>OLOQ01003427.1_pt1 | contig 11538 bp, 7 predicted proteins | sample 1673101 | NCBI WGS metagenome assembly OLOQ01 (sample SAMEA3136754, study PRJEB25190) | human gut metagenome | biome: human gut; feature: human-associated habitat; material: faeces | place: Austria | collected 2013 | reverse complement strand
CTGTTTTGCGGCAGTCCTGAGCTGATCGCGGATAGAGGGTTTTTCCTGCTTCTGCTCCTGCTTGACATATTCCAGCGTCGGCATGTTTACGGCAAAAATACGATCCTCGGCGGTAATCAGCTGCTTTTCCACAGCATATTCCACCAGCCCCAGCAGATAAGCGTCCATATATTCGGCAAGCTCCTTATATTGGTAGGTATTGATATCCACAGGCTATATTAGACTTTTTTCGCGCGTTCGTCAATGGAAAATTGTAAAGCGGCAAAGGGTTTTCGCAATTGTAAACTGTTTGTATAATATTGACATTTATCAGTCAAATATGATATGCTGAAATCAGGAACAAAACAATACCGGCGCGACATCTGCGAATTTCTCTGCTCCCTGTTGCTATTACAACCCAGGACTACAAAAGGAGGCTTTCCCATGCGTATGCAACGTCTCTGCGCGCTGCTGCTGTCCCTGGCGCTGCTGCTCCCCTTTGCGGGCGGGCTTGCCGAGGGCACGCCCGCGCAAACGCTGACCGTCAGCTTTGGTGTCACAGCGGATGCGCTTTATCAGGATCAGATTGCGGCGTTTGAGCGTCTTCATCCCGGCCTTACCGTGCAGGTTGTAACCAATAACGATACAAACACCCATCAAACCTATGTGGACAGCCTGTCCTCCGGCAACAGTGAAATTGACATCTACTGGGGCTGGAGCGGCGGCACAGACCTGGATGCTCTGATTGACAAAGGGCTGGCCGCACCGATCAACGATGCGGAAATCGCCCGGCGCGTGGCCGCCATGTATCCGCAGTTCTCCGATTATGTAACGCGCGGCGATACCATCTACGCCCTGCCCATCGAGAGCTGGAGATACTGGAACGCCGTGAATCCCTCGCTGGCGCGCAGATTCGGCCTGAACGATAAGCCGGACATCCTGGAGGGCTACCTGAACAATGCCATGGCATGGTATACCAGCTATGATTATCCTCAGCATGCGCAGCACTACAGCTTCAATGGCGGCAAGGATTTTGAGGCCGTGCGCTGGCAGCTTTTCAGTATCATGCTGCGCAGCTATACCCATGCCTGGTGCACAGGCAGGATGGTCGAGGGCGCTTATACCTTCGACATGCCGGAGTTCCGCGCGCTGGCCAATTGGCTGAAGGATTTCAGCGCGCTGAAATCGCGCGAAATCCCCGCTGATTCCACACATGCCATCTACGGAACCGACCATGCCGTTTATCTCACCGATCCCTCCGAATATTATATGGCGTCGGAAACGCAGCAGGTCATTTTCCGTGATGTAGGTGAGCCCTATTCCCTGCGCTATGGTGAAAAGCTGCTGCCCGATCCCGGCATGGCGGGAGCGGAGCCGGCTGTGCATGGCAGAATCGTGTTCATGCTGCTCAACCCCAACAGCAAACAGCAGGAGCTGGCGATAGAATTTCTGCGTTACCTGGCCGAGCATCCTGTGGCCGAATATGGCCTGCTGCTGTATCCGGACGGCACGGATGATTGCTATCCGGCAGCCGCCGCAGAGGCTTACCACGCATCCGCTTCTGCCCTGTGCGGCGCAGCATGCGAGCGCTATAGCCGCATTTTCCTGTGGGATATGTATCCCTACGAAATCATCTGCACCTATCTGAACGACTCCATCCCCCTGGACGATGTCATCCGCTTTATGGATGAGGATCTGAGCAAGAGCCTTGCCAGGCTGCAATAAAGCGCAATCGCATTCCACAGGTCAGGACGCCGCTTCCGATCCGGAGGCGGCGTTCGTTTTGTCAAGGAATTTTTTAATCCCGAAAAAGTGCAGCCCCCGCGCTTGCATCGCGCCCGGCGCTGTGATATGCTGAAAGCCGAAAACAACCGAAACAGGAGATGATTTTTGCATGGCACATGAACAGGTACAGGGTCTGCTGCAATTTTTGAAAGAATCCCCCACCGCCTTCCATGCGGTGGAAAGCATTTGCTCCCGTCTTACGGGCTTTGAGCCTTTGCAGGAAAACGCGCGCTGGCGGCTTCAGCCCGGCGGGCGCTACTACGTCACCCGCAACCGTTCCAGCGTGATCGCCTTCACCGTGCCGCAGCGCGGCTTCGCGCCCTTCCAGCTGATCGCCAGCCACACCGATTCGCCCACCTTCCGCATCAAGGAAAACGCGGAACTGACCGTGCGCGACAAGTATGTGCAGCTGGATGTGGAGCGCTACGGCGGCATGATCCTCAATACCTGGCTGGACCGTCCTCTGTCCGTGGCAGGGCGTCTGGCGGTGCGCACGCAGGACGGCGTGCGCTCGCTGCTGGTCAATCTGGATGAGGACAGCGCGGTCATCCCCAACGTGGCCATCCACATGAACCGTGAAATCAACACGGGCTACAAGTATAACCCGGCCGCCGACATGATGCCCCTGTGGAGCGGCGGGGACGGCAAGGGCAGCTTCCGCGCGCGCATCGCCCGGGCGGCGGGCGTGGCGGAGGGCGATATCATCGGCTCCGATCTGTACCTGTATAACCGCATGCCCGGCTGCGTATGGGGCGGCGAAGGCGAATACCTGTCCGCCGGCCGGCTGGACGATCTGGAATGCGCCTACGCCTCGCTGCAGGCGCTGCTGACGGCGGCGGACGGCGCGCACATCAACGTATGCTGCGTGTTTGACAATGAGGAAGTGGGCAGCGGCACCAAGCAGGGCGCGGATTCCACCTTCCTGTCGGATGTGCTGCGCCGCATCACCCTGTCCCTGGGGCACGACGAGGCGGATTACATGGCCGCGCTGCCGCGCAGCTTCATGCTGTCGGCGGATAACGCGCACGCCACGCATCCCAACCATCCCGAATTGTCCGATCCCGTCAATCAGGTGTACATGAACGAGGGCGTGGTCATCAAGTTCAACGCCAACCAGAAATACACCACCGACGGCGTATCCGAGGCCGTTTTCCACGCCATCTGCCAGCATGCGGACGTGCCCGTGCAGCACTTTGCCAACCGCTCGGACATGCCGGGCGGCTCCACCCTGGGCAACATTTCGGGCGGGCACGTATCGGTCAACACGCTGGATATCGGCCTGGCGCAGCTGGCCATGCATTCCAGCTATGAGACGGCGGGCACCAAGGATGTGGACTACATGATCCGCGCCATGCGCGCCTTCTACGAGACCGAGATCGACTGCCTGCGCGACGGCGACTATCAGCTGACCTTCCGGGCGTGACGGCAAAGGAAAGAAGCACTTTTCACCTGACAAACAAATTCATCCGGCTGATCGGACGCGCAATCCGTTCAGCCGGTTTTTATGTTCAAAATCCGCCTGCCGCCGCAAAAGAAAATGCCCGCGCATTCTCCCATTTTCTTGACAAATTGCCGAAACGTGATATGATACAAGGGCATGTAAATACGGGAGGAATGACACAATGAGCAACCTGACCATGGACAAGCTGGTCGCGCTGTGCAAGTCGCGCGGCTTTATTTATCCCGGCTCCGAAATTTACGGCGGCCTGGCCAACGCCTGGGACTACGGCCCGCTGGGCGTGGAATTCAAAAACAACATCAAGCGCGCCTGGTGGCAGAAGTTCGTCCAGGAAAGCAAGTACAATGTGGGTCTGGATGCGGGCATCCTGATGAACCGCGAAGTGTGGGTGGCCTCCGGCCATGTGGGCGGCTTCAACGATCCGCTGATGGACTGCAAGGCCTGCAAGGCGCGCTTCCGCGCCGATAAACTGATTGAGGACTTTACCCACGGCGAGGAAACCGGCGACGGCTGGAGCAACGCGGAGCTGGAGCAGTATATCGCCGAGCACGATATCAAATGCCCCGTCTGCGGCAAAAAGGATTTTACCGGCATCCGCCAGTTTAACCTGATGTTCAAAACCTTCCAGGGCGTAAACGAAAACAGCGTAAGCGAACTGTATCTGCGCCCCGAGACGGCGCAGGGCATCTTCGTCAACTTCCAGAATGTGATGCGCTCCACCCGCAAGAAGATCCCCGCCGGCATCGGCCAGATCGGCAAATCCTTCCGCAATGAGATCACCCCCGGCAACTTTATCTTCCGCGTGCGCGAGTTTGAGCAGATGGAACTGGAGTTCTTCTGCAAGCCCGGCACCGATCTGGAATGGTTTGATTACTGGCGCACCTTCTGCCGCAACTGGCTGCTGAGCCTGGGCATGAAGGAGGAAAGCCTGCGCCTGCGCGATCACGAGCCCGAAAAGCTGGCCTTCTATTCCAAGGCCACCACGGACTTTGAGTTCCTGTTCCCCTTCGGCTGGGGCGAGCTGTGGGGCGTGGCGGACCGCACCGACTATGACCTGACCCAGCACCAGAACACCTCCGGCAAGGACCTGACCTATTTCGACCCCGAAACCAACCAGCGGTACATCCCCTATGTGGTGGAGCCGTCCCTGGGCGTGGAGCGCAGCGTCCTGGCGGTGCTGTGCGACGCCTATGACGAGGAGGTGGTGGGTCAGGACAAGAACGGCAAGGACGACGTCCGGGTGGTGCTGCACCTGCACCCGGCTCTGGCCCCCTATAAGGCGGCCATCCTGCCCCTGAGCAAGAAGCTGTCGGAGCCTGCTATGGAGATCTATAACGACCTGTGCAAGGACTTTATGCTGGACTTTGACGAGACCGGCTCCATCGGCAAGCGCTATCGCCGGGAGGACGAGATCGGCACCCCCTTCTGCATCACCGTGGACTTTGACACCGTGGGCGACGGCGAGAACCCCGGCGACCACTGCGTCACCGTCCGGGAGCGGGACACCATGGAGCAGGTGCGCATCCCCATCAGCGAGCTGAAGGCGTACCTCACCGAGAAGCTGGCGTATTGATCCGGCCATGAACATGAAAAAGCAGCTGGCCCTGGGCGGCGCACTGCTGACGGCGGCCACCGCCGCCTGCCTGAAGCTGGCCCAGTGGGCGGGAAAGAAGATCGAGTCCCGCCAGAAGAAGAAATAATCAACGTAACAAAAACCAGGCGGGGGTTCGGCCCTGCCTGGTTTTTGTTATGTCCGGGACGCCGGGGCTTCCAGGTCCCGATAGGTTTTCACGATGATCACGGCGGAGATGACGAAAGTCAGCACGTCCGACACGGGCATGGACCACAGCACCCCGTCCAGCCCCAGGAATACCGGCAGCAGCAGGGCAAAGCCCACGCCGAACACCACCTCCCGGAACATGGACAGCATGGTGGAGGCCAGGGCCTTGCCCACCGCCTGCAGGAAGATGAAGCACGCCTTGTTCACACAGGCCAGCACCGTCATGCACAGGTACACCCGGAAGGCCCGGACGGCGAAGTCCGTGTAGTAGACGCTTTCGTTGGTGCCGCCGAACATGGCGATGATGCCGTCGGCGAAGATCAGATACACCGCCGTCAGCACCAGGCTGGCGGCTACGGTCAGCACCACGGCGTTGCCCACGCTGCGGCAGGCCCGCTGGCGGTCACTGCGGCCCAGGGCCATGCTGACAAAGGCGCAGCAGCCGTCCCCCACCATCACGGCGATGGCCAGGGCCACCACCGTCAGGGGGAACACCACCGTGTTGGCGGCGTTGCCGTAGGACCCCAGATAGTCGGCGTTGGCAATGAAGATCTGGTCCACGATGTTATACAGGGACCCCACCAGCAGGGAGATCACGCAGGGAACGGCGTAGCGGCCCATGAGCCGCCCTACGTGCTCCGTTCCCAGAAAATCGTTGGAATGTTCCATAAAATATCACTTTCCTTCCTGCAAAATCCCCGGCTCCGGGGATTTTGGCGCAAAAAAAAATCGCACGGTGTTTCTGCAACCGGATTTACGCAGAAACGCCACACGTTGTGATCCCATTATACCCCGCCGCCGGGATAATTTCAAATGTTTTTTTGGAACAATGCAAAGCGAAACATCGTCTATTATCCTGCATCCGTGCTTTTTCATACTCCGGAAATTTTCCGGCGGGGCATCTGCTAATTTGTTGGAAAAATTGACGCTTTACGGTGGACACCCCATACAAACGGTGCTATACTATTACTGAATACGACACAGTGTCTGTTATTTTAACACATCTTGCGACGGGGTGATACGATGAAAACCATGCGTAGAGGAACGAGTATATTGCTGTGCCTGGCGCTGCTACTGGCGGCCCTTCCGGTGATCCTGCCGGTGTTTACATCGGCCACCGCCGCCGACGACCAGGAGGAGCAGCTGCTGGGGACCCTGAGCCAGCGGTTCGAGGCCAGCGGCCCGGGGGTCATCTCCTCCGGAGCGGGCGACGCAGGCGGCAAGTCCTACGGCGCGTATCAGTTCTCCAGCCGCAGCGACATTCCCCGGGCCTTCTTCCGGTGGTGCCAGTCCTCCTCCGATACATATTACCGCTCCATCGGCAACCGGCTGGCCGCCGCCTATGAGGCCGACCGCGGCTATGGCTCCAGCTTCGACGCCACCTGGCGGGCCCTGGCCAACGAGGACAGCGACGGCTTTATGCGGGTGCAGCGCAACTATGTCCGCCGCAGCTACTATGACCCCATCGTCCGGTCCATCGAGTCCGCCGTGCCGGGGTTCGACATGGATAACTACAGCATCGCCCTGCGCAACGTGTTCTGGTCCCGGGCGGTGCAGCACGGCGTGGGCGCGGCCTCCGGCTTTTCCAGCAGCGACGGCCGGGGCGGCGCTACCGGCGTTATTATGCGGGCCTTTGACGCACTGGGTGGCTTTGCCAACCAGCCGGAGGCCCAGCTCATCGAGGCCATCTATAACGAAAGCGGCGCCGTGCGGGAGCCGCAGTCCGACTCCAGGGGCGTGATGACCGGCCCCACCGCCGACAAATACGGCGTTACCGGCAAGGTGCTGAAGTATTACGACGGCAACTCCGGCGACGTGCAGCTGGGCGTATATGCCCGCCTGCGGATCAATGAGCCCGCCAAGGCCCAGGTGATGCTGGCGGACTACGGCTTCAAGGACGCAACGGTGGGCGAGGGCGTGTATCAGCTGCGCTCCTCCGCCAACAGCAGCCTGACGGCCACCCCCGGCTCCTCGGGCCTGACCCTGAACGCCGTCACCGGCGGCAAAAATCAGCAGTTCCGCCTGGACTATCACGCCAGCGGCTACTATACCATCACCTGCCAGGAAAACGGCCTGCGGCTTACCGCCGGTAAAAACGGCGTCACCCTGGCCAAGGCGTCCACGGACAAGGGCCAGCTGTGGAAGGCCGCCGTGTATAACAGCGGCTTCTCCCTGCAGAACCGGGGCACCGGCACCTATCTGTCCGTGTCCTCCAACGCCGCCGGCGGCCGCCTGGTGCTGTCGGAAACCGCCCTGCAATGGCAGCTGGCCCTGGCCGGGGCCGGATGGACCCTGGACGGCGCGTCCTATCCCACGGTGAACTCCACCCTGACGGTGGGGCAGACGGGCTTCCCCTTCCGGGGCACCCTGCGCAACTCCTATAACATCCGGAGGGTGACGGTGTCCATCCTCCGCTCCAACGGCACCAACGCCATCACTCCCGCCACCGCCTCCCCCAATGCCAAGAGCTATGACCTGTCCCGGCTGGATGACGCCGTGGCCTTCTCCCGGCTGGGAGTGGGAGGCTATACCCTGGTCATCGCGGCGGAGAACACCGCCGGGGACAACTATCGCCTGGAATCCCGGTTCTATGTCACCGACGGCTCCTATGTGGTGTCCTTCGATCCCTGCGGCGGCGTCTGCTCCGAGAGCACCCGCCTGGTCTCCGCCGGTCAGAAATACGGAACCCTGCCCACCCCTGTGAAGGAGGGCTGCGCCTTTGTGGGCTGGTTCACCCAGCCGGAGGGCGGCCAGCAGATCACCGCCAACAGCACCACCGGGGCCAGCAACATCACCCTCTATGCCCACTATCAGGGGCAGTATACCTATCAGTTCCTGAACTATGACGGCTCCGTGTATGCCCAGGGGAAGCTGGCCGCCGGGCAGGCCATCCCCAAGCCCGCCGGAACCCCGGTCCGCCCCGCCGACAGCCAGTATACCTACACCTTCACCGGCTGGCAGGGCTACACCAGCGGCATGACCATCTCCGGCAACGTCACCTTCACCGCCCAGTTTGAGGCCAAGGCGGTGGAGAGCTATCCCCAGGAGATCACCACCGGGGCCTACCGCATCGCCGACGGCTATCTGCGAGCCATCCCCGTGGGCACCACCGCCCGGCAGCTGCTGGCGGGCCTGTCCCCCAGCGACTACATCACCCTGCCGGTCCAGGGCGAGGGCCCTGTGGGCACCGGCATGACCGTCACCTATGCCCGGGACGGCCAGACCCTCCAGACCCTGACCACCGTGGTCACCGGCGACCTCAGCGGCGACGGCCGGGTCACCATCACCGATATGGTCCGGCTGCAGGCCCATCTGCTGGGCAAAAACACCCTCACCGGCGCTGCCCTTCAGGCGGCGGACCTGAACGGCGACGGCCAGGTCACCATCACCGACATGATCCGGCTGCAGGCGTATCTGCTGGGCCGGGGCACCATCCAACCCAACTGAGCAGGAGGGCTTGACCCATGAGAAAGAGAATTTCATCCGTCCTGGCGGGCCTGCTGGCGGCGCTGCTGCTGTGGGGCCTGGCTCCGGTAACGGCGGAGGCCGCCGGGGCCAGCTTCTCCGGCTCCGGCAGCGTCCGGGCCGGTGACAGCGTCACCGTAACCTTCACCGTCAGCGGCTCCAACATCCAGGGCATCACCGCCGTGCTGCACTATGACAGCAGCGCCCTGACCCTTACCGGCACCCGCCAGCTGGTGGGCTCCAGCTGGTCCGTGGATATGAGCGGCGGCAACCTGCTGGCCTATGACCAGTCCCTGTCCAATCCCATCACCGGCAGCGCCGCTGTGCTGGCCGTCACCTTCCAGGTGAAGTCCGGCGTGGCCGCCGGGACCCGGGTCAGTGCCACCATCACCGACATTGTGGCCACCGACGGCAACAGCGACCAGTCCCTGAACGACGCGTCCTGGGCGGCCAGCGTGGCCGCGCCCCCCTCCGGCAACGCCAATCTGGCGGGCCTGTCCTGCGGGGACTATGCCCTGTCTCCGGCCTTCTCCGCCGGAACCACGGAATACAGCGTCACCGTGCCCTATGACGTGTCCCGGCTGCCCCTGGATTACCGGGCCGCCGACGGCGGGGCCAATGTATCCGTCAGCGGCAACCAGCTGTCCGTGGGCGTCAACACGGTGGTGCTGACGGTCACCGCAGCCAACGGGGCCACCCGCCGGTATACCATCTCCGTCACCCGGCAGCCGGACCCCAACGTGACCCTCAGCAGCGACGCGTCCCTGTCGGAGCTGACCCCCTCCACGGGGCAGCTGTCCCCGGCCTTTTCCCCGGAAATCACGGAATACGCCGTGTACGTCCCCTATGAGACCTCCAAGATATCCCTTTCCGCCACCGCCAAGGACAGCAAAGCCCTGGGCGTTACCCAGCCTGACGCGTCCCTGAAAGAGGGCGACAACCTGCTGACCGTCACCTGCACCGCCGAGGACGGCGCTACCCGGGACTATACGGTCCATGTGGTGCGGATGCCGGCCTTTGCCGGAACTCTGCCCCAGATCGGTCAGCCGGAACCGGAGGAGCCCGCTCCCGAGGAGCCGCAGACCCAGCCCGGCCCCTTCCGGGCCCTGTGGACAGCCCTGTGCGCCCCGGTGGACCTGCCCCTGAACCGCTGGCTCCCCATGTACGCCATTCTGGCCGCCGGGCTGGTGATCCTGCTGGTGCTGCTGTTCTTCATGGGCCGGGCCGTGGGCATCGCCCGCAGCCGCTGCCGTCTGCCGGACCATCCGGCCCGGGCGGAGCAGTCCCAGTCCCCGGAGGAGCCGGAACCTGTGCCGGAACCTGTACCGGAGCCGGAGGAAGCCCCCGCCGCTTCGGAGGAGACGCCGGTTCCCCCGGTGATCGTGCCGGAAAGCGTCCCGGCGGAGGAAGCCCCCGCCCCGGAGGCTGTCACGCCGCCGGAGGAGGAAGTCCCGGCTGAGGAGCCGGAGGCCCCGGTAAGCGAGGAAGTCCCGGCCGAACCGGAGCCTGTGCCGGAACCGGAACCCACTCCCCAAACGCCGGAGGAAGCCCCGGAGGAGCCGGAGGAAAAGTCCCGGACCCTGGATCGCGACAGCCTGGACGCCCTGCTGGAGGAGATCCGCAATATGGAGCCCTGAAAAAAATCCCGGTGCCGAAGCACCGGGATTTTTTGCGCTTATGCGGTTGTCAGCAGAGCTTGGCGCCGGCGGGGATGGAGTCGTCCAGCAGCAGCAGGTGCAGCTTCTCCTCGCCCTTTTCCTTGTGGACGGCAGAGATCAGCATGCCGCAGGAGGGAATGCCCATCATCTTCCGGGGGGGCAGGTTCAGAATGGCCACAGCGGTTTTGCCGATGAGCTGCTCCGGCTCATAATAGTGATGGATGCCGGAGAGAATGGTGCGGTCCGTGCCGCTGCCGTCGTCCAGGGTGAACTTCAGCAGCTTGTCGCTCTTCTTCACGGCCTCGCAGTTCTTGATCTTCACGGCCCGGAAATCGGACTTGCAGAAGGTGTCGAAGTCCACCTGCTCCTGGGTATAGGGCTCCAGCTCCAGGGCGGGCAGGGCCGCCTTGCGCTGGGCCTCCTGGATGGCGTTGAGCTCGGCCAGGGCCTTCTCGGCGTCGATGCGGGGGAACAGGGCCTCGCCCTTGTGGACGGTAACGTCCGGGCGCAGGCTGCCCCACACGTTGGCCTTTTCCCAGGTGCGGCAGCACGGGCAGGCTCCGATCTGGTCAAAGATCTTTTCGGCGCTGTCGGGAATGAAGGGAGTCAGCAGCACGGCGCAGATGCGGATGGTTTCCAGCAGGTTATACATAACCGTGGCCAGGCGGGCCCGGTTGGCGGGGTCCTTGGCCAGGGTCCAGGGGGCGTTCTCGTCGATATACTTGTTGGCCCGCTGGATGGTCTTGAACACCTGCTCCAGGGCGTTCTGGAACTGGAAGTGCTCCATCTCCGTCTCATAGCGGTCCCGCAGGGTGGAGGCCATCTGCTTCAGATCGTCGTCGGCGTCGCTGCTTTCCCGCTCGGTGGGCAGGGTGCCGCCGAAGTATTTCTCCACCATGGCGGTGGTGCGGCTGACCAGGTTGCCCAAGTCGTTGGCCAGATCCATGTTGATGGTCTGGATCAGCAGCTCGTTGGAGAAATTGCCGTCAGAGCCGAAGGGGAAGGTTCGCAGCAGGAAGAAGCGCAGAGCGTCCACGCCGAACTTCTCCGCCAGCACATAGGGGTCCACCACGTTGCCCTTGGACTTGGACATCTTGCCGCCGTCCATCACCAGCCAGCCGTGGCCGTAAACGTGCTTGGGCAGGGGCATTTCCATGCTCATGAGCATGGCAGGCCAGATAATGGAGTGGAAGCGGACGATCTCCTTGCCCACAAAGTGGACGTCGGCGGGCCAATACTTGTCGTAGTCGTGATACCGGTCGTTCATAAAGCCCAGGGCGGTGGTGTAGTTGAACAGAGCGTCCACCCAGACGTATACCACATGGCCCGGGTCAAAGTCCACGGGGATGCCCCAGGAGAAGCTGGTGCGGCTGACGCACAGGTCCTCCAGGCCGGGCTTGATGAAGTTGTTG
>OLOQ01003425.1_pt1 | contig 11539 bp, 8 predicted proteins | sample 1673101 | NCBI WGS metagenome assembly OLOQ01 (sample SAMEA3136754, study PRJEB25190) | human gut metagenome | biome: human gut; feature: human-associated habitat; material: faeces | place: Austria | collected 2013 | reverse complement strand
AGCCGCCGGAGCGGTGCTTAAGCCGTAAGGCGGGAATTGTGCGGTGTTGCCTTTAATACAATATTATATTAAATTATAATTTAGGCAGCTGCCCAAGAGTTTTATGAGCAGCTGTCTTTTTATTGTTTGCCGCTCTTTTTGTTCTGCTCCTTACATAACATTTTATAACGGAATGTTTTCTTTAAAACGTTCTCGTGCCTATACCTTAACCGCCCTCTTTTCCCCGCCAACACAAAAAGCCCCGCCAAACAGCCACATCAATGGCCGCCCGGCGGGGCTTTCAACTTTAATCTTTACTCTGTCAACGTCAATGCAATGGACAGGTCCTTCAGCTGCTGCGGGTCAACAATATCCGGTGCGCCGGACATCGGCTCGCCTGCGTTCTGCACCTTCGGGAATGCGATGACATCGCGGATGGAATCCTTCTTCAGCATCAGCATTACCATGCGGTCCAGGCCGTAAGCCATGCCGCCGTGCGGGGGTGCGCCGAACTTGTAGGCATCCATCAGGAAGCCAAAGCTCTCGCGAGCCTTTTCCTCGGTAAAGCCCAGGGCCTTGAACATACGGTCCTGCAGAGCGGGGTCATTGATACGCATAGAACCGCCGCCCATCTCAACGCCGTTCAGCACAATATCGTATGCCACGGCATGGCAGGCACCGGGGTCGGTTTCCACCTTGTCAATATCCTCTGCCTTGGGCAGGGTGAACGGATGATGCATGGCCATCCAGCGGCCCTCCTGCTCGCTGTACTCAAACAGCGGGAAGTCCACCACCCACAGGAAGTTGAACTTGTCGGGGTCGATCAGGCCGTACTTGCGGCCGATTTCCAAACGAACCTGGCCCAGCGCGGTGCAGGCCTTGACCCAGTCAGCATCGCTGACGATCAGCAGCACGTCGCCGGTTTCCAGCTCCATCGCCTTGTACAGGGCTGCCTTTTCCTCTTCGGTCAGGAACTTTTCAAAGCTGGAAGAAGTACCTTCCTCGGTCAGGCGGCTGAATGCCAGGCCCTTAGCGCCATAAGTCTTGGCAACCTCGCCCAGTTTGTCAATGTGCTTGCGGGTCAGCTTGCTAGCCAGGCCCTTGGCATTAATGGCGCGGATGCTGCCGCCCTGCTCCAACACTGCGGCAAAGGGCTTAAACTCGGTGCCATCAAAAATGTCGGTCACATCCACAATTTCCAGGCCAAAGCGGGTATCCGGTTTATCGGAGCCAAAACGGCCCATAGCCTCGTCCCACGGCATACGCACGAACGGGGTCTGCACATCCACGCCCAGCATTTCTTTCCACAGGCGCTTGATCAGACCTTCGTTGATGGTCATGATATCGTCCTCATTGACAAAGGACATTTCCTCGTCCACCTGGGTGAACTCCGGCTGGCGGTCAGCGCGCAGGTCCTCATCGCGGTAGCAGCGGGCGATCTGGAAGTAGCGGTCAAAGCCGGACAGCATCAAAATCTGCTTGTACAGCTGCGGGCTCTGCGGCAGGGCGTAGAAATGGCCGGGCTGCACACGGCTGGGCACCAGATAGTCACGGGCACCTTCCGGCGTGGACTTGATCAGGGTCGGGGTTTCAATCTCGGTAAAGTGGTTATCGCAGAAATAGCTGCGGATGATCTGCATGATCTTGCTGCGCAGCACAATGGGCTCGTGCATCGAAGGACGGCGCAGATCCAGGTAGCGGTAACGCAGGCGCAGGTCATCGTTGACGTTGATATCATCGCGGATTTCGAACGGCGGGGTCTGGGCTTCACTCAGAATGCGCAGTTCGCTGACATACAGCTCCACATCGCCAGTGGCGATCTTGGTGGTCTTGGCGGCGCGCTCACGCAGCAGACCGCGGCAGATCACAACATACTCGCTTTTCAGGCTTTCTGCTTTAGCAAAAACGTCTTTCGGCGTATCCTCATCAAAAACAAGCTGCAAAATACCGGTTGTATCGCGCAGGTCGGCAAAAATAATACCGCCTTTGTCGCGTGCACGGGCGATGGAACCGCAAACGGTCATCTCCTGGCCAACGTTTGACATACTCACTTCGCCGCAATAGTTGGTACGGCGCAGGCTGCCCATCGTTTCCATAGGTAACTCCCCTTTTCTGTTAAGTGACAATTTATTATACAGCGGTTTGCAATGTTTTGCAAGGAACCCCCGCATTTTTCCCCGAAAATACGCATTTTGCCTTGTTCTGCGCCTTTCCTGCCCCGCTGCAGCTTCTAACTCCTAAGGCAACACCGCACAATTCCCGCCTTACGGCTTAAGCACCGCTCCGGCGGCTGCGGCACGGCATCTGCGTTGCCAAAATGCTCGATAATGTCGGGTTGCGGTACCCGCATCGTGCTTCGGGGGCAAAAGCCCCTCGCACTCTGCGACCGCTGCCCCTGCTTCGGTTCGCTGTTTCCGCCACTGGCGGCGCTCACCTTTGCAGCATCCAGTATTATCTGCGCTTTTGGCTTAGCATCTGCCGCACCTCGCTCGCCGTATCGGCACTTAGAATTATGCGGTATTGCCCTAACTCTGTTCTCCCAGTTCCAGCCGTTTGAACCCTTCGCCTTCCACCTCGTTCGCCTGCAGCATCACGATAAAACTGCCGGGGTCAATGCGCTTGGTTTCGCGGTTGATGATATACAGCTGCTTGGAGCTGCAGGCACACAGCACCACATCGCGCCCATCCTGGGAATAGCCGCCGTAACCTTTCAATATCGTGGAACCGCGGTCCACTTTTTCGCCGATCATCCTGCACACGGCGGGGCCGTCGCTCGTCACAATCAAAGCCATCATACAGGCGTTGAAACCGAACATCATCCGGTTGATGATGTAAGAGCTCAAAAAATTGAAGATCAGGCCGTAAATGATGGAATCCACATCATGGAACACCAGCCCGTTTGCAAGGATGACCGCCAGCGCTGCCGCAAAGGTCAGGTTGCCGAACGGCATGTGCGGGTGGCGGGATTTGATGGCCATGGTGATAAAATCCAGGCCACCGGTGCTGGAGTTCTGCATATAAATCAGCGCATCCCCCACGCCGCTGATCACACCGCCGCAGATGGTGGCCAGCATGCGGTCCCCCTGGTACACCGGCAGCGCAGCCAGCACATAGTCCGTAAAAATGGCAAACAGCACCATGCACCGCACGCTGCGGAAAAAGAAATCCTTGCCCAGGTACTTGAAGCAGATCAGCACAATGGGGATGTTCATAATAATGTTGGTCACACCAATGGGCAGACCAAACAGGCGGAACAAAATGGCACCGATACCGGCCACACCGGTTACCGGCACCCCGGCCGCCACAGCAAAGCTGTACAGGCCAAGGGCCGAAACAAAACAGCCGATGACCTCCAGCGCCAGGTTTTTCCAGCGGGAATCCGTCATATCCTATCTCCTGCTTCCGCAGCTTGTGCGGGTATATTTGTGGGGGCAGCGGGCATTATTTGCCGCCCTTCTTGCGGTGGTAAGCAGACTTTTCGTCCTTCTGCTTCTGGGTCTGTGCCTGGGTGTTCTGCAGCTGGCGGCTGATCAGCACGGCTGCCACAATGCCGGCGCACACCACGACAATGCCCACCGCCACATACAGCGGCAGTTTGCTACTGGTTTGGGCGGCCTGTTCCTGGCGCTGCACCTGCTCCGGGTCCGGGGTCGGCTTTTCGGTCGGCTCCGGCGTGGCGGTGGGTTCCAGGGTGGGCATGGGGGTTGCTTCCGCCTGGGCGGCGGTGGGGTCTTTCAGGGTAGCCTTCGTGGTCGGGTGCGGCATGGCTGCAGCCGGGCGCTGAGTTGCCGTTGCCGCCGCGGGGGCCGATGTGGCGGCAGCAGCGGGGGGCTCGTCACTGGTATTGTTTTCTTCCTCCTGCTGCGGGGCCGCGGTAATGGCCGGGGTGGCTGTAGGCATCACCACAATATCCGGCGCGGGGTACACCTGCGGGGTACCAGTGGGCGGCAGCGTTGCCGCACTTTCCGGTGTGGAGGAACCGCCCGGCGTGGGGGCCGGGGTCGGGGTTGCCGTTTCCGGGGTGGCCGTGGGGGCCGTTTCCGGGGTGGAGGTTTCCGGCGTAGCGGTTTCACCCGTTGCGGTTTCCGCCGTTGCCGCCTGGCTCAAAGGTTCCTCCCCGCTGAAAAACCGCAGAATATCCCCCAGCACCGGGATGTCCAGCAGCGTTTCCACAAAGCTGGTCCGTGGGGTCTGACGGGTGCTTTCCGCATAGGCGGGCGCTGCTGTTGCCACACACAGGCAAAGCGCCGCACACAATGCCAGCATACGCATGTTTGTTTGCTTCATGTAAGTGTTCCCCTTTTTTACATCTTTGGCTGTTCTGTAAAATCAAAAAAGCCGGGGCGTGCCGGTTTTGAACCCGCACTGCTCCGGCTTTGGTGCCCGATGATTACTTTACGGTCTTTTTGATTTTGGATGCGCTGTAGGTCTTCATCACGCTGACGGAAAGGTTATTTTCCATCTCGGCGCCCTCTGCATAGAACTCGTCCTGCAAAGCATCGCTCTTCATAGCGTCCAGCAGATTATAGCGGCTCACAAAATCATCCACCGTGCCCTGCTCCATGGGGTCCAGGCTGCGCACGATCATGTAGCTCATGCCAAGGTCGGCCACCGTCCAGTTGCCGGTACCGGCTGCTTTTACCGCATCGGTAATGCTGTTGCCGCCGTCATTGGTGTTGTAGCTGGACAGGTCCGAAGGCGTAAACAGACCGCTGCCGGTGTAATACAGTGCCTGAGTTGCTTCCACGCTGCTGCCCAGTGCGGTAAAGGCCTGCGGCACATAGGTCATTGCAGCACTGTACAGGGCAGATTCGTTGGTAGCCGCGGCCAAGTCATCACGGCACTGGTTGGCCAGGGCTTCAATCTCGGCTTTCTGGTCGTCGCTGGCAAAGGTATAAGTGCTCTGGTCAAATAGCGGCAGCTGGACCAGCTCCAGGTAGTAGCAATCGTTGTTGATGTAATCGGCATATTCCTGCTCGGTGACCGGGCTGCTGCCGTTTTCGCCGTAGATCAGCTTCAGGCAGGCATCTGCCTTTTTGCTGTTCAGCTGGTACTTTTCCAAGGTTGCCTTGGAAATGCCGTTTGCTGCGTACAGATCGCTGTTATTCTCCCACTGGGTATCGGCGGTCTTGGCGGCTTCGGCGGTAGCGGCTTCGTCCAGTGTGCCGCCCAGCTCGTCAAACTTCTTTTCCACAGCTGCGTAATACTGCAGGCTGCGCAGGGTCAGGCGGGCAACGTAATCTGCGCCGTCGGTGGTAACTTCCTCGCCGTTAATGGTGCCGGTGCACTCAGCTTTCAGCACGGCTTTCACGTTGCTGGCGGTTTCGCCGGTGGCAAGCTTTGCTGCGCCGGAAGCGGTGTTGTAGGCGTTATACTGGGCCAGCAGGTAGATGCCGGCCGGGATATCAACGCCGCCAATGCTGCCCACGCTGGCCGGGGTGGACATGGCACAGCCCGTTACGCCCAGCAGCAGCATGACTGCCAGAGCCAGACTGATGAATTTTTGTTTCATGTTGTGGGGTCTCCTTACTATACTTTCAATTTGCCGCGCGGGCACCACCCGCAAATGGCAATGTAAAAACATTATACCGCGTTTGACCGCCCATTGCAAGCACGGTGTGGGGGCAAAATCGCCCGCCAAGCAACAAAAAAACAGGGCAGCCGTCCCAAAATGACCAACCGCCCTGTTCTGTTTTTCCTTATTCCTGCCTCCGGGGCTGAAAGCCAGCCCGCCGGGCAGCTGAATTTACTGGCGCAGTGCCTGAATCACACAGTCCAGGTCATGTTCGTCCTCACAGACGATCTTGACCGGATGGCTGTAGTCCAGACTCATCATACCGAGAATGCTCTTTGCATCAGCAATGCTGCCCTTCATGTCATGCACGCCGACCTCATTGTAACACTTGGCAGCGGCAGACACGATTCCCTGTACTTCTGCGAAGTTGGAAACCTTGACTTGTCTTACCATAATAATGACCTCCATAAATAAAACCCGGCACAGGCCATCATGCCTGCGCGGTAAGGGCGGAACCCACATTTCCTTTTCCTTACAGCTGCATTATAGCATAATTCTATCCGGCGTACCTATGTTAGATTCATTGTTGCCATTTTTTCATCGGGATGCACAAAAGACAAATTTGTTCATGTTCCGCTTTGTACAGGCTGCCAAAGTTTTTTCGCTCTATTCACGAATTTTCTTTATTTTTTGACTTTTCTGGCTTCAGTTTTTGTCTTTTCGGCTTTGTATTTTAACGGTTTTTGTTCCTGTTTTGGCAGGTTGCACATTCAAACTGTCCATTTGGCTTTTCCTTCCGGCAACATAATTCCATGCTCTGCCGAAAAGTGCTGATTTTTGCGGTTTTCGGCCAGGTTTTCAGCTCTGGGGCACGCCTTTCATGGTCAGGGCAATGCGCTTTTTGGCTGTATCCACGCTCAGTACCTTGACCTGCACCACATCGCCCACTTTCAGCGCATCTCTCGGGTTCTTGATAAACTTATCACTGATCTGGGAAACATGCACCAGTCCGTCCTGATGCACGCCGATATCTACAAATGCGCCAAAGTCAATCACATTGCGCACGGTACCTTTCAGCTCCATGCCGGGCTTCAGGTCCTCCAGCCCCATCACATCGCTGCGCAGCAGGGGTTTGGGCAGGCTGTCGCGCACATCGCGCCCCAGCTTGCACAGCTCGGACACAATATCCATCAGGGTAGGTTCGCCCACGCCAAGTGCTTCGCACAGGGCTTTGGTGCCGCAGTTCTTCACCCGTACCGGCAGGCTCTGCATCGCGTCCGTGCCGATCTCTTTGGCATCACAGCCGCAGGCTTCCAGCAGGCCCTTGGCGGCGGGGTAGCTTTCGGGGTGGACGGCGGTTGCATCCAGCGGGTTTTTGGCACCCGGCAGGCGCAAAAAGCCTGCGCACTGTTCAAATGCCTTGGGGCCAAGGCCCTTGACCTTTTTCAGCTGCGCACGGGAGGTAAACGCGCCCTCCTCCTCACGCCAAGCCACAATATTTTTAGCGGTAGCGTTGGTAATGCCGGCCACACGGGCCAGCAGCGGGGCGGACGCCGTGTTCAGATCCACGCCAACGCTGTTCACGCAGTCTTCCACCACACCGTCCAGCGTTTCGTTCAGGCGCTTCTGGGGCATATCATGCTGGTACTGGCCCACGCCCACGGCCTTGGGGTCAATTTTAACCAGTTCGGCCAGCGGGTCCTGCAAGCGGCGCGCAATGGAAACCGCGCTGCGCAGGTTGACATCATACTGCGGGAACTCCTCCGCCGCCAGCTTGGACGCCGAATACACCGAAGCACCGGCTTCACTGACGACCATATATTGCAGGTGCAGCCCCTTTTCCTCGGCCAGTTCACGGATTACGGCGGCAGCAAACTCCTCGGTTTCATGCCCGGCGGTGCCGTTGCCGATGGCCATGACCTCCACCCCGTTTTTCAGCACCATGCTCTTGATGGTTTTCTTGGCCTGATCCACCCGCTTGAATTCCGGCACCGGGTATACCACGTTGGTATCCAGCACCTTGCCGGTGGGGTCCACCACGGCAACCTTGCAGCCCATGCGGTAGCCGGGGTCCAGGCCCATCACGGTTTTGCCGCGGATGGGCGGCTGCAGCAGCAGCTGGCGCAGATTCTCGCCAAACACAGTGATGGCACCCTCGGCGGCCTTGGCGGTCAGTTCGGCGCGCAGTTCGTTTTCCAGGCTGGGGTGGATCAGGCGGCTGTAGGCATCCAGTGCCGCGGCTTCCACAATGGCAGCGCTGGCGCCGCCGGTCTTTTTGCGGGCGAACATCCAGGCCACAATGCCCCCGGCGCGCTCGGCTTCCACGGCAATGCTCACCTTCAAAAAGCCTTCCCGCTCGCCGCGGTCCAGGGCCAGAATACGGTGGCCAGGGATTTTGGCGACAGGCTCGGTATAATCATAATACTGGGTGTATACGCTGTCTTCGTCCTTAGCTTTTACGCTTTTGACCATGCCGAACGCATGGTAGTAGCGGCGCAGCTCGGCGCGGCAGTGAGCGTCATCGCTGATGGTTTCGGCAATGATATCTTGTGCCCCAGCCAGAGCGGCTGCTGCATCGGGGACTTCCTCGTTCAGGTAGTCGTTGGCGGCTGTCTGCGGGTCAAAGTTAGCATCCTGCTTCAAGGTAGCATCGGCCAGCGGCTGCAGGCCGCGAGCGCGGGCGATGCTGGCGCGGGTCTTGCGCTTGGGCTTATACGGACGATAGATATCCTCCACCTCGGCCAGTGTTTTGGCACCAGCCAAAGCGGCCTGCAGTTCCGGCGTCATGGCGTTCTGCGCTTCAATGGAGCCGGTCACTTCTTCTTTACGCTTATCCAATCCGCGCAGGTATTCCAGGCGGTCGCCCAAGTTGCGCAGCACCTGGTCATCCATAGAGCCGGTAGCTTCTTTGCGGTAGCGGGCAATAAATGGGATGGTGTTCCCGGCATCGATCAGGTCAATGGCACCCTGTACGTTTTTCAGGCTCAGGTTCAGTTCCTGCGCCAGCTGTTCGGCATGGTTCGGCATCTTTGTTCTCACTTTCTGTTTTACGAGGGATTTTCCACGCGAGATTTTCCAGCCTTTTTTGAAAAAAAGGCTTCGGCGAAAAAACTTTAATATATAAATTATAGTAGATAGTTAAAAATCAGCTGTAGGGCGGAATGTTGTGCCATGATTCCACATATCGGGCTGTATCCGGGTATATCACCCCGTCATATGACACACACCCGCGTGCGCACAATGTGCGCCCCTACGGTCTCCATCGGGATAAAACGCAATTTTCCGCCCCCGACTACATCCTAAGGCAATACCGCATAATTCTAAGTGCCGATACGGCGAGCGAGGTACGGCAGATGCTAAGCCAAAAGCGCAGATAATACTGGATGTCTTATCGAGCATTTTGGCAACGCAGATGCCGTGCCGCAGCCGCCGGAGCGGTGCTTAAGCCGTAAGGCGGGAATTATGCGGTGTTGCCCTAAATTTGACCGTGCACACTCCCAACGGTTTAGCGGGGCATCATTTACCCCACACTGCTCTCTTCCCGGCGCTTTTTCCGGTGCAATACTGCCACCCACACGGCATACACCACAATAGCGCCGGCGCTGACGGCAACGCTCTGCCGCAGACCGGCCGTGTGGTAGGTGAACACGATCTCGCTGTGGCCCGCCGGGGCGGCAACCGCCATCAGGCCGTTGTCCACTTTCTCCACCTCCGCCGGCACACCGTTCACGGTTGCGGTAAAACCATCGTCATAGGGCACGCTGAACAGTACCAGATTTTCGGCTTCCAGATCCGCCTGCGCGGTAAAGCCGGTGCGCGTTGCGGTAAAGCTTGTCACAGCGCTTTCCCGCCGGGCCGTACAGTCCTGCACATAATCCTCATAGCTGATGTTATTTTTCTCATCATCCGTCAGGTTCTGCATCATCTGGCCGTACCGTTCCACCTGTTCATCGGTCAGCAGCAGGGCTTTCATCAGTACATTGCCCGCGTTGGTATCGCTCACCGTTTCAAAGTCCTCTTCCGTAATATAGGAATCATAGGTAAAGCCCATCGGCACCCAGTTCTCGTTCTCGTAAATCAGGTAACTTGTGGTGCTTGAAACAAGGTTCCAGCCTTCCAGCTTTTCTTTTTCCCAATCCTCAACTTTTTCTTTCGGCACAAGGGTATACCGCACGCTCAGCAGACCGCGCAGGGCATACAGGCTGGCTTCCGGCTTGGAGTTCACATCCCGCTTAACGCCCACCGTAGGGTAAAATTCCAGAATGCTGGGTGCTACCGTGGAGTTAAAGAACTGGATGCAGCTTTTGTCCAGCCACAGACCAAGGTTGTTATAACTGTCGTAAGCGTCCAGCCGGCAAAAGACATCGTCCGGCAGAACGGCGTTCAGCTCCGGGGCTTCGCGCCAGGTCTGCTGCACATAGTCCGTATCGTGGTACCACTGGCCGTATTTGGTGATGGAAAGGTGTACCTGCCCATACACAAAGCTGAACCCCAGCACCACGGCCAGCACCGCCGCCGGGAACCGTGCCGCCAGCTGCCTGCGGTAATGCAGCAGCAGCCAGAACAGCCCCACGCCCAACATGCTGACCAGCAAAATGCCCCAGTAGCGCAGCGGTTCCTCCACCACGCCAATGGTGGTGGTGTCGTCTTTTTCATTGGGCACCAGCGCAAAGGCAATGCTGCTCAAGGTACACAGCGCCACAAGGCCCAGCGCGCGGCGGTACTCGGTTTCGCACAGGTTGGCTTTTTGCAGCGTCATAGCCGTGGCGGCGCAGAGCACCAAAACCGGCATATAATACCAGCGCGCATAATAGCTGGAATTGAGGGCATAGAACATGCTGTTCAGCACCGGCACAAAGGCGCAGATAAGGCACACTTTCATGATGCGCGCAAAGGGGTGGCGCCGCCGCACGCGGCAGAACACCAGCCCGCCCGCAATGCCCACCACCGGCAGGTAGACAGTCATGCTGGTGTGCTTTAAGATGCCCTCCTGGAACAGGTCTTTCAGGTAGGGGGCATCCGGCATCAAAAAAGCGCTGTAAAAAATGGCAAGGTACTGCTGGGCGCTGCCGTATACAAGGTAGCCGTACCCATTGAATGGATCGATTGTGCGCGGGTTCTGCACCAGCGAAAGTGCCGCCGGAACCAGCAGCGCACAGCCCATGCAGCAGCCCAGCACCGTCTGGAACGCCAGCGCCCCAAACAGGCGCAGGTTCAGCTTGTACCGGCCGCCCGCCACCATGCAGACAAAATAAATAATCAAAAACACGGCCTGCCCGGCAAAAAAGAAATAGTTGTTGAGCAGGTTGATCGCAACCCAAAACGGGAATGCACCGTGCCTGCGGTCCAGCACGGCGTCATCCAGCGCTTTGAGCATGTAGGGGAACAGCGCCACAACGTCCAAAAAGTGGTTAAAGAACACGTTGTACACCGTAAAGCCGGAGAACGCATACAGACACGCGCCCACCATGCTCCAGCGCTCGTCTTTTACCCAGCGGCGCATCCACAGGTAAGCCCCGCCGCCCGCCACAGCAAATTTAAGGCAGAGCATTGGCACCATGGCCCAGGGCGTCCACCGATAGGGCAGCAGCAGGGTGAGCCAGAAAAACGGGCTGCCGCACAGATAAAAGCTGTAGGAGTTCACAAACCCGCTGCCCAGGTCCGTTGCCCAGCTGAAACTGCCCTCCTGCTTAACAAAATTGTTGGCATAGGAATAAAAGGAAATCTGCTGGTCGTTAAAGTCCCCGGCGTAGTGGAAAAAGTCGCCGTTCAGGCCATCAATGATGCAGTGGGGCAAAAACAGCGCCGCCGCCACCGCAAAGCAAAGCCAGAACACCTGCCAATACCGTGACCGCCCGCCTGTTTTGCGCTCCAAAAGCTTGCCGCCAATCTTCAATGCAATTCCCTCCTTTGAAGGGATGTGATATACTTTATAATTAGAAATTAGCAATGAGCAATTATCTGCCATTCTTTGGCTCCTCGTATTTTAGGGCAATACCGCACAATTCCCGCCTAACGGCTCAAGCACCGCTCCGGCGGCTGCGG
>OLOQ01003423.1_pt1 | contig 11541 bp, 8 predicted proteins | sample 1673101 | NCBI WGS metagenome assembly OLOQ01 (sample SAMEA3136754, study PRJEB25190) | human gut metagenome | biome: human gut; feature: human-associated habitat; material: faeces | place: Austria | collected 2013 | reverse complement strand
CAAATGAATCTTCATCAGCAAGACCTGCACACCACGCATTTTTATCGTCTGCCATCTTCTCAATTGCTTCTGTATATGTCTTTTTAAGATTATCAATCTTTGGCTGTGTACGACCAATAGAACCCTCACTTCTTAACCATATAGTTACGTTAAAACCACAATATGCTGCCTGAAATGCAATCTGGCTTCCCAGCACCCCACCACCGGCAACTACTACATTAGAATATTTCATAAAAACACCTTCCTTATCTCTCTTTCAACCTATTCATATTATACCACAAGCAGAACTTTTATCTCAATAAGGAAATCATTCCCCTGTATTCTTGCACTTATATCTCCATTCATACGCTCCACAAGCTCTTTTGCAATAGATAAACCCAGTCCGGTTGAGGCTCTGCCTCTTGCCACATCTGCTTTATAAAAACGCTCAAACACATGGCTTAAGTCAATATTTTCAGGATGTTCCGTATAATTGCTGATTTTAAGCAAGGCGTGATTATCCTCACGGATAAGCTTGATACTTATATTCTTTTCCCCATGATCAAGACCATTTTTTATGACATTCTGTATAACTCTCCTTAAGCCCTGCTTATTACCTGATATATACAGCATTTCCTCAGTAATACTAATATCCGGGCAGATGCCCTGCTTCTTCCATTCATCATAATAAGAAAATACAGCTTCTTTTAATATTCTGTTCATACAACAATCCGTAAGCTCCAGCTTATATGAATCATTTTTCAGCTTAGTGAATGTAAAAAGCTCCTCCAGCATTTCATTAAGGCTGTTAAGCCTTTCTCTGATTATATCAAGATATCTCCTCTGGTCATCTATATTGTCACATTCCTCTATAAGCTGGAAATACCCATCCAGCGATGTAAGCGGTGTCCTTATATCGTGTGAAAGATTAGTATATGTATCTGCAATCAGCTCTTCTTTTTTTCTGTACTCATTTCTTTCTTTTTTACGCAGGTCAAGAAGCTTATTCAATTTATCTGAAAGCTCACCTATTCCCCCCATATCTATTTCACGTTGAATCAGCTTGTTACTGTCGTGTTCCATAAGAAACGACAACTGGCGGCAGATGTCCTTAATCTGCCGCTGGTATTTCCACATAATAAATGCCTGTATAATAATTATTACTGCTAATATTCCAATAATAATCCTCATCCTCTAAATATCCCTTTTCTGAAAAACATAACTACTTAATGACAGAATTATAATAATAAATATAACTGCCACACACATTGAACTAACAACATCATCCCTGCCTGCATTCATAGGAAGCATTGCCATCCTTCCAGTTACTGTATACTTATAGATGCTGAAGTTATGAAGTCCCTTTCTGTTAACTACATAATCTATAAAGGCATACACAATGCTCATTATATTCATGGTAAGACATACCGACAAGGTCATGCTTATGACATTGTTCTTAATTATAACTGCTATTGCCATACATATTAACACAAATGCATAATGAAGCGTAAGTTCCGTTAAGAAATAAGGTATAATCTCCTTCCAGTTACCCCACACCACACATTTAAACGCAAGCATATTCGCTGCTGCCTGGAATACAAATATCCCTGCAAAGGTAATTGCTGTAAATAAGGCAAGCACAACTGCCCTTGAAACAATAAGCATCCCCCTTTGTGACACCTGTCCACCAATATTCTTAATATAACCGCTCTTAATATCTGCTGTTGCAAACATAACCGCAAATATTACAAGAAAAAGTGCATAAAACTTTCCCTGTGCATTAGAAAAGAAAACATCCATTACCGTAACCTTCTTCCCTGGCTCCGTAGGTAATTCCACGCTCATACCAAGATTGACATTATCTGTATTCTGCTGCGAAAGCTGTTCCTTGTTGCTGTCATCTGCCTGTTGTTCCTCTATGTTTTGTGCATTTACCACATCAACTGTCTGACCATCAGTATCTGCCTGTCTTTCCACTGCCTGCTGTTGCTCCCACTCTTTATTAACTGCATCATAATCTATTTTTGAAAGAAATGAGGTAAGCAGTGCTGATGCCAGCAATATAATCCATATTACATACATACTCTTTGTACGAAACATTCTGTATACATCCATCTTTATCATATTAAGCACGATTGTCACCCCCTGTAAGCCTTAAGAAATAATTCTCAAGTTCTTCACTTGTAATAGATATTCCCTTAACTGGAATTCCCGCCTTTGCAAGCTCCATGTTCAGATTGGCACTTTCTCCCAGTCTTTCAAATATATGAATATGTTCTTTATCTATAACCTGATAGCTGCTAAAGCCCATATCATCAAGCACAGGAATAGCCTGTTTAGGATTATCAAGTGTAAGCTCTATGCGCTCACTGCATTTTTTCATAAGCTCTTCTCTTGTAAGCTCCTGCACAAGGCATCCATTATGAATAATGCCATAATCTGTAGCAATCTTTGATAATTCCTCCAGGATATGACTTGAAATACATATTGTCATACCTCGCTCCTTAGCAAGCTTCTGGATGGTTTCACGCACCTCCACTATTCCCTGCGGATCAAGTCCGTTAATCGGCTCATCAAGAATAAGCAGGTCAGGCTCGCCTACAAGTGCAAGAGCAATTCCTAAGCGCTGCTTCATTCCAAGCGAATAATGCTTTGTTTTCTTTTCTCCAACAGCATCAAGACCTACTGTTTTTAACAGCTCTTCTATATATCCTTTTTTCTTAATTCCTGTAAGCTTACATTTAATGTTCAGATTGTCAAATGCTGACATATTGCCATAAAGTCCGGGAGCTTCTATAAGACACCCTACTCTTGAACGTACCTTTTGTAAGTCCCTTCCCTTATACCCAAACATTTCTATTTCGCCATAAGACGGTGTTGACAGTCCGCTAATCATCTTAAGACAGGTCGTTTTACCGGCTCCGTTTCTTCCAATAAAGCCATATATCGCACCCTTTTTAATGTGCATATTTACATCATCAACCGCCCTGTGTCTGCCATACTGCTTAGTCAGATTCCTTGTCTGCAATAATAATTCACTCAAAGCCTTCTTCTCCTTTTCCTAAATGCTCTTATCCGGGTGTTTGCGAAACTCTTACAACCACATAAATTCTGGTTAATACATTCCGCAATCACCTATCTGCTCTTATCATAAAAAATAAATCCTAATCAATCGCAAATAAATAGTAAAAAAAGAGTAAATTATTCATGCAGGCGATATCCAATCCCCCATATTGTTTCTATATATTCATCAGGTGTAACGGTCTTTATTTTCTTTCTGATATTGCTTATATGCACATCCAGTGTCTTTGTTTCACCCATATATGGCTCATCCCACGCATATTCGAATATATCCTCCTTGCTAAACACCTGCTTCGGGTTTTTAAGCAGCAATTCCAGTATTGCAAATTCCTGTTTTGTAATCTTAGGAAGCACCCTGCCACCGATACTTACCTCAAAGGTAGAGCGTGTGAGCACCATATCCCTGAACTCAAGCCTTCCGCTGCCTTGTCCTTCCTGTATACCAGCCTTTGTTTTTACTTCCGTTTCTGCTTCTGTTTCTGCATCTGCTTCACTTTTTGTTTCTGCCTCTATATGACGAAGCTGTACCTGAATACGTGCCAGTACCTCTCTTATCTCAAAGGGCTTTGTTATATAATCATCTGCTCCGTCTGTCAGCACTCCGATTTTATCATCTATACTATCCTTTGCAGTCAGCACAATCACCGGAAGCCTTCCCTGCTTTCTTATCTCTTTTAAAACCTCTTCACCACTTGCACCAGGCAGCATTAAGTCAAGCAGTACAAGCGTATAAGCCTTTTCTTTTATATCCAGAAGCAGCTTTGCCTCCGTTCCTGAAAATGCCTGTTCACACATATAACCTGCCTTCCTAAGTACCTCACAAAGAAGGTTATTAATATTTATATCATCCTCTACAATTAGTATATTAGGCATAATTTTTACTCCTGTATTTCCAATATTTTATGTCATCAACATATTAATATTATTATGAGTATATCATACAATCATAAAATTTACAAACTTATTTTTTTATTTGTTTTAACAATTTCCATGCAAATGCTATTTTTATTTTACTTTTTAGTAATAAATTTTAACTTGACGTAACAGCTTATATTTATTATACTCTAAGTATAGTATGAATCATACAGAAATGGAGGAGTTTCATGGATAACTATACACCAGATCCTTTTAATGATAATTCAAGCAACAACCAGAATAATAATCAGAATAATAGTAATAATGCTTCCGGCAACGGAACTTACGGCAGCTATAATGATACATATGATGCCAATTACAGACCATCAGATGACTATTCAAACAATAGTTCAACATCCGATAATTCTGACGGCAATAATTCTTCTGACAACAATTATTACAATAACAATTCCGGCAGCAATAATTCCAATAACAACAATTATGGCAACGGATATAATAATTATTATAACAACAATGGCAATTCCGGTTACAATAATGGCTATAACAGCTATGGTAATAACAACGGCTACAATAATGGCTATAATAACGGCTACAGCAACAACAATGGTTACAATAACGGCTATAATAACGGCTACGGCAACAACAATGGCTATCATAACGGCAACAGTTACAATAACGGCAACAGCTACAACAATGGTTACAATAGTGGTTATGGAAACAATGGCTATAATAACTACAATAATCAGTACGGAAACCAATATAACAACGGATATAATCAATATAATAACGGATATAACCGTCCGCCATATCCATCAAGTCAGAATGCACCATCTTTTGGCACATGGCTTACTCTGAGTATATTGTGTGCCGTATTTTTAAATAAAATATGTGGTGTAATCGGAATAATATTTATTATCATGGGTAACAACGCTTTCAAAATCGGAAACTTCGATGATTATGAAAAACAGCTCAAAAGATGTAAGATTGCTCTTCTGGTAGGTCTTATCCTCGGAATCTTAACAATCGTATTTTATGTTTTTGCTTTCATTAATACATCAGGTGGCATGTCTATGTATTATTAATCATTGAAATTAAATATATTAATTCATTGAAAACAAAGGCACAGCTTACAGAAAAACTTCTGTCGGCTGTGCCTTAACTTTTTGTTATAAACTTTTAGGGTTTTAATACATTTTCTCTTTGCAAACAACTGTTGCACCGACAAGTGAACCGGCACTTATAAACATAACAGCAAGCCAGAATATAAGATTGCTGTTGTCACCTGTTTCCGGAACTGTCTGTACAGGAGCAGGAGTATTATTCGAGATGTCAGCAGGAATTTTCTCAATTTTCTCAATTACAGTATTCTCATTGCGTTTGTAACCGCAAACCGAACACTCCTCATGTTTAAGTCCTGTTGCTGTTTCAGTTGCTTCTTTGTCAACTTTCCATTCAAAAGTATGCTCTGCCAAATCTTTTACACTTCCGCTCTTATCAGTACATGAAGCATCACTACATTCATGCCAGTGATTTGTTTCGTCATTGTTCCACTCACCGTATGTATGTGTATGAGCAGGAGCTTCATCAACTGTTACCCTCAAATTAAAATCAACTGACTGACCGCTGCCGCAGTCATAAGTATAAGTAACAAATTCTGCATTTTCATTAACGGTTAATACATTACCGCTTACCGTTCCGCCTTTCCAGTTGCTTGCTTTGCTCACATCAAAGCTTCCCGGCAAATCAGAAAGATTGATTCTACGGTCAGAATCGGCTGTAATATTATAAATATTATACTTACCGCTAAAACCATTTATTAAAGTATTATTACTTAAATCTAACGATGTAAGCTTATTATCGTTACAACGAAGCACCTCAAGGTTTGTATTATTGCTCAAATCCAATGCTGTCAACTTATTGGAAAAACACTCAAGGCTTTTTAATGCCGTATTTTTACTTAAATCCAATGAAGTTAATTCATTATCACCACACAAAAGATTAGTAAGAGCTGTATTTTTACTTAAATCTAATTCTGTCAATTTGTTTTTATAACAAGAAAGATTTTTTAATGCCGTATTTTTACTTAAATCTATAGATGTAATCTCATTGTGCCAAAACTCAAGATACGTAAGCTCTGTGTTATTGCTTACATCAAGTTTTGTAAGTTTGTTGCCTTTATTGCTTCCGCAGCTAAGATAAGTAAGTGCTGTGTTTTTACTTACATCTAATTCAGACAACTGATTACTTCCGCAGTCAATCCTTGTAAGAGCTGTATTGTTATTTACATTCAACTCTGTCAGTTGATTATACGAACAGCTAAGTTCTGTAAGGGCTGTGTTTTTGCTTACATTCAATTCCTTTAATTGATTGTTTGCACAAGCAAGATAAGTAAGAGCTGTATCTTTACTTATATCCAATTCTTTCAGTTGGTTATTTGTTACGGTAAGTTGACCAAGAGCTGTATTGTTACCCAAATCCAATTCCGTAAGCTCGTTATTTGGGCAGTAAAGCTCTGTCAATGCTGTATTTTTACTAACATCAAGCTTTGAAATTTTATTATGACCGCATTGAAGCCTTGTCAATGAAGTAAAATACTCAATTCCTTTCAGGTCAGTTACATCTCCGCCTTTCGATGAGTCCCCGTTTATTGAAATACTCCTAATATTTGATATTTCTGTGTCACTTAAAACGCCATCGTTATTTTTATCATATTCCGCAACTTTCTCCCTGAACAAGGCGTCCGGAAAATTTGTTTCGTTAATCGCAACGCCGTTTTCTGTGGCAGAAGCCGTTGCTGGCAACAAGCTTAATGTCATACACAGAACAAGAAAAATCCCCATACATCGTCTTTTCATTTTGTTTTGCTCCTTTGTTTATTAACATTTTATTAATTTTTTCTTAATTAATTATACTCCCCGATTTGTATATTGGCAAGAATAATTCATGACATGTTACTTTCTGCCTGTCACCTTCCGCATAACAACATTTGTTATGGCATATGTGGCAATATATATTTGAAGAATCACAACAAATCTTTTTACAAGACGAATTATAATCCATTGCCCTATTGTAAAAGACGGATTACACCCCTCCATAAAAGTAAGACTCATAAGTGGAGCTTCAAGGTACGGCATACCATACATTGTATACATAGTATACATATCCATGCCGTATATAAAGCAAAACAGAATTATTGTAAGCATAACACCCGTTAAAGCTCTGTGTATCTGTATCCAGCATCTTCCGTGCCTTGAGGCATTTATTATATAATTCATTCCCGTTCTGTATTCAAGCACAATATTTTCAGCTACTATAAGAATTATTGCGGCAGCAAGTGCCAAAAACAGTACAGCCTCCCTTATAATCGAATATTTTCCAAAAATCTCCTCATAGCCCCTGTCCGAAATCATGTAGCCGTCTACTCCGTATTTTTCGTTAATTTCCTGCAAATACTCCTGTTTTTTCATAAATTCTGATACCCTGCCAAGTTTAACCGCATATAACGAAACTGTTGATGAGCTCTCTGTAACCTCCTCAAGCGTTGCTTCTCCTGCATTGTAACGGACCATACAATCTTGTGCATCTTTAACCGCACTCTGATAATCATTTAATCTTTCATTAACCATATCGGTTATATAATGATATTCTTTTCCGCCATTGGTAATATAGATATTATCAAGTTCTTTTGTGCTGTCAGAAAATGTCATTTGTCCGTATCTCACAAAATAAACCGCCAAAATCGCCAGCACGCCTATAACAATCAATCCTCTGCCTGTTATAAGCAGTTTATGGAATTCCTTTGCCGTAATCGAAAATCCCGACAATAAATGCTGATACATTTCCCATATTTTATCCGCAATTCTTGCAAGCACTGATTTTTTCTGTTCCGGTCTCATATATACGGTTCCAAGAATTCCTCCCGCACATGCGGCAATAAAAAGCACCGTCGTAACTGTCAGCATTATATTTGATTCGGAAACCACAAATGTTCCTTTGCCGCGATTGGCATACGTGCTTATTATATCATTAACCTTTAACAGTCTTATAAGATTAATCTGCTTAAAAATGCCATATACGCTCTGTGACTGTATTTTTTGATACAAAAACATTTCCACACCCATAAATACCGCAATTACCGTAACCGCTATATTGCGGTGCCTTATAAAAACAAATGCCATCCATACAATAGCCGTCAGCGTAAGCACTGCACAAAAACTATATAAAAAATCATATATTATATATTGAAGCTGACTCATCGGCAATGAAAATCTCGAAAAGCTTTCAATATTCTGAATCGGTGCATTAATTGACGCCGTTTTGTATAATATAAACGACGTCAAAAATGTTGTAAAAAACAGAACTCCCGTAATTATAAATGCAGAAGCTGTAATAATCATTGTCCTGTTAAACGCAAGTTTTGCCCTGCCGCTTTTTGATGTATGAACAATGCACCACATTCCGTTTTCCCGTTCGCCGAAAAGTTCATACAGGACAAACACATTAAGTATCAATGCCAGATAATAGATATAATAATATGTAACAAAACCGCTTACTGCTTTATTATCGGTAAGATAAAGCTGTACGCCCTCTACCCGTTTGAAATCCTTTGCCGTCTTTTGAATATTGTTATATGTAAATGAATTTTTATCTGCAAATATAGAAAAACTCTTCAGGGTATCTGCGTTATTTTGTATATTTTTTATATCCTCGGGATATTTTATTATATATTCTAATTGTTCTTTTATTTTGTTTAACTGCCTTGAATATACAGTCTGCTCTTCCGATTCCAATTCGTCATATTTACGTTTTATTACGGAATCACTTTGTATATCGGCAATTTCCAGAGCTTCCTCGGGCTGCATATCCGACAGTTCTCCGATTATCCATTGACGGTAATGTGTCTCCTGCCTTATATCGGACATACTTTTACCCTCGGAACTGCTGTATACAAACAAACCGATATTTAACAGCACCGTCACTGTAAATACCATTATAAATTTTATGCCAAAAACCCTCTTAAACTCTTCCATAATAAGTTTCTACTCCGCATTTTTCCAAACACACGCACCGTTTCCGAGACTGCTCTTATCTATATAAACAAGCTTATCACTCTTTGTCCCGAATAAATATTTTTCATCGCCGAAATATAAATTCTCTATTTCATTTCCAAGCTTAATTGTATCTATCTGTTTTCCCGTCGTATCAACAACCTGAATTTCACGTTCAACGGTCTTAGATAAATCTGTCGTACTTCCCATTCCGCCGTTACTCATATAAATATATCTTCCATCATATGACATTACCGCAGATACCATATTTTCGGACGCCTTGTATATGAGTTTATTATTCTGTCCGTCAAGCGACTGAGAATACAATCCTTTTCCAACAACAAAATAATATAACATTCCGTTGTCAGCATCGACACAGAAATCACATATATTCATATCCGAAACCTTTTTATTCTCACCGTCGGTATAATCATAATAATAAAGCTGAAAATTCATATTGGCTTTTAATGTCTGCTTATTTATGGAATACTGAAAAATTTTGTAAAAAAGTTTATCTCCGTAACTTCTCGCTCCCATCACAGCACTGTTTTCACCCTCATATTCGACTATATCCTGTGAGTTTCCATCTGAAATATTTATTTTTTTAATTATCTCTTTACCACTTTCAGAGCTTCCTATATGACCTATATGGTCGTACGCATATACATATCCGTTATGAAACACCATAGAAATTGATGTTATCCTGTCATTTGCAAACAAATTAGCAACATCTTTTCTGTCGCTTCCGTCAGCCTTAATACTTACAAGCTTAGCCATTCCGCCTTCCACACGTACAACATATATATTATTTTTGTAATAATAAATCGGAGAACTCAGATATTCATCGGTATCCAGCCACGCATTACACGTTTTTGAATTATGACTGCACTCTGCTTTCGCACATACCGGAACAGACCTTTTTGATGACTCGTCAAAATATTTCACTAAAAGGTCCTTTCCGTCATAATGCAGGTAATAATATCCGTTTTCCGCCTTTGAAATGCTGTGAATATCAGGATTCCAATAATTCTGCTCATCACCCGACAATTCACCTACATTCATATTTATGCCTGACTTCTTCCTGTTAATTGTAAAAATCCCCGCCACACATATCACTGCTGCCAATACTGCTGCCAATACTGCTGCCACTATGCATTTTATTTTTTTGCTCATAAATACCCCTCCGCTTGTTTCTGATTACCTACTCTAAAACACCTTTTATTTTCCGATAGACACACTATATTTGTATTAAACATATCACCTGTAGTCAAAACATTCAAGTTTTTTGTAGCATCTTGTAATAAACAGTAAGTTTTTTCATAAACATCGGTATTTTTTTATATACATTCAACCTTTTTAGCCACATTACATATCAGTAAGCTCTTTTACACCTCAAATCTGCAATCTGCCGTCTCTATCGTAGACGGACGGTGTGCTATCATAAGGATAAGCTTATCCTTTTTCACCGACATAACGGTTTTGTTTATATATTTTTCCGTCTCATTGTCCAACGCCGATGTCGCCTCATCAAATATGATTACAGGTGCATCTTTGAGAATTGCTCTGGCTATTGCTATTCGTTGCTTCTGACCTCCAGAAAGTGTATTTCCTCGTTCGCCCGCGGGTGTTTCGTATCCGTTTTCAAGCCCCGATATAAAATCGTGTGCTCCCGCCTGTTTTGCCGCATTGTAAATTTCTTCATCTGAAGCATTTAATTTTCCCATTCTTATATTTTCCTTAATTGAACAGTTAAATAAATACGGTTCCTGCGGTATATATGCGATTTTATCACGCACATTTACAAGCCCGAGCTCCGTTATATCAGTTCCGTCAATAAATATGCAGCCTTTCTTAGGCCTATAAAATCCAAGCAGAAGTTTTGTAAGCGTACTCTTTCCGCGGCCTGATTCCCCGACCAGTGCATAACTTTTTCCGCTGTCAAAAAACGCACTGTAATCTTCAAATATATTTGTATTTTTACCCGCGTAACCGAATGTTATATTTTTAAATTCTACCGTATGATAAGCTTCGCTGTTTTTTTGACAAATATTATTTTTTGTATTTTCTTTATTTTTGACGTAAAAATTCTCGTTCGGAGTATCAAGAAACTCGAGAACACGCTGTGCATTTACAAGCCAGCTTGACAGACTCGGTATATATACGCCCATGAGCAGAAAATTATACTGAAACGCTCCGTATATTGAGTACAGGCTTATAAGATTTCCCAGTTTTCCCCCTGTTTTGGTTGTATATAATATTCCGAGTGCAAGAAAAACCAATGCCCCTATAAGGTCAAATGCCGCTCTCAACGCCGAAATCAAAGCCTCTGTCCGTCCCTGGATTTTCATGTTTTTACCGCAATTTTCATTGGCATTATTATAAGAATCGCTTATAACTTTTTTAAGCGGAAACATTCTTATTGTTTCCATTCCCTGAAGCATATTTGTTACAGATTTGCTTATTTCTTTATTTGCATCTGAAATTTTGCGGCTGTATTTTTCAAGCACAGGTATCATCACAAAATTTAATGTAAGCGAAATTATACATAAAACAAGCA
>OLOQ01003407.1_pt1 | contig 11609 bp, 17 predicted proteins | sample 1673101 | NCBI WGS metagenome assembly OLOQ01 (sample SAMEA3136754, study PRJEB25190) | human gut metagenome | biome: human gut; feature: human-associated habitat; material: faeces | place: Austria | collected 2013 | reverse complement strand
GCGCTTGAATGGCATTCAAGAGGTCAGCGGTTCGATCCCGCTTATCTCCACCACACGAAAACCTTGAAACCACAACGGTTTCAAGGTTTTCTTTTTGTTTTCGCGGGGAATTTACCCGGCAAATTTCTGACACATTTCTAATTATACCTTGACATTCTCAAAAATGAGAATATAATAGAATCGTAGAACGATGAAAGGGGAGAGTACCATATGGAATTGGCGGAGATCGTCATGAATCCCGTGCGGCAGCGGATTTTTCAGTATCTGCTACTTCACGAAACCGGCACGGTCAAGGAAATCCGGAAGGCCCTGCCGGATGTTCCCGGCGCCAGCCTGTACCGGCACATGAAGCTGCTGACGGAGCACGGCATTCTCACGGTGGTGGGGGAGAACCGCATCCGCGGCACGGTGGAGAGCATTTACAGCCTGAACAAAAGCGCCCTGGAGATCGACGACGACGGCACGGCGGTGCAGACGGCGCTTCTGGGCCTCAGCGCCTCCTTTGCCAGATATTTTTCCGGCGGCGGGGCCGACCCCAGGCGGGATATGCTGCTGATGACCACCTGCACCCTGACCCTGACGGATGAGGAATTCACCGGCTTTCTGACGGAGATCAATCAGACGGCCCTGAAGTATATGGACATCGGCGTGAAGGAAGGGAGCCGTCAGCGGCAGATCACGCTGATCTCCTCCCCCACAGACGGGCCGGGGAGCCGGTGAAACGAGAGAAAGGACGAACGATCATGGTAATTGCATTATTCGGAGACAGCTGCACAGGGAAATCCACCATCGCTGCGGCGCTGGCCCCGTCGCTTTCCGCAGAGGTTTTCAGCGGAAAGGACTATCTGAAGCTGGCCAAAAGCGAAAGCATGGCGGCGGCCCTGTTCCAGAAGAAGCTGCGCGGCGAGGAGACGATCCTCTACGTCATTTCCGAAAAGGACCAGCTGGCCCTGCTGCCGGAGGGCTGCGTCCGGGTGCTGGTGACGGCGGGCCTTGCCGCCATCAAGGAGCGCTTTGCCGCGCGGATGCACGGGAATCTGCCCGCCCCGGTGGCCGCTATGCTGGAGCGGAAATACGGCCGGTTTGAGACGGAGGCCCACGACCTGCGGGTGGACACGGACACCGTTTCGGCGGAGGAAGCCGCCAATGAAATCCGACTGCTGCTGAATAGAGGAGAACGAGATGCTCAGAATTGAACATTTATCCAAGGCCTATGGCGAGAAAAAGGCCGTGGACGACCTGAACCTGCACATCGCCCCGGGGGAGATCTACGGCTTCATCGGCCACAACGGGGCGGGAAAGACCACCACCCTGAAATCCGTGGCGGGTATCCTGCAATTCGACCAGGGGGAAATCTATGTGGACGGCAAGTCCATCCGGACCCAGCCGCTGGAGTGCAAGCGGACCTTTGCCTATATCCCGGATAACCCTGACCTGTACGACTACATGACCGGCATCAAATATCTGAACTTTGTGGCGGACATCTTCGGCGTCAGCGCCGCCGACCGGCAGGACCGCATCCGCCAATACGCCGGTCTTTTCGAGCTGACGGAGGATCTGGCCCGGCCCATCGCCGCCTATTCCCACGGCATGAAGCAGAAGCTGGCCATTATCTCCGCCTGGCTGCACCGGCCCAGGCTGATCCTCATGGATGAGCCCTTCGTGGGCCTGGACCCCAAGGCATCCCACCTGCTCAAGGGGATGATGCGCCAGGTCTGCGATGAGGGCGGGGCCATCTTCTTCTCCACCCATGTGCTGGAGGTGGCGGAGAAGCTCTGCGATAAGGTGGCCATCATCCAGGGCGGAGGGCTGATCCGCTCCGGCACCATGGAGGAGGTCAAGGGCGACGACTCCCTGGAGGACGTGTTCCTGGAGCTGGAGGGCGAATCATGCTGAAGCTCTTGCTGAAAAAGCAGCTGTTTGAGATTTTCCGGTCCTATTTTTACGACGCCAAGAAGAACAAGGCCCGCTCCCGGCTGGCCACGGCCCTGTATATCGGGCTGTTCGTCCTGCTGATGGCGGGCATCCTGGGCGGCATTTTCACCCTGCTGGCGGTGAAGCTCTGCGGGCCGCTGGCGGCGGCGGGCCTGGATTGGCTCTATTTTGCGCTGATAGGCTTGATCGCCGTGCTGCTGGGGGCCTTCGGCAGCATATTCAACACCTATGCGGGGCTGTACCTGCCCAAGGACAACGACCTGCTGCTGTCCATGCCGGTTCCGGTGTCCAGCCTGGTGGCGGCCCGGCTGTCCGGGGTGTATCTGATGGGCCTGATGTACTCCGCCGTGGTGATCCTTCCGGCGGTGGTCGTCTATTGGGCCACCGTGGGGGTCACGGCGTCTGCCGTTCTGGGCGGACTGGTGCTGGCCCTGCTGATCTCCCTGGTGGTGCTGGTGCTTTCCTGCGCTCTGGGCTGGGTGGCGGCAAAAATCAGCCAGAAGCTCCGGAACAAGAGCCTCGTCGTCGTGCTGGCCTCGCTGGTGTTCATCGGCCTGTATTACTTCGTCTATTTCAAGGCCCAGAGCGTCCTTCAGGACCTGCTGGCCAACGCCGGGACTTACGGCGCCCAGATCCGGAGCCGCGCCTACCCTCTGTACCTGTTCGGCAGCGTGGGCACGGGCAGCGGGGCGGCCATGCTGGCGGTCACGGCGGCGGTGGCGGCACTGTGCGGCCTGATGTGGGTGCTGCTCTCCCGCAACTTCCTGCATATCGCCACCTCCACCGGGAAAACCGCCCGCCGGACGTACCGGGAGACCGCCCTGCGGCGGCGCAGCGTGGACGGGGCGCTGCTGCACCGGGAGCTGGCGCATTTTGCCGCCAACCCCGCCTATATGCTCAACTGCGGCCTGGGGACCTTCCTGATGCCCATTTGCGCCGCCGCCGTGCTGTGGAAGGGCGGGAGCCTCTTTGTCATGCTGGACGCCCTGTTTGCGGATACCGAGGGCAGCGTCCCGGTGCTGCTGTGCGTGCTGCTGTGCGGCCTGGCGTCCATGAACCTCATGACGGCCCCCTCCGTATCCCTGGAGGGAAAGAGCCTGTGGCTCATGCAGTCGCTTCCGGTGGAGCCGTGGCAGGCCCTTCGGGCGAAGCTGCGGATGCAGGTGCTGCTGACGGTCCCGCCGCTGCTGCTGTGCGTGATGTGCGCGGCCATGGTCTATCCCCTGGGCCCGGCGGGGCTTCTGGTCACGGCGGTGTTCGCCGCGTCCTATGCCCTGCTGGGGGCGTTGGCTGGCCTGACCCTGGGGGTGAAAATGCCGGTGCTGACCTGGACCGACCAGCTGATGCCCATCAAGCAGAGCGCGCCGGTGATGCTGACCCTGTTCGGCGGCATGGGCTACACGATCCTGCTGTTTGCGGGCTTCCTGCTGCTGCCCGGCTGGCGGCTGGGCTTTGCCGGATACGCAGCCTGCTTCGCAGCGGCCAACCTGTTGCTGTGCGCGGTGCTGCACCGGTGGCTGCGGAAAAAGGGCGCGGCGCTGTTTGCCGCCCTGTGACGGGGCACAAAGCGGCTCTTTGATAATTTGATAAACAAAGCGGGGACCCGGCAAACGCCGGGTCCCTCAGCTTGTCAGAAAAGGCTTGCGGTCTGCCGGGGCGTCACAGCCGCAGCTCCATATGCCGCCGGTACTCCTGAAAGCCCGCGGCCTCATAAAACGCCTGGGCGCCCCGGTTGAAGGACCACACGTCCAGCTCCCGCCGGGCGTCCCGCACCGTTATCTGCACGGGTCTGCCTCCCGGCTCTGCCGCAGGTCCAGGTTCATCAGGTCGAAGTCCACGTCCTGCCCCTCCAGCCGGAAAAACGCCGGGAAGGTGCACAGCTTCCGGAAGCCGTATTTCTCATACAGGTGAATGGCACGGGCATTGCTGCTGCGGACCTCCAGGTTCAGCTGGGCAAAGTCGTTGTCCCGGGCAAAGGCCAGAACGGCCTCCGTCAGGGCCGAGGCCGCGCCGCAGCCCCAGTACGCCTTTTTCAGGCTGATGCCGAACTCTCCCCGGTGGCGCATCCGGTTGGGCTTGCGGTTCAGGCTGGCCGTGCCGATGATCTGGCCGTCCACCTTGGCCAGATACTGCACATGGTCCGTGGAAGCGGCCTGCATCCCCAGATAGGACGCCTCCTGCTCCACGCTCAAAGGCACCCCCTCCGGGCCGAAGCTCAGGTTATCCGTCTCTCCGCCGATGATCTTCAGGTATTCCAGCAGGGCGGCGGCGTCCTCCGCCTGGGCCCGCACGATGACAAACGGTGCGTTCATGTTGATTCCTCCCGATTTTCTGTTATTTTTCCGGTTTCCGGCCGGCAGGCATACAGGGCGAAAAACTGCCGGATGTGCCGCCCGATCCGGTCCATCACTTCCGCCTCCCGGTCCGGCTCCCGGTCGCAGAGGTTGATCCACACGGAGATGGGCAGGCAGAACTGGGCCGCCATGACCTCCGGGTCGTGGGCCGTCAGCTTCCCTTGGCGGATGAGGAACCCCATCAGTCCGGTGAAATAGCCCATCACCCCCGTGTAATTCTGCCGGGTCTGCAGCCGGGCCATCCGGGGGTTCCGGAACTGCTCGATGGTCAGCATTTTTCTCGCCCGGCTGATCCGGGGATCGTGGAGGATATAGCGCACCTGGCCCAGGCACAGCCGCTCCGCCGCCTCCGGGGTCATGTCCTCCTTGTTCCGGGTGAAGTCCGGGTCGTCCCAGTCCGCCCGGGCGAAGATGGAGTGCTTGTCATACTCCTCCAGGGTGGTTTCCAGTAGCGTGTCCAGAATGGCCTGCTTGTTCCCAAAGTGGCTGTACAGCGAGGCCTTGCGGATCCCCACCGCCTCCGCCAGCTGGGAGATGGATGTAGCCTCGAAGCCCTGCACCGAAAACAGCTCCAGCGCGGCGTCCAGTATTTCCTGCCTGGTGTTTCCCTTTGCCGTCATGGCTTGCTCCTCCTGCGTTCCGAATTTTCTCCATTATACCTACCGAGCGGTAGGATGTCAAGCGCCGGTTCCGGAAATCGGCGGCAGGGATTCGGGCTGCATTTTTCCGGAATCCCTGCTGCGATAACCGTAACGGTCCCGGGCTTCGCGCCCCATGGATGGGCGGAAAACCACAGGAGGATATGACAGATGGAAGATTTTGAAATCGAAAACGGCGTTCTGACGGAGTATCAGGGGGAGGACGTGGATGTGATCGTGCCGGAGGGCGTCCGGGAGATCGGCGAGGGGGCGTTCTGGCGCTGTGACGTTGAATCGGTCCGGCTTCCGCAGGGAATCCGGGCCATCCGCTCCGGGGCGTTTATGAACTGCCGCTCCCTGCGGCGGATCAACCTGCCGGAAAGCGTCAGGACCATCGAAACGGAGGCGTTCCACGGCTCCGGCCTCCGGGCCATCCGTCTGCCGGAGGGCCTGAAACGGATCGAAGCCGACTGCTTTTCCGGCACGGAGCTGACGGAGATCGTCATTCCGGAGGGGGTCCGCGTGATCCGTGACCATGCGTTTTCCGGGGTCCGTGAGGTGACTCTGCCGCAGCGCGTCCGGGTGATAAAGAGCGGCAGCGTCGACGTCTCCGGGAACGACGGCGGCAGCATCGTGCACATCCCCGCCGGTGTGGAACGGATCGAAAGCTCCGCGTTCCGGGGGGATATTCCCCGGATCGTCAGCGCGTCCGGCGCGGCCTTCGGGTGCCTTTCCCTGCGCGGCTGCAGCCATCTGCTGTCGCTGACCGTCCCCGCCGGGACGGAGGTGTCCGAATGCGCCTTCGGCTTCGATGAGGAGTCCAGAAACCTCCGCAACCGCCTGACCGTGCACTATACCGGCGGAACGGAATAACGGCAGAAAACGGCGATTTATAAATTTTCCTCCGAACCGATTGACAAATCCCGTTTCTGACGTATAATTAGGATTATAAATAATCTGGATTATATATGGAGGCGTGGGTATGCCCGCAAAAGCAAAGGTCACAAAAGAAATGATCGTCGACGCAGCCTTTTCGATTGCCCGCCAGGCAGGAGCGGAAAACATCAACGCAAGGACCGTTTCGGAAAGACTGCACTGCTCCACGCAGCCCGTCATGTATCACTTTGCCACCATCGAGGAGCTGAAACGGACGGTTTATGCCAGGGCAGACGTATATCATTCGGAATATCTGATGAATATGAAAAAGCCGCCAAGGGGTGCTGCCCTTGGGATCGGTATGAACTATATCCGCTTTGCCATCGAAGAACCGCATTTGTTCCGATTCCTGTTTCAGTCGGATTATTTCAGCGGAAAGACCCTGCTGGAGCTGATCGACGCCCAGGAGCTGCTCCCGGTCCTTTCCGCGATGCAGAGAGCCCTGGATATGCGTCTGGAGCAAACGAAAAAGGTTTTCCTGACGGTTTTCCTGTTTGCCCACGGGTATGCCAGCATCATCGCCAACAATGCGCTGAAATATGACGAGGAGCTGATCCATTCTCAGCTGGAGCGGGCGTATCGGGGCGCTATATTGGCGGCGCAGGAGGAAACGACATGAAACAGCCGGACAGAAAAGACGGGCTGCTGGAGTGGCTTCACTGTCCCCGCTGCGGCGGGAAAACGCGAACGCAGATACGCGCGCACACGGTGCTGGAGGATTTCCCTCTGTTCTGCCCGAAGTGCAGATACGCCTGCGTGATCCGATTCAGGAACGGAAAAATGGAAGAAATCAAAATGCCAGACGCTTAGACGCAGTGCAGCCCGGGAAAATCGGCTTGTACTGCGTCTCTTGTTTTGGGCTGCTTTGCATCTGACCGCACGGGAGAAAGTGAAATGAAAACGTTGTATGAAAAAAACCAGCTGACCTTTGCGCTGGTGTGGATCGTGGTTTACTGCGTTCTGCAATCTTTGGCGAATCCACTGAACAAAGCCATTGGCGTCGAATACGCTGCCAGCGCCGGGTTCTGCATCCTACAGGCGCTCGCTCTTTTTGCCTTTATCCGGAAGAACGGCCTGCTGAAGCGATACGGGCTTTGTAAATCCCCCGTCCCTGCGCGGCGGTTTCTCTGCTATCTGCCGCTGGTCGTTCTGGCATCGGGAAACCTCTGGAACGGCGCGGCGCTGCATTACGCCCCGGCGGAAACGGTCTGCCGGATCGTGTGTATGCTCTGCGTCGGATTTCTGGAGGAGGTGATCTTCCGGGGCCTGCTGTTCGTGGCCATTGCAAGGGACAATGTGAAGTCCGCCGTCATCATTTCCAGCGTGACCTTCGGCATCGGGCATATCATCAACCTGTTCAACGGCAGCGGTATGGACCTGGTCAGCAATCTGTGCCAGATCGTGTTTGCCATTGCGGTGGGCTTCCTGCTGGTCACGATCTTTTATCGCGGCGGCAGTCTGATCCCCTGCATCCTCGCCCACTCGGCCATCAATACCCTGGGCACGTTTGCCAATGACGGTAAACGACGCGGAATACCGCGTGATCAGGCTCCTGGGGAAGGGAAAAGGCGGCTATTCCTACCTTGTGACGGACGGAACGGCGCAATATGTTCTGAAACAGAGCCACCACGAGCCCTGCGCCTACTACACCTTCGGGGACAAGCTGCGCTCCGAGCTGCGGGACTATGAGACGCTGCGGAAGCTGGGCATTCCCATGCCCCGGCTTCTGGCGGCGGACATCCCGCAGGAGCGCATTCTGAAGGAATACATCGCCGGGCAGACGGCTACGGACGAAACATGAGTGATCTTTGGGAGGAACGCCTCCCCTATGCCCTGCCGGCACTTCTTGTGCTGGCGGTATTCTACGGCACTTATTTTGCCAAGGTGCTGGCGCAGAAGCGCCGGGGCATCCGGACCCGGCAGATCGGGCGCAGAAAGGAAAAATCCATTCACACGGTGGAGGTGCTGATGAGCATTGCGACCCTGGGCGCGCCCATGGCCCAGCTGATGTCCATTGCCTTTGGGTGGAGCCACCTGCCTGCGAATGCCCGCTTTACCGGCTTTCTCATGGGACTGCTGGGCGGTGGCATCTTCCTGCTGTCGGTTCTGTGCATGAAGGACAGCTGGCGGGCGGGCATCCCGGACAAGGACCGGACGGAGCTGGTCACCACCGGCATTTATCGCTATAGCCGCAACCCAGCGTTTCTGGGCTTTGACCTCATGTATGCCGGCGTTCTGCTGCTGTACGGAAACCTGCTGACCCTGGGCTTTTCCGTGTTTGCCATGGTCATGCTGCACCTGCAGATCCTGCAGGAGGAGCGGTATCTCGTGCATGCCTTCGGCGCGCCGTATCAGGCGTATTGCCGCCCCATGTTTTTGCTTTACAGCGTTTACGACGGCGCAGGCGGCAAGGACAGCGTTGCACCCATGCTCAGCGCGCACATTGACCGCTTTATTGCCAAAATCGAATCAGACTACGGAGCTTGTCAAAATTGAATCTGACAAGCTGGCGTTATAAAGAGGATTTTGTGAAAACAATCATTTATACCACCAATACCGGCAGTGCAGAGCGCTATGCCCGACTGCTGTCACAGGAAACGGGGCTTCCCGCCTGCTCTCTGGCGGAGGCGAAAAAGAAGGTCCCCTCCGGCGCGGAGATCATCTATCTGGGCTGGATCATGGCAGGCTCCGTCAAGGGCTATGCCGATGCGGCCAAGCGCTATCAGGTGCGGGCCGTCTGCGCAGTCGGCATGGGACAAACCGGGACGCAGACAGATGAGGTGCGGAAAAAGAACCGCATTCCCGCAAGCATCTCGCTCTTTACGCTGCAGGGCAATTTTGATATCAAAAAGCTGCACGGCATTTACCGTCCCGTGATGGAGCTTATGGTCAGAACCGCAGGAAAAGGGCTATCGAAAAAGGACGACCGCACACCGGAGGAGGACGATATGCTGGACATGATGCTTCACGGCGGCCAGCGGGTGCGCGTGGAGAACCTGCGTTCTGTGCTGGATTGGTACAGAGCGCAGGAATAACATCCGGGGAGTGAGCGTTATCCCATGCCGCAAATGCGGCTCCGCTCCATCCGCGGCAGCTATATTGCCTTCACCATGGGCGCAAAAGGGCCGCTTTGGGAAAGAGCAAAGCATTTTGACGGTGAGATTCCACTGTTCTGATACCAAAACCTGTTAAAAAGCTTGAAAAGCTTTTTATAGCACCGAAGGTGCGTCAGGTTTTGTATGAGACGTCACAGCGTGTTTTCACACGCTGTGCGTGCGCACAGCGCACGGGATTCTTGATTAAATTTTTTAATCAAGAATCAGTATGAGAAAGAGAGACAAGAAAATGAAGGAATCCATTCTCTACATTCACGGAAAGGGCGGCGCGGCGGAGGAAGCCGAGCACTACAAGCCCCTCTTTCCGGATTGCGAGGTCATCGGCTTCGACTATCGTTCCCGGACACCCTGGGAGGCCCGGGAGGAATTTCCAGCCTTTTTCGCGGGGCAGCGGCAGGGCTGTGACCGCCTTACATTGATCGCCAACAGCATCGGCGCGTTCTTCGCCATGTCCGCATTGGATGAGACGCTGGCGGACCGGGCCTGCTTCATCTCCCCGGTGGTGGATATGGAAAGCCTCATCGGCAATATGATGCAGTGGGCAAATGTGACGGAGCAGGAGCTGGCCCAAAGGGGAGAGGTCCCCACGGACTTCGGAGAAACACTGTCCTGGCGCTATCTGCGCTATGTGCGGCAACACCCGATAGCATGGAATGTCCCGACGCGGATCCTGTACGGCGAGCACGACAATCTGACCTCCCTGGAAACCGTATCGGCGTTCGCCCGGCGCCATCACGCGAACCTCACCGTTATGCCCGGCGGGGAGCACTGGTTCCATACGCCGGAGCAGATGCGGTTCCTGGACGATTGGATTGCGGCGGACGAAGCATGCGGCGGCTCCCTGGGGCCTCGGACGCATTGACAGAATTATGGATAAAAAATAAGGAGAAACTGCAATGGCAGAAAAGAAAATTACCATTCGTCCCGAAACCAAGGACGATTACAGGGCCGTTGAAAACCTGACCCGGGAGGCGTTCTGGAATGTCTACCGCCCCGGCTGCATGGAGCACTATGTGCTGCACTGCTACCGGCCCGCTTTATAGGCCGGCACGGTGGAGCAGCATTTTCTGATCTGCCGGCTGATTTCCGGCGGGGTGTTTTGTATTTTCGGATTTTTCTCTATCCGATAAGCTGCCCCTATTTGAACCGGTATCTTCTTCGTTCGGATGGCACAAATATAATGCCCGGAATAAATGTCACTATATGTATAAATGAGAAGCCGAAAAATACCCCGACATCCACGACTGTAAAATAGAATATTGCAAATATAATGATTTCCCACCACTTACCGCTCACAGGTTGAATCCACTGTTCGCAAATATTGGCTCAGATTTCGTTAAGCATATGCGGCCTCCTTCAGAATCTCAGGGGAAAAGTCGGAGGATTTCTTCAGTCTCCTCCAAGCCGAGCCGGTAATCTCAATCGAGCAGCCACGGCATATAGCGTTTTAGGTACTTGAGGTTAAACGCCCTGGATTCCTCCGCAAAGTCCGCCAGGGGCTGCAGATCCTCCTTGGCCAGGCATTCCCGGGCCACAAAGGCCATCATAGGCTTCCAGGAACGCCAGTAATCCCGCGTCAATTTTTCCGGCCGGACATCATCCTCTGGATAATAAGCGGATCTGGCACAGGTCGAGTGCTCGAGGGCTTTCCAGATTCCCTCAGCATCGCCGATGTCGTACCAGAGGCAGGGGCGCTCCGGCCAGGTAAGCTCTTTTTCGCGGGGGATGGTCAGGATATCCTTTGCCGTATGAATCGAATCCAACAGCTTCAATGTGACCTCCATCTGCTGGTTCATATCGAGGGCTTCCTGTGTAAAGGGCTCTCCTATGAGCCAGGAGGGGTGGATATAATGATTTAATGCATAAGACGTCATATCTGTCTGGCTGCGGTAATTGCACCAGAGATACTCGGATAAGGTCTGGGAATAGAACTGGATTTCCGGATAAGCAAAGCCGGAACAGATGATGATCTGCATGATGCCGTCACCCGTCAGGCGGACAAATTCTGTGCAGTCGCGGAGAGGAAAGAAGCCTTGCCGTTCCAGCGTGTCTTTCCAGTTCTGGGCCATGAATGCGTCCATTTCCTTCAAATATGAATTTCTCATAGCGTTCTCCTTATTATCATCAGGGGGACATTTTGCCCCCATTATCTCCAAAATGCTGTCTGTTAAGGGGTGCTGTGCGTATCGTTATTTTCCATTCCTGTATCTTGATCTCATCAGAGAATCAACCTGAAAACGGATAACCAGACAGAGCAGACCTTTTACTGCGATCAGGGAAAAATGAGGATGTTGTTTTGCACGCCATACAGCACATAAACTGCAAGCAAGATTGCATATTGCGGGACAAGTGATACCAACTCCACCAAATAGATCCAATGATACACATCAAACACTGATCTGTGACTTTTTAGGAAAGATTTGATAAAACCTAGGAAAACACGATCTTTTAAGGATCGCTGCCTGTAGATTTTCCTTGCGGTTTTCCGATTTCCTGCGCCAATTAAAAAATCATATAAAAATCTACGCAGGGAGCTAATGGCAATCGTATCCAAAAGAACCAAAAGAACGACATACAAAACTACAGCTTTGCTCATGGAGCATCACCCCTTTTACTTTGCCGCCTTACTT
>OLOQ01003405.1_pt1 | contig 11613 bp, 9 predicted proteins | sample 1673101 | NCBI WGS metagenome assembly OLOQ01 (sample SAMEA3136754, study PRJEB25190) | human gut metagenome | biome: human gut; feature: human-associated habitat; material: faeces | place: Austria | collected 2013 | reverse complement strand
GGGGGTTTTGCTTGTCGGGAAAGCCCGAAGGGCTTTCCCGACAAAAGGCCTGCAGGCTGCTGCGCGCAGACTTTGTACGCCGGGGGCGCACAAAGTCCACACTTGCAGCCAGAGAAGTATTTTCTCTCACGCACATGTCGCGAGAGAAAATGATTGCAATGCTTTGCCGCCTGCGGGCGGCAAACTCTGCGAGGCTTTTTTGACACGCTGGGCCGCCCGCGGGCATTGACGCGGCAGTGCGGATTTGCTATGCTGAAAAAGAGAAAACTCGTTTTCCGGAGGTGCCCCCATGCTCCAGACCCGCAGACCGGCCCTGAGCGGCAACGCGCTCAAGGGCATCGCCATCCTCGCCATGACGCTCGACCACCTCACGTGGACGCTCTGGCCCGGCTACGCCACCGACTGGTGGGTGCTCGTGTGCCATGTGCTCGGCCGCGTGACGGCGCCGATCATGTGGTTTTTCATCGTCGAGGGCTACCACTACACGCACGATGTGAAAAAGTACGCCGCGCGCCTGTTCGCGCTCGCGCTCATCTCGCACTTTGCGTATGATTTCTGCTTCGGCATCCCGTTTGTGCCGCTGTCCACCGGGCCGTTCAATCAGACGGGTGTCGTGTGGTCGCTCGCGTGGGGGCTGGTGCTGCTCGTCATCCACGACGACGCGCGGCTGAAAGACTGGGTCAAGATCGCGCTGACGTTTGTGATCTGCGCGGTCACGTTCCCGTCGGACTGGAGCTGCGTGGCCGCGATGGCGATCCTGTTCATGGGGCAGGCGCGCGGGGACTTCCGAAAGCAGATGGGCTGGCTCATGGTGTGGTCGGCTGTGTACGCGCTCGTGTATTTCTTCTTTATAGATAAGGTATATGCGCTCGTGCAGCTCGGCACGGCGCTCGCCATCCCGCTGCTGCGGTGCTATGACGGCACGCGGGGCAAATGGCGCGGCATGGGCTGGCTCTTTTACGTCTATTATCCCGCGCACCTCGCGCTCATCGGCGTGCTGCGCGTGCTGCTCTGGGGCGCGGGGGCGTCCACCGCCGCCGGCAGCTTCTGACGGCAATGTGCACAACGGCATCCGCCCGGACGGGGGAAAACTTCGTCCGGGCGTTTTTGCGCCCGGTGGTGGCATTCCGCAGGGGTTCGTGGTAAAATGCTGTGCAATGTGAGACAAAGGAGGCGGCGCGCGTGCGCTACCAGTGCCTGGTGCTCGACCATGACGACACCGTCGTCAACAGCACCGCGACCATCAATTACCCGGCCTTCGTGCAGACGCTGCAAAAGCTGCGGCCGGACGTACACATGACGCTCGACGACTTTTTTTCCTACTCGTTCGAGCCGGGCTTCGGCGCGCTGTGCAGCGATATTCTGGGCTTTTCCGATGCGGAGATGGACATCCAGTACCAGACGTGGCTGGACTATGTGCGCACGCACGTGCCCGACACGTTCCCCGGTATGCGTGACCTGCTGCAGCGGTTTCACGCCGCGGGCGGGCATATCTGCGTTGTGAGCCACTCCGTGCCGGAAAACATCCTGCGCGACTACCGCGCGCACGGCCTGCCCACGCCGGAGCGCATCTACGGCTGGGATTCAGACCCCGAGCGGCGCAAGCCCGCGCCGTGGCCCATCTACCAGATCGAGCGGGAGCTCGGCCTGCGGCCGGAGCAGCTCGTGGTCATCGACGATCTCAAGCCCGGCAAGGACATGGCTGACCGCGCGGGCGTGGACTTCATCGCGGCGGGGTGGACGCACACCGTGCCGCACATCATCGAAACGATGCAGCGCATCTGCCCGCACTACTGCCGCACGGTGGCGGAGCTCGAAGCGCTGCTGCTGGACGAAACGGAGGCATAACGATGGATACTAGGATGATTCGCACGGCGACGCTCGCCGATCTCGACGCCGTGGCGGCGGTGGAGGCAGCGTGCTTCCCGGCGGCGGAGGCCGCGACACGGGAAGAACTCGCTGACCGGCTGGCGCACTATGGCGACCACTTTTGGCTGATGTTTGACGGCGGCACGCTCATCGCGTTCGTGGACGGCATGGTCACGGACCGCACCGACCTCACGGACGACCTCTACGCGGACGCCGCGCTGCACGACGCGCACGGCGCGTGGCAGATGATCTTCGGCGTGAACACGCTGCCAGACTACCGCCGGCACGGCTGCGCGGGGCAGCTCATCGAGCGCGCCATCGCCGATGCGCGCGCGCAGGGCCGCCGCGGCCTCGTGCTCACGTGCAAGGACCGGCTCGTGCACTACTACGCGAAGTTCGGCTTCGTGAGCGAGGGCGTGTCGAGCTCTACCCACGGCGGCGTCGTCTGGTATCAGATGCGCCTGACGTTCTGAAAAATGCAGCCCCGGCGCGAAAAACATCCGCGCCGGGGCAAAACAAAACCTTGACTCTACAACTGTTGTAGAGTTTACAATGACGGTATTCCACGCAAAGGGGCAAACGCCATGGAGAAAAATCTCACGACCGGCAGCGTCTTTGGCAACATTGTGCGCTTTTCGCTGCCGTATCTGCTCTCATACTTCCTGCAGACGCTCTACGGCATGGCCGACCTGTTCATCATCGGCCAGTACGAGGGCGTGGCCAGCACGACGGCCGTGTCCATCGGCAGTCAGGTCATGCACATGCTCACGGTCATGATCGTGGGCCTCGCCATGGGCGCGACGGTCACGATCGGTCAGGCCGTCGGCGCGCGCGACCGCCGGGGCGCGGCGGGCTACATCGGCAACACGACGACGCTGTTTCTGGCGCTGAGCGTCGTGGTGACGGGGGTGCTGCTGGCGCTCGCGCGGCCGATCGCGGCGGTCATGTCCACGCCGGCCGAGGCCGTGCCCGGAACGGTCGCCTATCTGCGCATCTGCTTTCTCGGCGTGCCGCTGATCACGGCGTACAACATCATCGCATCCATCTTCCGCGGTCTGGGCGACTCGAAGCGCCCGATGTACTTCATCGCCATCGCGTGCGCGGCGAACATCGCGCTCGACTATCTGTTCATGGGCGCGCTGCACATGGGCCCGGCGGGCGCCGCGCTCGGCACCACGCTGGCGCAGGCGGTCAGCGTGGCCGTGTCGCTGGTCGTCATCCGCCGCGAGCGCGACGGCATCGCCCTCACGCGGGGCGATCTGCGCCCGCGGCGGGCGGTCATGGGGCGCATTTTGCGCATCGGCGTGCCGGTCGCGCTGCAGGATGGGCTGATCCAGATCGCGTTTTTGTTCATCACCGTCATCGCCAACCGCCGCGGCCTCACGGACGCCGCCGCCGTCGGCATCGTGGAGAAGATCATCAGCTTTTTGTTCCTCGTGCCGTCGTCCATGCTCTCGACGGTGTCGGCCCTCGGTGCGCAATGCATCGGCGCGGGCAAGCCCCGCCGCGCGCTGCAGACGCTGTGGTACGCCATCGCCGTTGCGTTCGGCTTCGGCGTGCTCATCTCGGTCGTCATCCAGTTCGTGGCAGAGCCCGTCGTGGGCCTGTTCACGGACAGCGCGGCCGTCGCCGCCGCGGGCGGGCAGTACCTGCGCGGGTATATCCTCGACTGCTGTTTTGCCGGGCTGCACTTTTGCTTCAGCGGGTATTTCTGCGCCATCGGCCGCTCGGAGCTGTCGTTTCTGCACAACATCACGGCCGTGGTGCTCGTGCGCGTGCCGGGCGCGTACCTGATGAGCAAGTGGTTTCCCACAACGCTGCTGCCCATGGGCCTGGCCACGGCGGCGGGCTCGCTGCTGTCGGTCATCATCTGCGTGATCGCGTTTCTCGTGCTGCGCCGGCGCGGCCGGCTCGTGCCGGAGGAGGCGTGACATGGCGCGGACACAGGAGCTGTTTTCCATCGGCGACGTGGCGCAGCTGTTTCACCTGAGCGTGAGCAGCCTGCGCCACTATGAGACCATCGGCCTGCTTACGCCGGAATACACCGACCCCGCGACCGGCTACCGCTACTACGGGCCGCGGCAGTTTGAGGTGCTCAACACCATCCGCTACCTGCGCGCGCTGGATATGCCGCTCGGGCAGATCCGCGCCTTTCTGCGCAACCGCGACGTCGGGCGCATCGAGCAGCTGCTGCGCGAGCAGAAGGCCGCCGTCGTGCGCAAGCAGGAGGAGCTGCAGCGCGTCGAGCGCAAGATCGACAACCGTCTGCGCCAGCTGCACGATGCGCAGACGGCCGCGCTCGGCGCCATCCGCCTCGTGCGCAGCCCCGCGTGCCGCATTGTGTGGATGTCCGGCGCGCTCGAGCTGCACAGCTTTCTCGACATGGAGCCGTCCATCCGCATGCTCGAGCGCTCGCAGGCGGAGGCCGTGGTGTTCCTCGGCAAGGTGGGTGTGGGCCTCTCGGCCGAGCGGCTGCTGGCCGGGGCGTTTGCGCCGTATGACCGCGCATTTCTCGTGCTCGACGACGAGGACGCCTTCGATGGCGACGTGACCACCCTGCCCGAGACGACGTGCGCCGCCGTGTGCTTTCGCGGCAGCCACCCCGAAGCCCCGGCGCAGTATGCGCGCCTGATGGACTACCTGCGCGCGCACGCACTCGCCCCGGCGGACTTCTCGCGCGAGATCACGATGATCGACTACGGCCTGACGAGCGACCCGGAAAAATTCGTGACCGAGATCCGCATCCCCGTCACGGAGGCATGAAAAAACGCTGTCCCGAAAATGGGACAGCGTTTTTGCGCTTTGGTGCGTCAGAAGCTGCCGCTGCGGCCGTGGCCGCCGCCACCGGAAAAGCTCGACCCGCCGCCACCGGAGTGCTGGTCGTTGTCGCGCTCGATCTTGCGGCGCGTCGTGGTCGTGTGGGTGTAGACATCGTCGCGCCGCGTCAGGTGCAGGCCCGCGGGCGTGACGTAGGCGCGCGCCTCGGTCTGGCGGCGCACGGAGCGCATCTTCGCCTTGAGAATCAGGCAGACGATGAGCGCGATGACGCACGAGATCACGAGCGCGATGCCCAAATTGCGCAGCAGCGACGGCGCGGAGAAGCCGGGGTCAACGTCGGCGTCATGGCCGGGGCTGTAGGCATAGTCAGAGTCGCTGCCGGTATAGGACTCGCCGCTGAGCAGGTCGGCGCAGCCGTCGATGTAGTCGCAAAAGCCCTCGTACCAGTCGCCGTTGCGGAAGTCGTCGAGAAAGCCGTCCTCGAGCTGCTGCAGGGCAGAGTCCGGGAAGAGGAGCTCTGCCTTGTCGCCGTAGACGAAGGCGGCGTACTTGCGGTTCGACACGCTCAGCAGCAGGAGCACACCGTCGCGCCCGTCACCGACGCCGAGCGAGTCGTTGTGGTAGAGCGTGTAGGACGCCGTCTCCACGTCGGTGAAGCCGTAGTCGGCATAGTCGTCCACGGTGCGGATGTACACGCCGACGCCGCTGCTGTGCGCGAGGGCGGCGGCGCGCTGCGAGAGCTGGCTGATCTGTTGGTCGGTGAGCAGGCCGGCCTCGTCCGTGACCCAGTCCCCGGCGGCCAGCGCCGGTACTGCGAGCGTCACGGCCAGCAGCAGCACGAGCAGCAGGGCGGAAAGTCTGCGTTTCATATCCGTCGCCTCCTTACAGCAGGAACTGCAAAATTGCAGTCAGCGCCACCGTGAGCGGGGCCGCGATGGCGGCGAACATGCCCCAGAAGCGGCCGCGGTCCGTCGGCAGGTCGCCGACGAGCTTGCCGGTCTGGCCGTTCATGGCGAAGAGGAAGTCCTGCCCGCGCCACTTCGTGCTCAGCATCCAAACCGGCAGCAGGGCGTAGTGCACCTTGCCGCGCCGCAGCGCGATGTCCTCGCGCTCGGTCACGCACGCGCCGTAGCCGGTGACGGTGTCGCGCAGGGCCTGCGCGAGCGTCTCGCGGCAGCGCGTGTCCGCCCGGTCGCGGCTGTCGTCGATGGTCACGTCGTATTTATCCGCCAGATAGCCCGGCAGGTACGCCGTGGAAAACGGGCGCAGCTGGGCATAGTCAAACGGCTCGATGGAGTCCATGTGGTCGTCCGGCATCTTGGAGGATGCGTCGACCGGGATCTTCTCAAACGCGAGCGACCCGGCGCGCACCACGTGGTAGTGCCGCGTCTCGGTGGTCTCATAGTCGCCGGTCTCGAACACGTTCGTGTTGCTGGCGCGGTAGCTGGCCGCGCCCTCCGCGCCGCCGTCAAACAGCCAGAACGGGACGTACACGCCCTGGATCTGCTCGATGTGGTTGGCGGACGTGAACGAGCGCGGCAGGAAGGGCTTGCCCTTGTAGTGCGCGCGCAGCGCCTGCACGGCGTCGTCCTTGCTCAGGCGAAACGGGAGGATATAGTCCGGCCGCAGCGCGCCCGAAAACTGCCCCGGCACGATCGCCGGGTTGCCGCAGTAGGGGCAGGCCGTGGCCGCGGTGCTCTGGTCGCAGATGAGCTCCGCGCCGCACGACGGGCAGCTGTAGACGCGCAGGCCGTCCGCCTCCGCGCCCCAGTCGCGGCTGAGGTCGGAGGTGTCCCAGCCGCCGGAGGCCGCGGCGGCTTCCGCAGCCTCGGCCTTGGCAGCCTGCGCTGCTTCGGCCTTCGCGTCGGCCGCCTGCTTGGCTGCGGCGGCCTCGGCCTCCTTGCGGGCATAGAGCGCCTCGATCTCGGCCACGTCGAATGACGAGCCGCAGTAGTCGCACGCGAGCTTGCCGCTCTTGGCCGAATAGTGCAGCGGGCCGGTGCAGGCCGGGCACTGATAGTTCGTTACCTGGGTCGGCATGGCGCATGCCTCATTTCGTCCGGGCGGGGGTTAGGACTGGATGTCCCCATCGTCAAACGGGTCGCCGCACTCGGGGCAGAATTTCGGCGGGTGGGTCGGGTCGTCCGGCTCCCAGCCGCATTTGTCGCACTTGTATTTCGGTGTGCCGGCCGGTTTCGGGCGGCCGCACTCGGAGCAGAACTTGCCCTTGTTCACCGCGCCGCACACGCACGTCCAGCCCTCCGGCGCGGCCGGGCGCGGCCGGCCGCAGTTGCCGCAGAACTTGCCGGTGTTGCCCGTCTGGCCGCAGGCGCACGTCCAGCTCCCGGCCGCCGGGGCGGCGGGCGGCTGGGCCGTCTGCTGCCGGCCCATGGCATAGAGGTCCTGCGCGTTGACGCCGCCCACCTGGCCGGCCATGCCCATGCCCATGAACGCCATGGCCGGGCCGGTGGCCGTGTTGGACGCGGCCGCCTTCATCGCATCGCCCTGCGAGCGCGAGAGCATCGCCGCCGCGCGCGTCGGGTCCATGTAGGTCGCGTCGCGCTGCATGTCCTTAATCATCTGCTCGTCGGCCTCGTCGGCCTTCACGGACGAGACGCCGAAGGCCACGATCTCCAGACCCCGGCGGTCGCGCCACTGGGCCGAGAGCTCTTCGTTGAGCGCCGCGGCGATCTCCCGCGTGTGGCCGGGCAGCGCCGAGTAGCGGATGCCCATGTCGCTGATGCGCGCGAACGCCGGCTGCAGCGCCGTGAGCAGCTCGCTCTTGAGCTGGCCGTCGAGCGTGTCGCGCGTGTAGTCCTCGGTCACGTTGCCGCAGACGTTGGTGTAAAACAGCAGCGGGTTTGCGATGTGGTAGCTGTACTCGCCGAAGCAGCGGATGCCGATGTCGATGTCGATGCCGGCGCGCTGATCCACCACGCGAAACGGCACGGGGCTCGGCGTGCCGTACTTGTTGCCGGTCAGCTCCTTGGTGTTGAAGTAGTAGATGCGCTGATCCTTCGGGGCCTCGCCGCCGAAGGTGAAGCGCTTGCCGATGTTGCGGAACACCTCACCGATGCTCTCGCCGAGGTTCCCGGCGAAGATCGACGGTTCGGTCGATGCGTCATACGTGTACTCGCCCGGCTCGGCGCAGACCTCCACGACCTTGCCCTGCTCGACGATGAGCATGCACTGCCCGTCGGCGACGGCGATGCGCGAGCCGGTGGTGATGATGTTCTCGTCGCCGTGCGTGTTGCTCGAGCGGCGGGTGGTTTTTTTCTGTCCTTTGACGGCCAGCACGTTTGCCGGCAGGGCCTCGCAGAGGAAAAATTCCTTCCACTGGTCGGCCAGAACGCCGCCGGCAGCGCCCGCGGCAGCTTTGATCAGTCCCATATACAAACTCCTTTTTGGTGATGGTTTTTCGTCGGATGCGGATGGTTGTGACGGTTTTTCGTCCGCGCTTACATTATAAGGGCGCGCGCGCGCAAAAGCTACACCGGAAGCAAAAATTCAGGCAAAATTCAGAATTTTTTCCCGCCCCGGCGTGATTTTTCGCCGCCCGCTTGGCAGCGCCCGCGCGCGGGGGCTATCCTGTCGGCGGACTCTACGGAGCGTCGGTTGCATTCCGGGCGAAAATCCGTACAATATACCTGCACGGGAGGTGCAAGCGATGGATCAGACACGCACGGGGGCGCGCAGACGCGCCTGCCGTACTTCGCGCACGGCACGCTGCTGTGGTACTGCACGCAGCATGGGCTGTTCGCGCAGCCGATCGACGCGCACAAAAAGTGAGCAGAAAACAGCAAAGGCGTCCCCGAGAGGGGACGCCTTTGCTGCGGTTTCGGATGCATTACGCGATGCCGGTGACCTTATAGTCCTTGGCCTCGACCGTGCTCTTGAGCACGGCGTCGTCCACCGGGGCGCTGAGCGTCACGACGGCGGTGCCCGCCGTGTGGCTGACCTCGGCCTCGGTGACTTCCGGCAGCGCCTCGAGTGCCTTTTTCACGGTCGCCTCGCAGTGAGCGCACATCATGCCTTCAATTTGAATGGTCTTTTTCATTGCAGTTTCCTCCTTGATTTCGGGTACTTCTTTGAGATGGTTTGCACGTTTATGATCGTGGCGCGTATCGCGCAGCTTGAACAGATTCAGGCGCAGGGCGTTCGTGACCACGCAGAAGCTCGACAGGCTCATGGCCGCCGCGCCGATCATGGGGTTGAGCGTCAGGCCGAGCGGGACGAACACGCCCGCCGCGATGGGGATGCCGATGGTGTTGTAGAAAAACGCCCAGAACAGATTCTCGTGGATGTTGCGCAGCGTCGCGCGGCTGAGCCGGATGGCCGCCGGCACGTCGCTCAGATGGCTGTTGACGAGCACGACGTCGGCCGCGTCGATGGCCACGTCCGTGCCTGCGCCGATGGCGATGCCGATGTCCGCGCGCGTGAGCGCCGGCGCGTCGTTGATGCCGTCGCCGACCATGGCGACCTTACCGCGCGCGCTCAGGCGGCGGATCTCGCGCTCCTTGCCGTCGGGCAGCACGCCCGCGATCACCTCGTCCACGCCGGCCTGCGCGCCGATGGCCCTGGCCGTGCGCGCGTTGTCGCCCGTGATCATGACGACGCGGATGCCCATATTCTGCAGCTCACGGATGGCCTGCGGGCTGTCGGGCTTGAGCACGTCCGCCACGGCGACGATGCCGAGCAGCTTTTCGCCGCGGGCGAAAAACAGCGGCGTCTTGCCGGCCTCGGCCAGCGCCTGCGCCTGCGCCTGCATGGGCGCGGGAATGTCGGCCGCCGTGCGGATGAAGTCCGCGTTGCCGCCGCAGAGCGGCTGCCCGTCGAGCGTGGCCCTGAGCCCGTTGCCCGGCAGGGCCTGAAAGTCCGCGACCTCGGCGGCGGTCAGCCCGTCCGCCTCCGCGCGGCGCAGCACCGCCTTGGCCAGCGGGTGCTCGCTCCGGCGCTCGAGCGCGTAGGCCAGGCGCAGCAGCTCCGTCTCCGTCACGCCCGGGGCGGGGCAGAGGTCCGTCACGGTCGGGTCGCCGGAGGTGATGGTGCCGGTCTTGTCGAGCGCGACGATCTGGATGCGGCCGGTTTCCTCAAGGGAGGCCGCCGTCTTGAAGAGGATGCCGTTTTTCGCGCCCATGCCGCTGCCGACCATGATCGCCACCGGGGTGGCGAGGCCGAGCGCGCACGGGCAGCTGATGACGAGCACGGAGATGCCGCGCGCGAGCGCGTAGCCCACGGTGCGGCCGAGCAGCAGCCAGACGACGAACGTCACGAGCGCGATGCCCATGACCGCCGGTACGAACACGCCGGACACCTTGTCGGCGATCTTGGCGATCGGCGCTTTCGTGGCCGCCGCGTCGCTGACCATCTGGATGATCTGCGAGAGCGTCGTGTCCTCGCCGACGCGCGTGGCGCGGCACTTGAGAAAGCCCGACTGGTTCACCGTCGCGGCCGAGACGGACGCGCCCGGCGCCTTGTCGGCCGGGATGCTCTCGCCCGTGAGCGCCGCCTCGTTGACTGCGCTCGTGCCGGCGAGCACGACCCCGTCAACCGGGATGCGCTCGCCCGGGCGGACGACGAACACGTCGCCGGTTTGCACCTGCTCGACCGGGACGGTCACCTCCGCGCCGTCACGCTCGACGGTGGCGGTCTTTGGCGCGAGCTCCATGAGGCTGCGCAGCGCGTCGGTCGTCTTGCCCTTCGAGCGGGCCTCGAGCGTCTTGCCCACCGTGATGAGCGTGAGGATCATGGCGGCGGACTCGAAGTAAAAGTCCATCATGTAGTTCATGACGGCCTGCTCGTCACCGCGCACCTGCGCGCCCGTCATGGCGAAGAGCGCGTACGTGCTGTACACGAACGCCGCCGTCGCCCCGAGGGCCACGAGCGTGTCCATGTTCGGCGCGCGGTGCCAGAGCGCCTGGAAGCCGCTGATGAAAAACTTCTGGTTGATGACCATGATGATCACCGTCAGCAGCAGCTGCGTCAGGCCCATGGCGACGTGGTTGCCGTCATAAAACTTCGGCAGCGGCCAGCCCCACATCATGTGGCCCATGGAAAAATACATCAGCACGAGCAGAAAGCCCAGCGACCAGAAGAGCCTGCGCCGCAGCTTCGGCGTTTCGTGGTCGGCGAGCGCGTCGGCGCCGGCGGCGGGGCCTGCGCTCTGCTGCGCGCCCTTGACCGACGCGCCGTAGCCCGCGGCCTGCACCGCGTCGATGATAGCCTGATCGGCCGCCGTGCCCTCCACCCCCATGGAGTTGGTCAGCAGGCTGACCGAGCACGCCGTCACGCCCGGTACGTTCGACACCGCCTTTTCCACGCGCGCCGAGCAGGCCGCGCAGCTCATGCCGGTGACGTTATATTGCTTCAATGTCGTTCCTCCTTTGCGGTGCGGCTCATTTCATGAGTTTCTGCAGCGTCGCCACCAGCTCGTCGATCACCTCATCCTTGCCGTCGCGGATGTCCTCGACGACGCAGGTGCGGATGTGACTGGCCAGCAGCTCCTTATTGAATGCATTGAGCGCCGCGCCCGCCGCCGCCGACTGCACGAGAATGTCCGGGCAGTAGGCGTCGTTTTCGACCATGCCGCGGATGCCGCGGATCTGGCCCTCGATGCGGTTGAGCCGGTGGATGAGCCGCTTGTATTCCTCCGGCGAGCGCTCCTTTTTGCGCTGCGAACAGCCGCAGCAGCACGTTTTTTTCTCATCGTCCATGTATTCGTACCTCATTGTTTCCCGTATACCCCTTGGGGGTATTTTTGAATATATACCCCCCGAGGGTATTTGTCAAGAGGGAAGGTGCATGTTCTTGACAGCGGGCGCGCGCGATCTGCTCGATTCCGCCGGCTGCCAGAACGTCAAGGGCGGCTGGCCGGTGCAGGCGTCCGACCGCATCGAGGCCGTGCTCGAGGCCGTGGCCTGCGCGGATAATTTGCAGGCAGAAAACCGCCACGCCCCTGCGCGCCGG
>OLOQ01003400.1_pt1 | contig 11635 bp, 14 predicted proteins | sample 1673101 | NCBI WGS metagenome assembly OLOQ01 (sample SAMEA3136754, study PRJEB25190) | human gut metagenome | biome: human gut; feature: human-associated habitat; material: faeces | place: Austria | collected 2013 | reverse complement strand
CGCTCTTCCGATCTCAATCGCGAAAGTATTCGGAGATCATAAGGTAAGTATCGAACGTGTGATCCAGGAACAGGCAAAAGCGGCAAAGGCAGAACTTGTCATCGGAACATCCGCAGTCAAGGAATACCATCTTCAGGATGCACTGGAGGAATTAAAAGAAATGCCGATCGTAAGTGAGATCAGCAGCATTATCAGAGAATATTAAAAGGCACAGCATTGGAAAAAGGAGTTATCAGGCATGAGTTATGCAGACAAAGTTTTTATAGAGATGTGCAGGGACATCATTGATAATGGAACCAGCACAGAAGGAGAAAAGGTACGTCCGAGATGGGAAGACGGGACTCCGGCGTATACTGTAAAAAAATTTGGTGTGGTGAACCGGTATGATCTGCGAAAAGAATTCCCGGCACTGACACTCAGAAGAACCGGGATCAAAAGCTGTACGGACGAGCTTTTGTGGATCTGGCAGAAAAAATCCAATAATATCCACGATCTGAACAGTCACATCTGGGACAGCTGGGCAGATGAAGATGGATCGATCGGGAAGGCATACGGCTATCAGATGGGCGTAAAGCATGTCTACAAAGAAGGAATGATGGATCAGGTAGACCGTGTACTCTATGATCTGAAGAATAATCCTTACAGCCGCCGGATCATGACGAATATCTATGTACATCAAGATCTTCATGAGATGAATCTGTATCCGTGTGCATACAGCATGACGTTCAATGTGACAAAAGAAAAAGGCAGCGACAAGCTGACACTGAACGGAATCCTGAACCAGCGTTCCCAGGATGTGTTGGCGGCAAATAACTGGAATGTATGCCAGTATGCTGTGCTGCTTCATATGCTCGCGCAGGTATGCGATATGCAGGTGGGCGAATTTGTACATGTGATCGCAGATGCACATATTTACGACAGGCATATTTCGCTGATCGAGGAACTGATTTCAAGAGAGACGCACCCGGCACCGAAATTCTGGCTGAATCCGGAAGTGAAAGATTTCTATCAGTTTACACCGGATGACGTAAGATTAGACGATTATGTGACAGGACCGCAGATCAAAAATATTCCGATCGCGGTTTAGAAAAGGAGACAGATACGATGAACATTATTGTAAATGCAGATAAAAACTGGGCAATAGGAAAGAATAACAGTCTGCTTGTACGAATCCCGGCAGATATGAAATACTTCCGTCAGATGACAGAAGGTAATATTGTCGTGATGGGAAGAAAGACACTGGAAAGCTTTCCGCAGGGGCGTCCGCTTGCCAACCGGGTTAATATCGTGATTTCCCACAATCCGGATTATCAGGTGAAGGATGCGATCGTGGTACACAGTGTGGAAGAGGCAATGCAGGAATGTAAAAAGCACAAAGGAGAAGTCTTTGTGATCGGCGGAGAAAGTATTTACCGTGCAATGCTTCCGTATTGTAATATAGCGTATGTTACGCGGACAGATCATGTATATGAGGCAGATACCTGGTTCCCGGATCTGGAAAAGGATCCGGATTGGCAAAAAACAGCTGAGACGGATGAACAGACATATTTCGATCTTGAGTATGTATTTGCAAAATATGAAAGAATAAAATAGATCAATAAAATTTGCGAAATGTATCATTGACAAATCAATAGACCACTCATTATAATAAATGTAATCGATGAGACAATAGAAGAAATGCTATGACAAGGAGGAGTATATAATCTTCAGAAGCAAAGAGAGAAGGCGGACGGTGTAAGCCTTCATGAAGGGATTGTAGAAGTAGCCTTTGAGCAGCGGACCGAACGGGAATTTCTCAAGTAGACTTCGACGTAGGCCCTACGTTACAGGGGAATAGTATCGAACATTTCTATGGTTCTGTACTTGCGTGAGAGCAGAGAAGCAGCTTCTCTGAAGACAGGTGGTAACACGGATTTTATATTCGCCCTGAACGGTCAGCCGTTTAGGGCGTTTGTTATTCTATATGACTATGATAAAAATTTGGCGATCATCTGTATAGAAAATTCATGGAGGTAGATTTATGAAAAAAATATCAGGGAACAAATTACTTGTAAAAGCATTAAAAGAGGAGGGGGTAGATATCCTTTTTGGATATCCGGGAGCCTGTACAATTGATATCAGTGATGAAATTTACAAACAGGATTACACAAAAGTTGTACTTCCGCGTCATGAACAGGCACTTGTCCATGCTGCAGATGCTTACGCCAGATCAACAGGAAAAGTCGGGGTATGTCTGGTAACAAGCGGACCGGGTGCAACCAATCTGGTGACAGGAATTGCAACGGCAAATTATGACAGTGTACCGCTGGTATGTTTTACCGGACAGGTTGCAAGACATCTGATCGGAAATGATGCATTCCAGGAAGTTGATATCGTAGGTATTACAAGAAGTATCACAAAATACGGTGTGACAGTAAGAAAGAGAGAAGATCTGGGAAGAATCATCAAAGAGGCATTCTATATTGCGCGCAGCGGACGTCCGGGTCCGGTTCTTGTGGATCTTCCGAAAGATGTAATGGCAGAGCTTGGAAGCCCGAATTATCCGGAGACAGTCAATATCCGTGGATATAAGCCGAGTACCGGCGTTCACATCGGACAGCTTAAGAGAGCAGTCAAGATGCTTGGAAAAGCAAAGAAACCGTTGTTCCTTGCCGGTGGTGGGGTAAATATTGCAGGAGCGAATAAGGCGTTTACCGAACTTGTAGAACGTACCCAGATCCCGGTTGTGACAACGATCATGGGACGTGGTGCGATTCCGACAACGCATCCGCTTTTTATCGGTAATCTGGGGATGCACGGTGCATATGCATCCAATATGGCAGTGGAAGAATGCGATCTGCTGTTCTCAATCGGGACCAGATTTAACGATCGTATCACCGGAAAACTGCATGCATTTGCACCGAAGGCTACGATCGTACATATCGACATTGATACTTCCTCCATCTCACGTAACATTCAGGTAGATATTCCGATCGTTGCGGATGCAAAAGAAGCAATTGAAAAATTATTGGAATATGTAGAACCAATGGAGAAAAAAGAAAGCTGGATGGAAAATTTTGATTTTTTAGAGAAAAACAGGATTTCTCCGCCTTTGCGGCGTTTTTTTTTGTTTTTGATATTGACATAGCAAGTCCGGTTAAGATATACTATATTCTTGCAAGGTTAGCCTCGAAAGGAGGGACATTTATGTTCAGAACATATCAGCCCAAAAAGCTGCAGAGAAAAAAAGAACACGGTTTTCGCAAGAGAATGTCAACCAGAAATGGGCGTAAGGTTTTGGCGCGCAGAAGAGCCAAAGGCAGAGCACGTCTCTCCTACTAAAGAGGGTTGACCACATGCGCATGTGGTCTTTCTTTTTATGTGCCGTATTTTCCGGTTCGGCTGGAAAATCATACCGAAGACGCAACGCCTTTTGAAGTTTTTCAAAAGGCGTTTTGTTTCATGAAAGGGCGGTTAAGGTCAGGATGAAGATTGCAAAAATCAATCAGAACCGTGATTTTCGCCGCGCTTACAGCAAAGGGAAATATGCGGCGCATCCACTGCTTGTCACCTACGCGGTAAAAAACCGCACAGGTGAGACCAGACTCGGCATTACCACTTCCAAAAAAGTTGGAAACGCAGTCCAGCGGAACAGGGCAAGGCGAATCATCACGGCGGCATTTATGCCGTTGGAAGAACAAATCAAAAAAGGCTATGATATCGTTTTGGTCGCTCGGGCCAAAACCCCCCTTGCAAAATCGACTCAGATCGCACCTGTTTTGCAAAAACATCTGCAAAAATTGGGACTTATGAAATATGATCAAAAAATGGATGCTTTGGATGATCCGGATGTACCGGAAATATCTGTCTAAACTCAAAAGAGTACCCACCTGCAGATTTTATCCCACCTGTTCTTCCTACGCGCTGCAGGCAATCGAACGCTTTGGCGCTTTGAAGGGTGGTTTTTTGGCGCTTCGGCGCATCCTGCGCTGTCACCCTTTTCATCCCGGAGGGATGGATCCGGTTCCTGAGAATTTCCATTGGTTTTCCGAAAAGAAAAAGGGTTAAGCCGCTCCTCCTCTTCTACTTCAGGCTTTTTCAGCGCAGAAAGACTTCTTAAAATTTGTAAACGGAGGACAAGGAATGAATTTTATTTATACTGTATTCGGCTGGCCTCTCGGCTGGATTATGTATGTGTGCTATTTGATTGTAAAAAACTATGGACTTGCTCTGATCCTGTTTACCCTTATCACCAAAGCATTGCAGCTTCCCTTGGCGATCAAGCAGCAAAAGTCTATGATGAAAACGGCCATTTTTAAGCCGCAGATGGATGCGCTGCAGCGCAAATATAAAAACAACAGGGAAAAGCTTAATGAAGAGATGATGAAGCTTTATGAGAAGGAACATTATAATCCCATGAGCGGATGCCTTCCTACTCTGATCAGCTTCCCGATCCTGTTTGGTATGATCGACGTTATTTATAAGCCGATTACCCATATCATCCGGCCCGGCTCCGGGATCATTGAAAAAGCTACCGAGATTCTCACTGGCCTTGGGATGAATACCGGAAATACCATGGCCTCCCAAATTTCGGTTATCAATTCCATTCAGGCAGACCCGGCTCCCTGGAGTGAACTGGGTGCTGATTTTATCGCCAAAGCCCAGTCAATGGATTTTTCTTTCTTAGGAGTTAATCTGGCTGCGACCCCTACTTTAATGCCAAACGGTCAGCCGATGTCGGTCTATCTGCCTCTTTTGCTGGTGCCGATCCTTTCCGGTATTACTTCTCTTTTGATCTCCATTCAATCTCAGCGCCAGAATAAGGCTACCATGGGTGACATGGCAAGCGGCGGAATGATGAAAGGCATGATGTATTTCATGCCGCTGTTCTCTTTGTGGTTTGCTTTCCAGGTGCCTGCGGGCGTTGGTATGTACTGGCTTTTGTCCAACGTGCTGACCATGGTGCAGACCGCTATTCTGCATAAAAAATTCGATCCGACTGCTGCGATTGAAGCGGCAAGAGCAGCAGAGGAAGCAGAAAGAGAAAAAGAGCGGGAAGAACGCCGGCTTTTAAAGGAAAAGAAAGCCCAGGGCAAACAGCTGGATGAAAAAGAAAATGAAAAAGCCATGAACGCCAAAGAGCTCAACGCAAAAAAAATCGCCGAGGCCCGTCGTCGGATGGCTGAAAAGTATGGCGACGTATACACCGAGGACGAGGAATAGTGTTTTGCCATTTGGAATGGAGGTTTTATTGTGAATCGTGAAGTCATTGCCACTGGCAGAACAGTGGACGAAGCATTGGATAAAGCATATGAGCAGCTGGGTATATCCCGGGATGAGGCGCAGTTTGAGATTCTCGATCTGCCCAAAAAAGGTTTTTTGGGTCTGGGCGCTTCTCCTGCTAAGGTTCGGGTATTTATCGAGGTTTCCAAAGCCCAGTGCGCGGTGGATTATCTGCAGAGTATTTTTCACCAGATGGGGTTGGATCAAGTACAGATTGACGTAACCGAAACGGAAAATTGCGCGAATATTACTTTAAGTGGCGACGGCCTTGGCGTACTCATCGGGCGTCGGGGTGAAACGCTGGATGCGCTGCAGTATCTGGCTGGATTGGTCGCCAACCGTTTGGAGGGCGACTATTACCGCATTGTGGTAGATAGCGGAAATTACCGGGAAAAACGGGAAAAAACCCTGGAAAACTTGGCGAAAAAATTATCTTCTCAAGTTATTCGCACAGGCCGCAGCGTTACGCTGGAACCGATGAATCCTTATGAGCGCCGGGTTATCCACGCGACCATTCAGGGAATTGACGGGGTAACCTCCTCTTCCATTGGAGAAGAGCCTTCCCGCCGGGTGGTTATTTCCTCCACGAATCCGGTGAAGAAAAACTATCATCGCGATCGTTCTGCAGAAAGCGGCGAGCGCGGGGAACGCAGCCGTGACCGTGGAAGCCGGGGCGGCAGAGGCGGCCGGTCAGGCCGCGGCGGATATGAAAAACGTCCGCCACGCGAAAAATATGTGCCGCAGGACGTGACTCCCAACCGGACCAAGGTGGAAGTGGAGGATGACAGCAAACCGCTGTATTCCAAAATTGAAATCGACTGAAAATATGCTGTATTTGTTTGCGGCAGTCTAGCAAAAAACAGGAGCAGATGAAAGGTCTGCTCCTGTTTTTTGATATATAAAAACACTGAAAAATATTCGGGTACCACCCTTTGTTGGGACGGCCATAAAAATCTGAATGATGGACTAAGATAGCTCATATTGCAAAGCTTTCACTTGTTTGCCGCCATGATAAGTTTCAAACGCATGAAGTTTTATGCATATAAAGGCACGGATTGAAAGGAAAGGGGCATTCTGCTTCTTTTTATAACAGCCGTAACAATAGCCCCAGTTTTATTTGCGTTTTTGAAACCAATAGACAAATAAACCAACGGCTGCCACAACTGTAATTCCCACGCCAACCCAGAACCAAACAGAAGGGCCGCCGCTGACAAAAATAGCAGTTGGCCCATCAGCGCCTCCGATTACCCCGATATTCAGAGAAAAAAATAAATCCATTGCAATATCTCCTTTACAGATCCGTCTGTTCTTCCAATTCCGGTACCAGTTCCAAAGAATAATCGTCAAATTCCTGTCCCAAGGCCGTATAGATTTCGTCGTACATTTCATGCAGAAGCGTCATGGATACTACATCGCTTTTAGGTTTAAAATAAATGGAAATCCACATCCGCCGGCCAGTGAGCACCACATCATAAAAAGTACCGGTATATTGAAAATCGTCGAGAATATGATGAGAAATTTCCTTTACTTTATAAACGACGTCTTCCTTGGGGGCAAACAGAAAGATGCTGCGAAAAGCGTCGGCAATCATTTTTACCGGCTGGGGCAGCATGAATAGTGCAATGACGATCGCTACAATCTGGTCAAAATAGGGCGCAATTTTTTTCGCTGGCGTTTCTGATAAAAAAACCTGAGCAAAAAACGCCGCCGCAATTCCCATGCTGCACAGAAAATCTACTTTCCAGCCGTAAATTTCCGCTTCTACTGTAGGAGATGCGGTCTTTTTATGAAAGTGCCGCATCAAAAGCAGCACCAAAAGGCTGAAAAACGCCAGAATAAACTCAAAAGCGGAAATTTGGCCATGATTCAGATGACGGCCGCCCTGCAGTAAAATCTGGATGTTGTTGGTAATTAGCCCTATGGTGACGGAAATGAGCATAAAACCTTTGACAATGATAAACACCGATTCAAACTGGGAATAGCCGTAGGGCTTTTTCTCGCTGACCGGCTGATAAAAAAGCGGAGTTAAAAATAGGGAGAGACCGATGACAATCAGCTCAGCCGCGTCAAATACTGCGTCCATCAAAATAGCCTGGGAGTTGCTCCATAATGACATCAAAAGCTCGACAACGACGAAAGCCATTCCCGCATAGAGGGATATTTTCAGGATAATTTTTTCGTATTTTTGTTTTTCATTCACAATTTCACCTTGCTTTACATTTTTTTGATGAAGAAGGGGCAAATCTCTTTTTTTGTAAGGCAAGACGCCCTATAAAGCCAATCGAGAAAATGCCCAGAGAATGAAAAACGCTACGGGTCCTTTTCACCCGAACGAGTCAAAGCCGGCGGCTTTCAGCCATCTGCCTGAAAGTCTTCCAATTTCCAGCTGATCCGCGTACTTACCAGCGCATCCAGCAAAAGGCCGTCAGGTGTGTACTCCTCTGAAAAAATTTTGCCGCTTTCCCGGATTTCGGCGGCCAGTGCCGCTTTTTCATAGGGTAAAAGCAGCCTCATTCGAAGCTGGCTGGGCGGCAGGGCCTTTGCCATTGCCTCCAGCAACCGATTCAAACCATAACCCGTCCTGGCGGAGATTAGTACCGTCCCGCTGCCCATAATGGCAGGCATACTTTCCAACTGGTCGCATTTATTCAGCGCCGTGACCACCGGCGTACCGGTGCATCCCAGCTCATCCAGCAAACGGCGGGTCACTTCAATCTGATCGTCCGCTTCCGGACTGGAAATGTCGCACACATGCAGCAGAAGATCTGCGTCCGCCGCTTCTTCCAGAGTCGATTGGAACGCTTCTACCAGTTGGTGCGGCAGCCGGCGCACCAATCCTACTGTATCAATGAGCATGATGGTTCTCCCGTCTGGCAAAGTCAGTGCCCGGGCAGTAGGATCCAGGGTGGCAAACAATTTATCTTCTGCCAAAACGCCTGCATTGGTGAGCGTGTTGAGCAGGGTAGATTTCCCTACATTGGTGTAGCCGACGATGGCCACCGTTATCACGCCATCTTTTTTGCGGCGCGCCCGCCGGGTGCTGCGCTGCCGTTCCAGATCCCGCAGCTGTTCTTCCAGCGATTCAATCCGCCGCCGGATGTGCCGCCGGTCGCTTTCCAATTTGCTTTCGCCGGGTCCCCTGGTGCCGATGCCGCCGCCCAAGCGCGACAGGGCGGTTCCTTGCCCCATCAGCCGAGGTAGCCGGTATTTCTGTTGCGCCAGCTCTACCTGTAGCTTACCTTCCCGGCTGCGGGCCCGCTGGGCAAAAATATCCAGAATCAGGGTGGTACGATCCACCACAGCCAGATCGGTAGCTTCTTCAATATTACGCAGCTGGCTGGCAGTTAGTTCATGATCGAAGATCAAAAGGTTGGCTCCCAGCGCCGCCGCCTGATTTTTGATCTGTTCGAGCATGCCGCTGCCTACACAGGTGGTTTTATCCACGGCAGGACGTTTCTGACTGATTTTACCCAGCACAACAGCGCCGGCTGTTTGAGCCAGCTCTTCCAATTCGTCCAAAGATACCGCTGCGTCATATTCTCCGGTATCCACCGCCACCAAAATGGCGCGTTCTTGTTCTTCTTTCATTTCGATCATGATTTCACGCCTTTCTAAAGGTAGTATACCACAAATTTCGTCTGTTTGGAAAGGGGAAGAAAGTCGTTGCCAAAAACAGAGGATGCATAGTATACTGAAAAAATGAAAGGGTGGCGAATAAATGATTTTTTCAGCGAAAAAGAGAAGATTGTTTTTGATCCTGCCGATGTTGCCTTTTGGTTCTAAGTGCTTGTCAGAATTTCCCCTGGCAGAGGTGGTGCAGGACGAATCCTTTGCAGAAGAGATATCCACTTTTAACGACAAAGATGTTGAAAAGTAAATGACTCTTTCCGACGATGGATTCAAAGAGGTTTTAAATGTCGTGTGTACCCCCTCAGGAAAACACTCCGTTGGCTGTAATTATGGGTCTGCACCGGATAGCCTGTCTGTCTGCAATTTGGCACCGGATGATCCTTACCTGTTACAATTCTTGTGGGAATGTCTGAATATTTTACCCATGGATAGTCTCCGCAGCGAAGAGATGAAAAAACGAAAGACGATTCTTATTCTGTTCTTTCTTTTCAAGATGAACAGATTGATATACAAGTGGCTGTTTGTCAGATCAATCGAAAGTATACTATTACCGTGCAGAAAGAAAATCTGGATCCACAATGGTATCACATTTCTGTTGTGCCAGGGGGAGCTTATTTGGAAAAAACTGAAAACCATTTTTGAAAATTTGCCGGATATCCAAATGGAACAGTTCTGCACATCACTGAAAAGCGGCGATGTAGCACAGTTGGCGGTAATATGCTACCATTCGGCTAGGACAGTGCAGGAATGGGACGGGTACGCGTTTGACGAGGTGACTTTCCAAAAACTTGGCGATGAGTACGAGGTAGGTTTGACGAGAAAATATAGATCTTTTCAAAATACTGCAACAACCTATCGATTGAAGCTGAATTGCCTCGATCCTGAAAATACGCCCTTTCCCTCAGGGTACAGCGAATGGCTAATGGATGTGGGGGATGAATCATCTGATTATGATGGAACCTATATGGAGGCGTATAACCTGAGGCAGGAAGACGTGCCGGTAATTGGCCTCCCTTTTGGCGAAACGTTTGACCGGGATCCGGTGAAAATGACGGAAAGCCTGCGGCGCTTTTTTGATTTGGCGGAGAATCCAGTTCCGCCTTGGCAAATGGAGCCGTCCTTGCTTTTAGAATCCTTGCTATATTTTTGGATTTCCGCTTAGAAGTACAAACCAACCGGTACCAGAATTGGATGTCCCGATAGGAAATGGAGCAGGCGGCCCTTTATTATTTTGGAATGGATTTTATCCCGAGCAAACAGGGAACAACAGCTTATGACACGGAAAAAGGAATTTTTCGTCAAAGGCATCAGGGAGAGGCGGCCTCCCGATTTGAAAAGCTTGTTCGCTGGAGATGGGAAGAAAGTACGCTTGTGCTTTGCTACGAAACTTATTTGGATGCTTCATGATACAAAAGACGAATGCCGCCGAATACCGTTTTGAGAAGCGGGAAGATGGAACCTTTTATTTTTCTGATGCAAAAAAATAGACTGAAATCGAAAAAAGCCGGACCTTAAGGTCCGACTTTTTTCGATTTATCTTCCACAGCAGTGTTTATATTTCTTACCGCTGCCGCAGGGGCAGGGATCGTTGCGGCCCACCTTTTTGCCGACCTTAACCGGCTCTTTTTTCACCGTCCCGTCGGAAGAACCGCCGGAAGTGGTCATGGGTTTAGCCACCTGCTCGCGGCGAGGCGCCTCCCGGCTGACCCGTACGGTGAGCATCATTTTTACCGTATCCTCTTTGATAGACTGGACCATTTCGTCGAACATATCGGAACCAACCATCCGGTATTCTACCACCGGATCCCGCTGGGCGTATGCCTGTAAGGAGATGCCGCGCTTGAGCTCATCCATGGCGTCGATGTGATCCATCCATTTGGTATCCACGTTGCGCAAAAGCACGACCCGTTCCAGCTCCCGCATCAAATCACTGCCGATTTCCGCTTCCCGCTGCCCGTAGCGCTCTTTTGCCCGACTAATCAGCGTATCTCGGATATCCGCCTTGGATATATCGTCCAGTTGGCGGCCGTCGTAGACAAAGTCTTCGTCGGAGCACAGCCAGCCGCCGAAATGGACTTTCAGACCCTTAAGGTTCCATTCGTCTTTATTTTCGTCGTCGGCCAAGAAAAGATCCACCGCGTCGGAAATCGTGCTCTCGGTCATCTTGAGGATGGTATCTTTGAGACTGTCGCCGTTTAAGACGCTGGCGCGCTGGCCGTAAATGGTTTCGCGCTGCTTGTTCATCACATCGTCGTATTCCAGCACCCGTTTTCTGGTGGCAAAATTGCGGCCCTCCACCTTGCTCTGGGCGCTTTCGATGGCGTGGGAGAGCATTTTGTTTTCGATGGGGGTATTTTCGTCCAGGCCGATGGAATCCATCATGTTAAAGATGCGCTCGCCGCCGAATAGCCGCATCAGATCGTCTTCCAGCGACAGGTAGAAGCGGGTGGCGCCCGGGTCGCCCTGACGGCCGGCGCGGCCGCGCAGCTGATTGTCAATCCGGCGGGATTCGTGCCGCTCGGTGCCGATGATGTATAAGCCGCCCGCCTCTTTGACCTTTTCGGCCTGAGGGGCAAATTCCTCTTTAAATTTTGCCAAAAGCTGGGCAAAGCGGGCGCGTGCGTCGAGAATCTGCTGATCGTCGGTCTCGCCGAAGCCGGTGGCCTCCAAAATCATTTCCTCGCTCATGCCCTCCCGGCGCAGCTGATCCTTGGCGGCGTATTCCGCGTTGCCGCCCAGCACG
>OLOQ01003399.1_pt1 | contig 11638 bp, 8 predicted proteins | sample 1673101 | NCBI WGS metagenome assembly OLOQ01 (sample SAMEA3136754, study PRJEB25190) | human gut metagenome | biome: human gut; feature: human-associated habitat; material: faeces | place: Austria | collected 2013 | reverse complement strand
CCGCCGCCTTGAATCCGAACTTGACCCCGACACGATTGTGAACGTGGAGTTCTAATAGAAAGCATGGTGATTTTATGAGTCCGAAGCAAGCTGCCCAGCATGACAGCAATCTGCGCAATATTCGCGGTACATTTGCTGCCGAGGGTATGACCATCAGCAAATCAACTCGTGACAACCTTGACCGCATTGCCAGCGGCAAGGTCAGTTATCAGCAGGTTTTGCAGGAACTCCGCACCAAGTACAAGAAGTGAGGGCGAGTCATGTTCTCTAAATATGACGTATATACAAGCAGTGCTTTGAAGCAGTGCATAGATAAGGACGAGGAGAGATAACCATGGACAAACCCGCAATCAAAAAATTTGCTATCTGGGCGCGCAATAAGCTGATTGCCGATACCAAATACCGCGCCGGGCTGGTTGGCGTGACGGAAACCGCTGTTGCCGAGCCGCTGCCACAGTCCAATGAAACCGTGCAGTTCTTTGACGTTGGCCTGCCCCAGCCCTACCGCATCGAGGGTGACGCCGTCACCCAGCGGCAGCGCTTTGTGGCGGAGCTGAATAAGGAGACCGCCAAGCAGGGCAGCTACACGGCGGCGTACCAGACTGTGGTGGATAAGGTTGCCTACACATGGTTCAACCGGCTGATTGCGGTGCGGTATATGGAGGTCAATGACCTGCTGCCCAGCCGCACGCGGGTTTTGTCCAGCGCGGACGGACGCGCCGAGCCGCAGATCGTCACCAGCCCGTTTGACGCGGTGCTGGACTACACCCCTGCAGAGCAGCAGCAGATCGTGACCCTCAAAAACGACAACAAGCTGGACGAGGCGTTCCGGCTGCTGTTCTTAAAGCAGTGTGCCGCGCTGGGCGACTGCCTGCCCCGCCTGTTTGAGCAGGTGGACGATTATATGCCGCTGCTGCTGGCGCTCTCCTTCACCGATAAGGACGGCGTGGTCTGCCATCTGGTAAACGACATCCCGGAATCCGACTGGCAGGACGCCGTGCAGATTGTTGGCTGGCTGTACCAGTATTACAACACCGAGCCGAAAGAGCAGGTGTTCGCCAACCTCAAAAAGAACATCAAGATTAGCGCCGAGAACATCCCCGCCGCCACCCAGCTGTTTACGCCGGACTGGATTGTGCGGTACATGGTCGAAAACAGCCTTGGCCGTTTGTGGAGCGAGGGTCACCCGGACTTTGACAAATCTGATTGGAAGTATTATCTGGACGAAGCCCCACAGGAGCCGCAGGTGGCGCAGCAGCTGGCCGAGCTGCGCAAGGGCTACGCCGCCCTGACGCCGGAGGATATTAAGTGCATCGACCCCTGCATGGGCAGCGGACATATTCTGGCGTATCTGTTTGATGTGCTGATGCAGATTTACCGCAGCGCGGGCTATACTGACCGTGACGCCGCCGCCAGCATTGTGGAGCATAACCTCTACGGTCTGGACATTGATGACCGCGCCGCGCAGATGGCCTATTTTGTCGTGATGATGAAGGGCTGCCACTACGACAGCCGCTTCCTGCGGCGGCATCTGAACCCGCACGTTTATGCGATACAGGAGAGCGGAGAACTGACTGCTGACGCACTGGGGCGCCTTGGTAAACAGGAATCCACCGCCCGCGCCCTGCTGGATGGTTTTAAGAACGCGAAAGAATACGGCAGTATTTTGCAGCCGAAAGTCACGCAGGCAGAGCTGGACGCCTTGCAGGAGCAGCTGCGGGAAGTGGACGGTGCGTCCGACATGGGCAGCTTTACCGACCAGTTTGTAGCAGGACAGTTGCTGCGTGTGCTGTGCCCGCTGGTGGAACAGGCCCGGATGCTGGTGCAAAAATACGATGTGGTCGTGACGAACCCGCCGTATATGGGCAGCAGCGGCATGAACGCGCGGCTGTCCGACTATGTAAAGAAATATTACCCCGACAGCAAGAGTGATTTGTTTGCGGTGTTTATCGAACGCTGCGCCCAAATGGACAAGCGCGGCGGGTATCAGGCAATGATTACCCAGCACGCTTGGATGTTCCTTTCCAGCTTTGAAAAGCTGCGGGCAAAATTGCAGCTGATTGACACGGTCAATATGGCGCACCTTGGCGCACGCGGCTTTGATGAAATCGGCGGTGAGGTCGTGCAGACCACCAGCTTTGTTATGCGCAGCAGCCATACCAAGGGCTATAAAGGCACGTACTGCCGTTTGATTGACGGCGACAGTGAAAAGGCAAAAGCGGAAATGTTTGTCAGCGGCGAGAACCGCTATGTGACAGAGCAGGACAACTTCTCCAAAATTCCGGGCAGCCCGGTGGCGTATTGGGTCAGTGATCAATTTTTGAAATCTTTTGAAAGTCCTAAAATTGGGGACTTCGTTCTTGCGCGAAATGGCATGAAAACGGGTGATAATGGAAATTTTGTGCGTCTTTGGTGGGAACCAAATATCAAAAAAGAGGTCTTCAATGCGAAGAACGCTAAAAATGCGGTTGAATCAAAAGGAAGATGGTTCCCTTATAACAAGGGTGGAGAATACAGAAAGTGGTATGGTAATAGTGATTGCGTTGTAAATTGGGAGAATGCAGGCGAACGTGTGATTGGGCGAGCAAAGATTGAAAAAAGAAATGTCCAAGATTATCCTATTGAATTAAAGTTCAAACCGTTAGTGACATGGTCGCTGATTACATCGAGCCTGCCATCATTCAGATATAAAGAAAGCTGCATTTGTGATATAGCAGGGATGTCGTTTTGGGATACAAAAGGGAAAAATACGATTCCCTACTTGTTGGCGTTGTGCAATTCAAAAGTGGCATTTTGTGTCCTGAAAATGATTGCCCCAACAATCAATTTTCAGGCGGGTGACATTTCAAGAATACCTGTAATTATTTCTACAGCGAAAGGAAGTTGCGTGCAAGAAAAGACAGAACAGTGCATTTCCCTTTCCAAATCCGACTGGGACTCCTTCGAGACCTCGTGGGACTTTAAGCGTCACCCACTAGTCTGAAAAAGCAACTTTATGTGACAGACATTTAAAATGGTAAAAATAATGTATAAGGAGAAGGATTACATGGACGAGATGACAAACGCTCTGGTAGAATCCGCTCAAGATTTGATTGAAGAATTGGTATCTTTATTGCTGAATGAAGCGGCAATGCCGGTAAAAATTGCCGCGACATTTGTAAAGACAGCTGTTTCCTTTAAGGAAGCCTTTTTTTGGAAGAAATTTAGCCGTTTACTTGAAGGTGGGGATTTAAGCGAAGAGGAAAGGGCAAAATTCTACGGAAAACTTGAAGATGAAAATGAAGAAAAAAAGAAAGAAAATGCCCGACGTATTATTCAAATTATTGATAGTGCAGAAACAGAAAAGAAAATGGATTTTATTGTTAATGCAACATTTAGCTTTGTGTATTCCTACATTGATAAAACAACGTATTTTAGAATCTGCAATGTGATAAATGATACTTTGCAAGAAGATTTAGAGTTTTTACAGCGAAACTATACAGAAGAAGGTGGGCTTCGGTATGGCGATGAGGTACAGGGACTAATAAGGCAAGGATTGATGGAAAAGATGGGACCGCAATGGCATGAAATTGGTGAAGAAATAGATTTTCCGGATTCGTACAAGTTTACAGCCCTAGCAAAGTATGTAGATAAATACGCATTGAGCAATAGCGATTTTGAACGCTATCCAGAATTACTTCATGGAGGTAATACTATTGGGAACCCTAATTTCTGATAAATTCGCCGCCTGGGAAGCAGAGTGCGACCAGCGATTTAACCAGCTTAAAGCCAATGAGGAAGAGCTAAACCGCATCTTTATTGATATTTACGGCTTGCAGGATGAACTGACCCCTGAAGTGGAGGATAAAGACGTTACCGTGCGCCGCGCTGACCTGACGCGGGAAATCAAAAGCCTGCTTTCTTATGCGGTTGGCTGTATGTTTGGCCGCTACTCTCTGGATGTGGACGGCCTTGCCTATGCTGGCGGTAAGTGGGATGACAGCAAATATACAACCTTTATCCCGGACGCAGACAACGTGCTGCCCATCACCGACGAAGAATACTTCACCGATGATATTGTTGGCCGCTTTGTGGAGTTTGTAAAAGTCGTGTACGGTACCGATACCCTGGAAGATAACCTCGCCTTCATCGCCAAGGCCCTCGGCACCAAGGGAACCAGCCCCCGCGCCGTCATCCGCAATTATTTCTTAAACGGCTTCTACGCCGACCATGTAAAAATCTACCAGAAGCGCCCCATCTACTGGCTGTACGACAGCGGCAAGCAGAACGGCTTCAAGGCGCTGATTTATATGCACCGCTACAACGCCGACACCTCCGGTCTTGTCCGCGCCGACTATCTCTATAAGATGGAGCAGGTCTACGAGAGCGAGATTGCCCGCATGGACGATGCCATCGCCCACGGTGCCAGCCGCGAGGTCGCCCAAGCCACCAAGCGCAAGGAAAAGCTCGTCAAGCAGTTAAAAGAGTGCAAGGACTACGATGATCGTCTCGGTCATATCGCCCTTGCCCGCATCCCCATCGACCTCGACGACGGCGTAAAGGTCAACTACGACAAAGTCCAAACCGGCGCCGACGGCAAGAAGCAGGCAATTCTGGCGAAGATTTGAGAGAAACTATGAAAAACAACAATGACCTGTTCTACACTTGCAGCCTGATCGAGGATGTCTGCGATGACGACTACGACCATGTGGTTGACCGCCTTGTGGAAGTTTATACCTCATGGATCGATGCCGTGCTTTGCAACTACAACACGGACGTTTACTATCAGTCGCGGGAATATATTTACGAGTGCTGCAAGGAAGGACAAATCTGCGCCTGAAAATACACACAGTAAGAGGAAAAATCTATGTCTGAACTGAAATACAACCAAATCGTGGATAAGCTGAACACCGAGTTTGCGTCCGAGGGGCGCAGGCTGGTGTTCTGGTACGATGACAACGGCTATTTTGCCGATGATGTGGATGCTATGCCGCTGCAAAATGCAAAAATCTGGCATCTGACGCCTACCAACCAGTTCAGAACCAAGATTTTGCTGGAACGCGAGGACCCGCAGAGCAATTACCTGATCTATGCCCCGTTCCCCAAGCCCCCCGTGGAGCAGAACCACTTGGAGGATACGATTTTGTACTCCAAGCAGTTCCACGCCGACCCGATCTCGCTGCTGTGCTCCGATCTGGGCATTGGGGCCGAGGGCAAGGCCGTCTTGCAGAAATACGCCAAGGTCGTCGGCGAGCAGACCCGCAAGCAGCGGTTCTGTGATTACAAGCTGGCAGTGTATACGGCGGATGCCGTGGAGACAGCGCTGCTCTGCACCGTCTGCAAGTGCCGCACCGCGCAGTTTGAGGACGCACTGCGGGAAATCCTGCTGGCCGACACCCCGGACGGCAACCCCAAGCTGGACGAGCTGGCAAAGTACAAGCTGGATGAGGTGTTCTGGAAGCACTGTGAGACAGAGCTGGGCTTTGCCGTGCCCGCGCCGAATGTGGACAAGCTGAAAATCAGCCTGTTTGTGACAAGCCTTGCCCACAGCGTGAAGGTCATCCCGGACGCATGGCAGCCGTTTGCCGCCGCCAAGCCCGGCAGTGTGCTGGTCTTTATGGACGGCATGATGAACAACATAAACTACGGCGATGCCTTTGACGCAATGGCTGCCGCTGTGCAGGAGACGCTGCACGCCAAGGCTGCGCTGGCCAAGCTGCCCCATGACCTGCTGACCGACTGCGAGTGCCTGCCCTGCGTGGATGACCTGCTGACCGGGTGGATGACCGAGCGCCTGCAAGCCGAGGACGTGACCGCCGCGCTGAACGGCGAGAGCATCCCGGAGCTGTGCCAGCGCCGCGCCAAGACCCACTTTGGCCGCAAGCTGGCGGTGCAGTATGCCATGCTGGAAAGCGCGTGGCATATCGTCAGCGCTGCCCACTACCGCGCCCCGGCGGATTATGAGCACGTCTGGGCGCAATATTACCGCGAGGATTACAAAATTGACGCGCAGTACCGTGCGTTTTACACGGCCTACGACAAGCTGGACGAGCCAGCCGCCTACGACAAATTGCAGGGACTGGTTGAGAATATCTACAACACGGAATATCTGGCAAAAATCATCCCTGCGTGGAATACGGATTTCCCGCAGGAACCCGGCATGGGCAGAATGGCGCTGCAGAGGAACTTCTTCTCGGAGTGTGTGGCCGGCAACAAGGAGCGCACCGTGGTGATTATTTCCGACGCCATGCGCTATGAAGTGGGCGCGGAGCTTGCTGCCTTGCTGGCCGAGGACCCGAAGTCTACTGTGCAGCTGACACCCCGGCTGAGCGTGCTGCCGTCCTGCACGCGGTTGGGCATGGCGGCGCTGCTGCCCCATACGCGGATGGAGATGACGCCGGAGTATCAGGTGCTGATCGACGATATGCCCTGCGAGAACCTGGCGCAACGGCAGGCTGTGCTGCAAAAGCGCGTGCCGCAGAGCGGGTGCATCCAGTTTGACGACCTGAAAGCCATGAAAAAAGACGACCTGCGGGCGGTTTTCACCGGCAAGCAAGTCGTGTACATTTACCATAACCAAATTGACGCGCGCGGCGACAAGCCCAACACCGAGGACGAAGTCTTTGCTGCCTGCCGCGAGGCTGTGGAGGAGATCGCTGCCATGATCCGCCGCATTGCGGGCAGCGCGAACACGCTGCACTTTATCGTCACGGCGGATCACGGCTTCCTGTACAAGCGCCACGCGCTGGCGGAGAGCGATAAAATTCCCAACACCGCCCCGAAAACGGCGTTTGTGAACCGCCGCTTTATTGTGGACGCTGACCCCATTGCGCAGCCCGGTGTCGCCAGCCTGCCAATGGCCACGGTGCTGAACACCAAGACGAACACGCTGACGGTGTCCTACCCGACAGCGGCCAATGTGTTCAAGGTGGCGGGCGGCGGCGAGAACTACGTCCACGGCGGCTCCAGCCCGCAGGAGATGATCGTGCCTGTGCTGGACGTGCGGATGGAGAAAGGCCGCATGGAGACCACGACTGTGCAGCTGACGCTGGTGAGTATTTTGAAGAAGATCACGAACCTGATCACCGCGCTAGACTTTATGCAGAACGAGCCAATCAGCGACACTGTGCGCGAGACGACCTTCCGCGTGTACTTTGTGGGAGAAGATAACGAGCGCATCTCCAATGAGAATATCGTGGTGGCTGACAAGCGCGGCGAGACGGCGGCGGAGCGGATGTTCCGCCTGCGGTTTAGCTTCAAGAACCAGAAATACGACAACAAAAAGCCGTATTATCTGGTAGCCTACGATGATAAAAATTCGGTTGAGGTGCTGCGCCGTCAGGTCGTCATGGACATTGCGATGGCGGACGACTTCGGATTTGGCTTCTGATGCAAGGAAGGAACGATTATGAGCCGTGGATTTAACATGTGGAACTATATGACCTACCACCTGGTTCACGATTACTTTAAGGCAAAGAAAAAGAAAAAAACGGAAATCCAAAATTTTGAGGTAAAGAACTATAAAGCAGCACAAAAGGCCGCAGAACAATGGATTAAGAGTGTGCGCAAATTTGCTGAAAGTTCGTATGGGGTGCATTACCCCAAAGAACTTTATTACGGTGCAACCCAGGTGTTGTTGGCTGTTTGTGCGGAGATCTACCGCAATGACCATACCTGGAACGACCACCGGAAAATTTTGGTGGATTACATCATCAACAGCGGCACGGACGGTGTGTGGTTTTCTGATTTTAAAGCGGCCACCGGTGCCGATGCAGACGTAAGGAAGCTGATCCCGCTGGGGTGGGTTGATGTTGATGAGTGTGGTGAATTCTGGACTTGCCTGGGCCGCTGCCTGAAAAAATGCCGGACTCCGCAAAGCAAATACGATGAATTGACCACGCCCTTGCAAAGATTTATTGCGGCTTTTGCATTCTGCGGGCCGCTGCAATCCAGTGTAGAAACCATCGGCACGCGATTTTTGAGCCGGGCATCAGATGGGGTTGAGCGCGCAATGCATGCCCCACCGCCCAAGGTGGATGTTTGGGGCAGCGGAAGCTCTATGGAACACATCCAGAAAATGAAGGTGATCTGGGATCACCTTTTGAACAGCAGCGATGGCGGGCGGGAAATTGATGACCCGCAGCTGTTATTATCCATGCTGATAGGGAAAACGATTACGGATATTATCATGTACGGGAACATTCCTGCAAAAGATAAGTTGTTGGAAGTTGAAATGGTCTTTGCCGAAAACCGCCTGGAGCTTGGAACAACCGCTAAAGAATTTGTGCTGGATATGGCAAACCATGGTGAAGCATGGAAGCTGGTCAGCCAGATGATGACGCCACAGGGGGACCAGCCGCCGATGTTCTGGCAGATTGCGCAGATTATGTCCATCAAGGGCAACTGCAAGGATGAGCTTGATAATTTGATTCAGGAGTTTATGGGTTTTGCTTATTGCTTTGTTTCGGAGATTATGAAAAAATACCCGAACGGCGGCTATGACCGCGAAAAGCTGTTGCCCTACTTAAAAAACCTGATGCCTGCTGAAGCACCGAAAAATTGACGGAGGGATAGTACAATGCCTGATTTGGATGATAAATACAGTGAATTCAGCCGCGAGATTGGCAACGACGAACCCACACAGGATAATGCTGCCGGTGCAGAAAAGGAACCGCAGCCGGATTTCAGCGATAATGCGGATCTGTATGCGGTGCTGTGCGTCAGCAAAACGGCCTCCTCGGATGAGATCAAGTCTGCTTACCGGCGCTTGGCAAAGGAGTACCACCCTGATGTAAGCAGTGATGCGGATGCAGACGAGAAGTTCAAAAAAATTCAGCATGCCTATGAAACCCTGTTCGATGAAGTGCAGCGTGCCATGTATGATCTTGGCGGCGACAGCATGGCGGGGCTGAGCTATGAGCAACGGCTGAAAACGGTGTTCCAAGGCCGCATCGTCCGCAAGGATTTGACGAAGAAAATCAAAGAGGGCGCGAATGTGCCCGTCTATGTGCTGGAATTCCTGCTGGGGCAGTATTGCAGCAGTGATGACCCGGCTATTATTGAAACCGGCGTTGAAACGGTAAAGAAGATTCTTTCTGACAACTTTGTACGCCCGGATGAAGCACAGAAGATTCTTTCCTTGCTGAAGATGAACGGCAGCCATACCATTATTGATATGGTTACGGTGCATCTGGATATGCGCAAGGATGTGTATCTGGCCGAGTTCTCGAACTTGGGCGTGAAGGATATTCCTATTGAGGACGAATACCCGCAGAAGTATGACCGCCTGCTCTGCGGCGGCATCTGGTGCATTGTGCAGCTGAGCTATGAATTTATCGAGGAAGATAAAAAGTCTGCGCCGATCCGCATCAACCGCGTGACACCTATCCAGATGCCCCATGTCGATCTGGATGAGATCAGGCAAGGACGCAAGGCATTCAGCAAGGAAGAATGGCTGGGCCTGATGCTGCGTTCTGCCGGTTATGAGCCTGAATCGCTTACCTATCGTGAACAGTGGCTGCTGCTGACCCGTATGATTCCGTTGATAGAGAATAACTTCAACCTGTGTGAGCTTGGCCCCCGCAGCACCGGTAAATCCCATATCTATAAGGAAATTTCGCCCAACAGTATCTTGGTCTCCGGCGGTCAGACCACCGTTGCCAACCTGTTCTATAACATGGGACGCAAGACCGTGGGTTTGGTCGGCTTGTGGGACTGCGTTGCCTTTGACGAGGTTGCCGGCATTAAGTTCAAGGACAAAGACGGCGTGCAGATCATGAAGGACTACATGGCGTCCGGCTCCTTTGCGCGCGGCAAGGAGGAGAAGGCGGCCTCAGCCTCCATGGTATTTGTGGGCAATATCAACCAGAGCGTGGACGTTGTGTTGAAAACCTCCACGCTGTTTGAGCCGTTCCCGCCGGAGATGGGCACCGACACGGCATTCCTTGACCGTATTCACTGCTACCTGCCCGGCTGGGAAATCCCGAAATTCCGTCCGGAGCATTTCACCAACAGCTACGGCTTTATCAGTGACTACATGGCGGAATTCATCCGCGAGCTGCGCAAGGTGCAATATGGCGATGCGCTGGATAAGTATTTCAAGCTGGGCAAGAACCTGAACCAGCGTGATACGATTGCCGTGCGCCGCATGGTGGATGGCTACTTAAAGCTGATGTACCCCAACGGCGAGTTCAGCAAAGACGAGTTGGAAGAAGTGCTGCGTCTCTCGCTGGAGATGCGCCGTCGTGTCAAGGAGCAGTTGAAGAAGCTGGGCGGCATGGAGTTCTATGATGTGAACTTCTCCTACATTGATAACGAAACCTTTGAGGAAAAGTATGTTTCTGTGCCGGAGCAGGGCGGCGATACGCTGATTCCTGAAGGCATGGGTGCGCCGGGCCAGTTATACACGATTTCTCGCGGCAAGTCCGGTATGATCGGCGCGTTCCGTCTGGAAAGTCAGATGCTGCCCGGCAGCGGCAAGTTTGATAAGACCGGCCTTGGCAGTGATGGCAAGGCGAAAGAAGCCGCCAACACTGCCTTCAACTTCCTGAAAGCCAATGCACGGCATATCAGCGGCAACATCAGCACCACGGCAAAGGATTACATCGTCAACTATCAGGATCTGCAGGGTATCGGCATGACGGAAAAGTTGGCATTGCCCACCGTGATCGCACTGTGTTCCATTGCCATCGGACGCCCGACGCTGAGCAGTCTTGCTGTGCTGGGCGATATTTCAATCGGAGGCACGCTGATTAAAGTAGATGAACTGGCCAACACCTTGCAGGCTTGTGCAGACTGCGGTGCGAAGAAAGTGCTGCTGCCGGCTGTGTCTATGGTGGACTTTGCCACGGTGCCGGCAGACCTGATGACGGCCTTCCAGCTGATCCCATACCAGAATGCTGAGGACGCAGTGTTTAAGGCGCTGGGGGTTGAATAAGCGCAGAAAGCGGGCAGATTATGACATGGGAAGAATATTACAGTAAATTTTACGGCTGGGCTACTTTTACCCAAATCAAAAGGCTGCCCTATGCAATGCTGAATGCGGAGGTGAACCCGGCAGAAATTGTAGATGTTGCGCGGGATATTTTGGATGAAAAAGCAGCCGGGCGCTTAATGAAACGAGCTGCCAGTGCCGGTATCCAATTCACTGCTGAGCAAATTCTGGAACTTTCCCAATGCGAAGCCGATGAAGGGCTGTATATGATTCTGAAAACTTCTTCGTGTACTTTTTCGCAAACGCAGTTGGATGATATTTGCTTTGAAACTGGTAATGACAATGTTCGCCGAAAGGTACTTGAAATTGCTCAAAATCAGGGAATTCGTTTGCAGAGAGTGTGTGATGAAGAATCAGAGGAAATTACACCACAACGCAAACATAAGCGCTCCGGTCTTTTAAGTGCGTTATTCTTCGGTGCGCTTACGGATAAAGATTCTGGTAAAATGTCGGGCTTGCAATTTAGCGTCGGCGATCACGTCCGGGTTCGGTATCGTGGTCAAGAGGGAACGATCATTGGAATTCATGGAAATTTGTATATGGTTTCTTTGAAAGATGGTGCGTATGTGGACTCTTACATTGCGTCAGATTTAGGAAAGTGCTGGTAGAGGAGACAAGTTTGCAGACAGCCCAACCACGGATATTCGTGATTGTTTTCCAAAGAAC
>OLOQ01003395.1_pt1 | contig 11651 bp, 10 predicted proteins | sample 1673101 | NCBI WGS metagenome assembly OLOQ01 (sample SAMEA3136754, study PRJEB25190) | human gut metagenome | biome: human gut; feature: human-associated habitat; material: faeces | place: Austria | collected 2013 | reverse complement strand
CCTTAACGGTCTTTGCATGTGCAAAAGCCGCTTCGATGGCGTCGAAATCGTGTCCGTCGATGGTCTGTACGTCAAAGCCGAAAGCCTCGAACTTCTTGTCAATCGGTTCCGGGCCGGCAACTTCACTGACCGGGCCGTCAATCTGCAGGCCGTTGAAGTCGACAATCAGGCAGAGATTATCGAGGTTGTTGTGGGATGCAAACATAGCAGCTTCCCAAACCTGACCCTCGCCATCGCCGAGCAGAGAGTAAACACGGTAATCTTTGTTATCAATCTTGCCGGCAAGCGCCATGCCTGCCGCAGCGGAAATGCCCTGACCGAGAGAGCCGGAGCTCATATCGATGCCGGGGGTGCCCTTCATATCCGGGTGACCCTGCAGCATAGCGCCGATGTGGCGGAGCTTTTTCAGCTCATCCACAGAGAAATAGCCGCGCTGTGCCAGTGCAGCGTAAAGACCCGGTGCGCAGTGGCCTTTGGAAAGGACAAAACGGTCTCTGTCCGGATCCTTCGGGTTCTGCGGGTCAATGTGCAGTTCTTTGAAATAGAGATAGGTGAAAATATCCGCAGCGGAAAGGGAACCGCCCGGATGGCCGGATTTGGCGTTGTAAACGCCTTCGATGATTCCAAGTCTGACTTTGGCAGCCGTGATCTTAAGCTGCTGCTTATCGCATGAATTCATGGAAGCCTCCTGTGTTTTTAGCGCCCGGCACGGGCAATCCCGTAAAAACCGCAGCGCGAGTCATTATGGTCTTATTATAGCGCATTTCGGTGGCCTTTGCAACGCTCCACGCCAAAATTTCGCCCGTTTTTTCGTGCTTTTTGCATATTCACCGTATGTGGAGAGACAATAGGCACAGCGGCGCTTATAAAAGCCTTAATCGGTACGTACAGCTTTTGGCTGCGCCGGAAAAGCGGAAAGGACAAAACAAAATTACAAACGGAAAGGAACATCGTTTTATGTCTCAGAGGATCGGCAACCTGCCTGCCAATATCAACATTATGAACCCTGTACCGAACAAGGATGCGAAGACCATCATGAAGCTGATCCGCACGAACGGCAAGATCTCCGGCTACCAGCTTTCGGATGGCACGGTGCTTTCCAAGGCGGACGGCGTGGCGCTTGCAAAGCAGGGCGGCATCCGCGGCGTGGCGATTGCGAGCCGCAACGGCAGTGAATATCTGCGCAGCATACCGGACGGCAAGGAGAGCAACAATTTAGGTGACCTCCCAAGCACCGGCCTGCGCGGTCTTTCCTAAAGAAAAGGGAGCCTGTACGTTTTGAAACGCAGGCTCCCCTATTTTTGTTTATTTTGTGTTTTCGAGCGCTTCACGGTAAATTTGTACGGCGTGTTCGGCAACGGCAACGCTGTCAAACGGCTTTGCCGCAGCACGAATTTTGGCTTCATCCAGTGTGTCCGACCGTGCAGCCATGCGCAAAATTGCATCTTCCATATCTTTCGGGTCATGCACATTGCAGAACTCGGCGCAGTCATCGTTCAAAAAGCTCTCCGGGCCTTTGCACCGTGTAGAAATCACCGGCACGCCGGCCGCGAGTGCTTCCACGGCAGGAATGCCGAACGTCTCAATATCCGAAGCCATCAAAAGGGCGTCGGTCTGGCTTAAAATCTCCGCAATCTCACTTTCGGTCTTGCGCCCGACAAAGGATACAATGTCGTTCAGCCCGAGCGCAGATGCAATCTTTTTATAAAACGCTTCCTCCTGCCCGTCGCCGACAATCGTATACAAAAACGATTTTTCCGGGTATTGCTCCCGCAAGAGCTTCAAGGCCTGCAAAGCGTCTTCCACGTATTTGCCGGGGCGCAGTGCGGAAACCGTCGTCAAGCGAAAATGTGCCGGGTCTTTCGGCTTTTTTGCGCCGCAAAATGCCTTGGTGTTGACGATGTTCGGCAGAACTTCGGCAGGTATATTGTGTTTTTCTTTTAAAATGTCCGTCATATAGCCGCTGACGCAGGTCATCACGCTGTGCCGTGCAGCATAGAGTCCGTATTTTGCGGTGCTACCCTCAAAGAAGCGCTCAAAATATGAGGAGTGCTCCGTGATGACGACCGGAATATGATATTTTTCGCCGAGCTTTGCAGCGGCGTATCCGGCGGGCACGGTGACATGTGCGTGCAGAATGTCCGGCTTGCCGTGCTGCTTCACGTAGGCTTTGTAAAGCTTTTCAACGGTGCGGCAGTAAGCGTTGAGCTGTGCATCTGCGCTGAATTTGGAGATGTCCAGCATACGGCGGCAGTATGTCACATAGCCGGTGTTCGATTCTTCGTAGAGCTTCTGCATCGTGGGGTACTTCGGCAGTGAAGACAGCCCCTGTCGGTCTACATAGAGCATGTTGGCTTTTACGCCGTATTCCGCAAGTGCCGTGCAGAACAGCTTGTGGTAAACGCCGATCAGTTTATCCTGGGTACCATGTGGGAATGACCAAAACGTGAAGCGGAGAATTTTTCTGCATGAGTCTTTTGGTTCCGATAGCGCGCGATGCGCAGTCTATCGAAAAATCCTTTCATTCGTAGTATGGAAAAGGCTATTTAATTTCTGCGCACGAATGCCTTTTTCGGCATTTTGCAGACCGGGCACACCCAGTTGTCCGGCAGTTCTTCAAAGCTGAAGTTCGGGTCGCTGTACACATAGCCGCACACGGAGCAGACAAAGCTTTCACCGCTGCTCTTATCAAACGTGCTTTCCGGCGGCACATAGGTCGGCGAGCCGACCGGCGACAGACCGTGCATTTCACTGCGGTAGAAATCATACGTCATCGGCGTGCCGATGGCGCTGTCGCTGCCTGCTATGATCTCGGCGGCGAAGACCATCTCCTGCCCTACGTCCATGCCGGAGATGACCTTGCATAAAAACCAGCAGCAGGTGTTCTCCTTTACGACGGGCACGCCTTCAATGAGCACCTTGTGGCGGATGTTTTTCAGCTTGTCTGCATTTTTACCGCTGACAAGACCGAGTGCGCCGATGACGCTGGCAGGCGTATCTGTGGAGAGTACAGAAATGGTAAAAATGCCGTTTTCGCGGATTGCGGTGCAGCTGTGCGTATCTTTTGTCAGCGCAATGAGCACTTTTTCGGGGTCGCTGCTGGAAATTTGGATGACCGAGTTTGCCACACAGGCGTTCGGACGGCCGTTATATTTTGTGCCGATGACGTACATGCCGTATGACAAATTTTTAAGGACTGCCGGGTTCATGGCGGTGCACTTCCTTCCATTATGTTAATAGAGTTTATGAGCTGTGCTTTCGTTTTATGTTTTCCCAATACGCTTTAAACGCCTGCTCGTTTTTGTTGTCTCCGTAGTGATAGTACGAAGCGCCGAGCAAGGCATCCGGAAGATACTGCTGGTCGAGCCAATGATCCGGGTAATCGTGCGGATAGCGGTAAAACTGGCCTTTTTTAGCGACATCTGAACCGTCATAATGCACGTTTTGCAGCGTGCGCGGGATCACACCGAGTTTGCCGGCCTTCACGTCGCGCATGGCGGCATCTATGGCAGATTCACCGCTGTTCGATTTCGGCGCCGTCGCCGTTAAAATGACGGCATCCGCAAGCGGGATGCGCGCTTCCGGCAGACCGACCATCATGGCGGCGTCTACGGCCGCTTTCACGATGGGGATGATCTGCGGCCACGCAAGGCCCACGTCTTCGCAGGCGCACACCATCAAGCGGCGGCATGCAGCGGCGAGGTCGCCCGCTTCCAAAAGCCGTGCGAGATAATGCAGCGCCGCGTCGGGGTCGGAGCCGCGCATGGATTTTTGAAACGCCGAAAGAATATCGTAATGCGCGTCGCCGTCTCGGTCATACCGCATGGCACTGCGCTGTGTAAGCTGCTCTGCAAGTTCCATGGTGATGCGCGGCTCGTCCTCGCTTCGTACGGCAGCCGTGCAAAGCTCTGCCGCGTTCATTGCTTTACGTACATCGCCGCCGCAAGCGGAAGCGATATACGAGGTCACGCCGTCTTCGAGCCGGATTTCTTCGCCGAGGTCTTCCGACAAAATGCGGAATGCGCGATCTGCGGCGCGGGCGACCTCCTCTTTTTCCACGGGCTTGAACTCAAACACTGTGGAGCGGCTCAAAATGGCGTTATATACGTAAAAATAGGGGTTTTCCGTTGTGGAAGCGATCAGCGTGATGCTGCCGTTTTCGATGAACTCCAAGAGCGTTTGCTGCTGCTTTTTGTTGAAATACTGGATCTCATCAAGGTACAGCAAAACGCCGTTTACCGCTTGCAGCGTGTTCACCTGCGCCACCACGTCGCGAATATCGGCGGTGGAGGCCGTGGTGCCGTTTAACTTGCACAGGTGCATGTGGCTTTGCTTTGCAATGATGGACGCCACGGTGGTTTTCCCTACGCCGGACGGCCCGTAAAACACCATATTCGGGATAGTGCCGGATTCGATGATGCGCCGCAGTACCTTATTAGGGCCGAGAATATGCTGTTGTCCTACCACATCATCGAGCGTTTTCGGGCGAATGCGGTCTGCAAGCGGTGCGTTCATCGTGTTCTCCTTTTAGTCGTTATAAAGCGGATATTTGCTCAAAAGTTCTGTGACCTTTGCGCGGATGGCGTCGGCTCTGTTGTCGAAATCGGTCGCACACAGGTGGATGCACTCCGCGATGACGTCCATATCGGCTTCCTTCAAGCCGCGCGTGGTAACGGCCGGTGTGCCGAGGCGCACGCCGCTTGTGACGAACGGGCTTCTCTGCTCGTTCGGAATCGTGTTCTTGTTTGCGGTGATATACACTTCGTCGAGACGGCGCTCCAGCTCTTTGCCGGTCAGCTCGCCGTCGGAAAGATCGAGCAGCATCAGATGGTTATCCGTGCCGCCGGAAACGAGCTTCATGCCGCGTTTTGTAAGGCCTTCGGCAAGCGCTTTAGCGTTTTTTACGGTCTGCTCGGCGTAGGTCTTAAACTCCGGCTTCAGCGCTTCGCCGAGGCACACGGCTTTTGCGGCGATAATGTGCATCAGCGGGCCGCCCTGCGTGCCCGGGAAAATGGCTTTGTCGATTTTTTTCGCGTACTCCTCACGGCAAAGGATCATGCCACCGCGCGGGCCGCGGAGCGTTTTATGCGTTGTTGTGGTGACGACATCAGCATACGGCACCGGGTTCATGTGGCAGCCGCCCGCAACAAGACCCGCAATGTGCGCCATATCGACCATGAGGTACGCGCCGCATGCATCGGCAATCTCGCGGAATTTCTTAAAATCGATCGCGCGCGGGTATGCACTTGCGCCGGCGACGATGAGCTTCGGTTTAAGTTCGCACGCCTGCTCCATGAGCTTATCGTAATCGATGCGGTGCGTAACGGGGTCAACGCCGTAAGCCGCAAAATTATAGTAGGCGCCGGACATGTTGACAGGAGAACCGTGGGTCAGATGGCCGCCCTCTGCAAGGTTCATGCCGAGCACGGTATCGCCCGGCTGAAGCAGCGCGAAATATACGGCAAGGTTCGCCTGTGCGCCGGAGTGCGGCTGCACATTGGCATGCTCTGCGCCGAACAGACGGCAAGCACGCTCACGGGCGATGTTTTCCACAATGTCTACATCTGCACAGCCGCCGTAATAGCGGTGACCCGGGTAGCCCTCAGCATATTTATTTGTGAGTACCGTGCCCATCGCAGCCATAACGGCAGGAGACACAATGTTTTCGGAAGCAATCAGCTCCAGATTGCGGCGCTGGCGTTTGAGTTCCAGCTCCATCGCTTCGCCGACCTCGGGGTCTGCGGTTTCAACAAAACCGATCGTGTTCAGAAGATCACCGTACATACTTCATCTTTCCCTTCTAAAAATAATATGCTCTGCGGTTTATGTGCCGCAGTACTTCACTAAATTATACCCTATTCCATTTAAAATGGCAATAGATGATTTGCAAGCACATAATGGATGGCGTAAAGCAATAACATATGTGCCGGATAGCTGATGTAGAAAAAATATTTGAGCGAAAGCGCGCCGCGCTTGCCGTTATAGAGCAGCACGGGGATCGCGGCGGCGATGGCATACAGCTGTGTCGTGTTGCCGTCCTGCGTATATTGCCCGTAGGTCAGCGCCGCAAACGCCACGGCATCAATACCGCGGTACTTCTGGAACAAATAGAAACAAAGTACCGTTAAAACACCGTAAACGCCATAGCTGAAATGCAGGAAATACGGCAGGATTGTCAAGATCACTGCGCCGATGAACATGAAAATATTGCGGCTTTTCGCGGAAGCATCTAAAAGTTTCATCACAAAAAGCGCCGTTAAAAACGTGAACAGGATATTTTGCCGCTGAAACTCAAGCCATGTACCCTGAAATAAAAGGTCATACGGCACTTCGGAGAGCAAAGCAAAAATACCCATGCGCAGTGCGTAGCGGTTAAAATTGCGTGTGTGCATGTAGCCCTGCACGAGCAAAAACGCGTAGATCGGCATGGAAAGCCGCCCGATATAGCGCAGCCAGATAAACTGCGGGAAGAAAATCGCCCCGACATGGTCGATGATCATGGTGACGAGCGCGAGGAGCTTTAAGGTAAACGCAGACATTCTTTTTCCCCTTTGCGGTTATTTGTCGGTCTTTCAATAAAAATAAATTTACCACCCTTTTCCGGTATTGTCAACCGAATGAAAAAGTTGTAGAATAAACGTAAAGCATTCTGACGGGCTTGCCCGCCGCTTTTTCGGAGGTCTGTATGACAAAAAAGGAACGTGCGCTTCTTGCTGTGGAAGCGCTGAAAAAAGAATATTCCGGCGCGGTATGTTCGCTTGAATATCAGGATCCGCTGCAATTACTTATTGCAACGCGACTTTCCGCACAGTGTACGGATGCCCGTGTGAACCTCGTTACACCGGCGCTTTTTGCCCGCTTCCCTACGCTGGAAGCCTTCTGCGCGGGCAGCGAGGAAGAAATTGCGGAGCTCATCCGCTCCTGCGGGTTATATAAAACAAAGGCTCGTGATATTTTTGCTATGTGCCATGTGCTGCGCGATTCGTATAACGGCGTGATTCCGGACACGGTGGATGAGCTGACAAAGCTGCCCGGTGTGGGACGCAAAACCGCAAATCTCGTTGTGGGCGACATTTACAAAAAACCTGCCGTTGTGACGGACACGCACTGCATCCGTATCACGGGACGACTCGGTCTGACCGAAAGCAACGTGCCGCTCAAAGTCGAAAAAGACCTGCGCGCAGTCTTGCCGCCGGAGGAGAGCAACGACTTTTGTCACCGTACCGTTTTACACGGCAGAGCGGTCTGTACAGCGCGTAATCCGAAATGTGCTTTGTGCTGCATGAACTCGTTCTGCAAAAATCCCGTGAACCCGATAGAGTAAATAAAGCTAAAAACGCAGCGTTTTTCCGTTGTGTTGTTCTTGATAAAAGAAAGGAAGCTACTTTTTATGTTCAAGTTTTGTAAGACCCAGCTTTGGGAGTGCTCCCGCACGCTTTCCGATGTTGCAATGGGCAGAAAGCCCGCAGAGATGGTCATTCGCAATGCGCGTCTCGTAAACGTTTGCACGCATGAAATCCTCGACAACATCGATGTTGCAATTTCCTGCGGCCGTATCGCACTTGTCGGCGATGCCGCACACTGCATCGGTGAAAGCACAAAGGTCATCGATGCCGAGGGTCAGCTTATCGCCCCGGGTTTCCTTGACGGTCATATCCACATTGAGTCTTCCATGATGACGCCGATCGAATATGCAAAGGCCGTTATCCCCCATGGCACCGTCGGGATTTATTATGACCCGCACGAAGTCTGCAATGTGCTTGGCCTCAAAGGCGTTGACCTGATGGCGGAAGAGGCGGAAAAGACTCCGCTGAAGGCTATGCTGACGACCCCCTCCTGCGTTCCGGCTGTTCCGGGATTTGAGGATTCCGGCGCGGAGATCACCGCCGCGGATATTGCCTCGGAAATGAAGCACGATTATACCGTTGGTTTAGGCGAAATGATGAACTTCCCGGGCATCACCGCTTCCGCGGAGCCGACGCACAACATTACCGGCGAAACGTTGAAAGCCGGCAAAATCATCACAGGTCACTATTCCATCCCGGAGACGGGTCGCGGCCTCAATGCATACATTGCAAGCGGCGTGCGCTGCTGTCATGAATCCACCCGTGCGGAGGACGCACTCGCAAAAATGCGTCTCGGCATGTATGCCATGCTGCGCGAGGGCTCCGCTTGGCACGATCTGCAGGAGGTCTCCAAGGCCATCACGGAGCACAAAGTGGACAGCCGATTTGCGACCATGATTTCCGATGATACCCACCCGCATACGCTGGTTGCAAACGGTCATCTCGATCACATCGTGCGTCGTGCCGTCTCCTTCGGTATCGATTTTGTCACGGCCATCCAGATGGTCACGCTCAACTGCGCACAATGCTTCCAGATGGATCACGAGCTCGGCTCCATCACCCCGGGCAAGTGCGCGGACATCGTATTTATTGATAACGAAAAAGACATCCGTGTCACCCGCGTGCTCATCGACGGCGACGTTGTTGCGGAAAACGGCAAGCTGACGATTGACCTGCCGAAGTCTGAGCTTCCTGCATGGGCGCTCGACACGATGCACGTCGGCGAGACGATCACCCCGGAAACCTTTAAGGTACATACCGATAAGGTTGGCACGGCAACCGTCCGTGCGATCGAGATTATCCCGGTACATGTCGGCGACTATGAGCGTCACGTTGAACTCAAGGTTGAAAACGGCGAATTAAAGAGCGATGTGGAGCAGGATGTTTTGAAGACATTTGTCTTCGAGCGCCACAATAAGACCGGCAAGCACGGCGTTGGCTTTGTCAAGGGATTCCACGTCAAGTGCGGCGCAATGGCTTCCACCGTTGCACACGATGCACACAACCTGCTCGTTGTCGGCACGAATGACGAAGATATGGCACTTGCTGCAAACACACTCATTCAATGCGGCGGCGGTGAGTGTATTGTGCAGAACGGCAAGGTGCTCGGCTGTGTTCCGCTGCCGTTTGCGGGTCTCATGAACACAAAGTCCGCTGAAGAAATGGACGAGCTCGTCGAGAACCTCGGCAAAGCTTGGGAAACGATCGGCTGCGACATTCAGTCTCCGTTTATGACGATGGCTTTAATCCCCCTCGCCTGCCTGCCGGAGCTGCGCCTGACCGACCGCGGTCTTGTAGACTGCACCACCTTCTCTTTTGCAGATCTTGAGGTTGAATAAGACCGTTTGAAAGTAGATTATCTTATTTTAGAATGGGAGGAATTACCAATGATCTATGATTTTGAAACGCTGGTTTCCAGAAAAAACACCGGCTCCGGCAAATGGGACGAGATGACGAAAGAGCATCCGAACCTGCCGGAAAACGTTGCACCGCTTTCCGTTGCGGATATGGAGCTGAAAAACCCGCCGGAGATCGTAGAGGGTCTGAAAAAGTACATCGATACGCATATCCTCGGCTATACCGGCCCCACAGAGGAATACTTCGATGCGGTATGCGGCTGGATGAAGCGTCGCAACGACTGGGACATTAAGAAAGAAGAAATTGTTTCTACACACGGCGTCGTAACGGCTCTGGCTGTTTCGGTTCTGGCCTATACCGATCCCGGCGACGGCGTTATCACCATGCCGCCGGTTTATTATCCGTTTAGAATGACCATTGAGCACAATAACAGAAAAAACGTGGAGTGCCCGCTCATCAACACGAACGAGACATACACGATTGACTTTGACCTCTTTGAGAAGCTGTGCGCAGAAGAAAAAAACAAGATGTTTATCTTCTGCAATCCGCATAACCCGGTTGGCCGCGTTTGGACGGAAGACGAAATCGCAAAGCTCGGCGCCATCTGCGCAAAGCACAACGTCATCGTGGTCAGCGACGAGATCCACTCCGACCTCATCATGCCGGGTCATAAGCACGTGGCATTTGCAAACGCCTGCAAGAATGCATTGCCGAAGTATCTTGTTTGCACCGCGCCAAGCAAGACGTTTAACCTTGCGACGCTCCAGACCTCGAATATTGTTATTCCCGATGAAGAACTGAGAACAAAATTCCAGAGTATTTTACAGCAACACTTCACGCCGTCCGCCGGTGCGCTCGGCCTTGAGGCCTGCCGTCTCGGCTACACGGAGTGCGAAGGTTGGCTTGCAGAAGTCATCGACCTTATCTACAAAAACTACAAGAACTTCTGCAAGTTTATCGACGTAAACTGCCCGGGCGTTACATACAGCGATCTGCAGGGCACGTACCTCATGTGGATCGACTGCACGACGTTCGGTCTCGATGATGAAGCGCTCGATAAGCTCCTGCGCAAGCATGATCTTTTCTGCGACGCCGGCACGCTGTTTTCGCAGGGCGGCACCATGCATACGCGTGTAAACCTCGCAGGTCCCGAAAAGATGCTCAACGCCGCGATGCAGCGCTTTAAGGACGCGTACGACGAAGCGAAAAACGCGTAAGCTTGCTCCTGAAATTCCGTAATGTATAACAAAAGGCGAACTGCACAACTCCGTGCAGCTCGCCTTTTTGCTATGTTGTTTTACTGAATGCCGAGCGCGTCTTTCGCTAAACGGTCGGCAAGGTCGTTGTATTTGTCGCCGGAGTGCCCCTTGACTTTCACAAAGCGGAAACGGATGTGCTTTGCGGCTGCGGCGCAGAATTCGCGGTACGCAATGGTGCCGGGCTTTTTGGCTTTCCATTCTCCCGTTGCCCATTTTGCTACACCCTCGTAATCATGGTAGATTGTCACGGAGGGCACATCATGCTCGATGCAGTAGCGCAGAACAGTTTCGGAGCCCTTGATCTCCCCTGCCACGTTGCGCATTTCGGCAAGGTCGGGGTCGGTGAATCTTTCGGAAAAATGCAGCTCTTCGCCGTTTAAAAACAGCACAGCACCGCAGGAAAACTCCTTTGTGCCGATGTGGTAGCTGCCGTCTACGTAAGCCACGGCGCCGTCTTCTTCAGGCGCTGCGGTCGAGCTTTCTGCCGGAGTGGCTTTCGTCAAATCGTTTTCACCGCGCATATAGGCTTCGGCTTCTGCAAGCGTTGGAAAGCTTTTGAACGACGCGCCTTTAAAGCCGGTCGTCTGCGCACGGCATTCGTCCCACGTTTCAAAAATGCCGGTTTTTCGCCCGGCGCGGACGGCGTAGTATTTTTTTGCCATAAAATGAAATTCCTTTTCGTTTATTCAAAGATCGGGGTGGAAAAATAACGGTCGCCGCTGTCGGGCAGAAGCGCCACGAGCGTTTTTCCTGCGTTTTCAGGCATGCGCAGCAGGCGCACGGCTGCGGCAAGCGCCGCGCCGGACGTGATGCCGACGAGGATGCCCTCGGTGCGTGCCAATAATTTTGCCATTTTGTACGCATCTTCATCCGTGACGGTCAGCACTTCGTCCACAACGGAAGCATCGTAGTTTTTCGGAATGAAGTTTGCGCCGATGCCCTGTAAGCCGTGCGCACCGCTTTTGCCCTGTGTGATGAGCGGTGAAGTCGCCGGTTCCAAACCGACGGTGTGTACCTGTGGCAGATGCTTTTTTAAATAGCGCGCCGTGCCGGTGATGGTGCCGCCAGTGCCGATGCCCGCAACGAAAATGTCGAGTTTGCCGTCTGTCTGTTGTACAAGCTCCGGGCCGGTCGTTTCATAATGTGCGGCAGGGTTTGAGGGATTCTCAAACTGTGCGGGGATGAAGCT
>OLOQ01003393.1_pt1 | contig 11654 bp, 9 predicted proteins | sample 1673101 | NCBI WGS metagenome assembly OLOQ01 (sample SAMEA3136754, study PRJEB25190) | human gut metagenome | biome: human gut; feature: human-associated habitat; material: faeces | place: Austria | collected 2013 | reverse complement strand
CTCGGAAAAGCGTTCCTTCAGAAATTTCTCCAGCCGCTGAAAGCTTGGCGTGCGGCTCTCCCCATTGTGGGCGTCGCTGGAAACCACATGGGCAAGCCCATGTTCCAAGGTCCAGGTGGCTGTACGAAAGGCAGCGGCGCCGAAATCCCCCAGCACGCTCCCTTTGTCTAGCTGAAGAACCCAGCCGTTGCCAAACCATTCCGCCAGGCAGCCAGGGTCCCTCTGCACCGCCCCATACCGCTCCGGATGGGCCAGCACGGGAAGAAAACCCGCATCCTCCACACAGGTGGCAGCGTACTCCATGCGCGAAAGGCGCTCCCCAAAGGGGAACTCCACAAGCAAATAGCGCGTTCCCGCCAGCGTCAGTTCCCGCAGGACAGAAGGATCGTGCCGGTTTCCCTCCCACAGCAGCTCGGCGCCGGGAAATACCTGAAGAGGGATCTGGCGCTTTGCCAAAGCTCGGTTCAAAACCTCTGCAAGCTCCCCTATCCTTTGGCTTCTTTCCAACAGCCGCGGGTCACTCAACCTGCAATGAGGCGTGCACACGATTTGTCCCACATTGGAACGGACTGCCGTCTCGATCATGTCCCAGGTGGCAGCCCAATCCTTTGGCCCATCGTCCAGCCCAGGGAGGATGTGGCAGTGAAGGTCGGTGAGGGCCGTCATCCAGATGCCCCCCGGGATTCCAAATGCTGGGCACCATCCTCTTTTTTCTCGCTTTCCCCATACCCGTAGTTGGAGTAGCCATACCGGCCATACCCATATCTCCCATAGCCATACCGCCCGTAGCCGTACCCATAGGAACCGGATGTCTGGGGAAAGGCGTTGAAAACATATCCCAAAACAGGCACTTGGGCATCGTTGAGCATAGAGAGGGATTCCACAACCCCGGCTCCTGTGACTGTGTCATACCGCACCACCAGCAGGGAGGCGTCCGCATAGGGAATGTTCAGGGCAATGGCCCAGGGGGCGGGATGGTACAAGGGCGGTTCCGCCGCAAGGCGCAGGGAAACCGTCTGCCCCGTCTTGCTGCGCAGCTTTACATCGTAGGCAGCGCGCGCATAGCGCGAGCCGCGGCAATCGGGACAGGGAATGTTCACATCGGGCAAAAACTGCACGTCCAGACTGACCACGCCCGTGCCGTCGCAGCCGGGACAGCGCAGATTGCCCGTGTTGTACGAAAAATCGCTGGCTTTGAAGCCGTGCGCCTTGGCGTCCGGCGATTTGGCGTATAGCTTGCGCAGCTCGTCATGCACGCCTGCATAGGTAGCCACGGTGGAGCGCACGTTGATGCCGATGGGGGTTGCGTCAATCAGCTTGACGTGCGCGATGCCCTCAGCGCGGATCTCCCGAATGTGGGTGGGCAGGGCGGCCCCGGTGATGCTGGCTTCCAGCGCGGGGATCAGGCTTTCCAGCACCATGGTGGTTTTGCCCGAACCCGAAACGCCGGTTACGACGGTCAGCCGTCCCTTGGGAATGTCGATTTTGAGGGGCTTTACTGTGTGAATGCTTGCAGTGGACAGGCGAATCGTTCCCTGGCTGAACATTTCATCGCGCGCGGCGTGGGGATGCAGGTCGGTTTCGGCCTTGCCGGATAAGAATGGCCCGATCTGTGAGTTTGGATTGCTTTCCAGCGCGTTCACCGGGCCCTGGGCGATCACGTGGCCGCCCTTGGCTCCTGCCTGCGGGCCCATCTCGATAATCCAATCGGATTCCTTCAAAATCTGCGTATCGTGGTCAACCAGGATGACCGAGTTGCCGTCGGCCACCAGATCGTGCATGACGCCGGTTAAACCCACGATGTTGGCTGGGTGCAGGCCGATGCTGGGTTCATCCAGCACATAGAGCACGCCCGTGGTGCGGTTGCGCACGGCGCGGGCCAGCTGCATGCGCTGCCGCTCGCCGGTGGACAGCGTGGCGGCGGAGCGATCCAGCGTCAGATATCCCAGCCCCAAATCCATCAGCCGCTTGGCTGTGCTTTCAAAGGCGGCGCAGATGCTTTCGGCCATGGGACGCATTTCAGCAGGCAGGCTGCCCGGCACGCCGCGCACCCAATCCACCAGCGCGCTCAGCGTCATGGCGCAGGCGTCGCTTAGCGGGATGCCCCGCAGCAGAGGGGCGCGTGCGGCAGCGGACAGGCGCGTGCCGCCGCACTCAGGGCAAACGTCCTCCTTCAGAAACTTTTCCACGCGCTTCATGCCCTTTTCATCCTTCACCTTGGCCAGGGCGTTTTCCACGGTGTAAACGGCGTTATAATAGGTAAAATCCAGTTCGCCCGCCTGATTGGAGTTTTTGGCGTGGTAAAAAATATGCTTCTTTTCCGCCGGGCCGTGGAAAACGATCTCCTTTTCGCGCTCGGTCAGATCGCGGAAGGGCACGTCGGTGCGCACGCCCATCTCGCGGCAAACGTCGGTCATCAGCGACCACATCAGGCTGTTCCAGGGGGCGACAGCCCCACCGTCGATGGTGAGCGAATCGTCCGGCACCAGCGTGCTCATATCCACCGTGCGCACGCTGCCCGTTCCGCCGCATTTGGGGCAGGCTCCCTGCGAGTTGAAGGCCAGCTCCTCGGCGGAGGGGGCGTAAAAGCGCGCGCCGCATTCGGGGCAGGCAAGCTCCTTGCCCGCTGCGACGGCAAGCGTGGGCGGCAGATAATGGCCGTTGGGGCAGCGATGGCTGGCCAGGCGGGAGTACATCAGGCGCAGGCTGTTGAGCAGCTCGGTGCCCGTGCCGAAGGTGCTGCGGATGCCGGGCACGCCCGGCCGCTGATGCAGCGCCAGCGCGGCGGGCACATACAGCACGTCGTCCACCGTGGCCTTGGCTGCCTGCGTCATGCGGCGGCGGGTGTAGGTGGACAGCGCCTCCAGATAGCGGCGGGAGCCTTCGGCGTACAGCACGCCCAGCGCCAGCGAGGACTTACCCGAGCCGGATACCCCGGCGACGCCGACGATCTGATTGAGGGGGATATCCACATCAACGTTTTTGAGGTTGTGCACCCTGGCGCCGCGAACAAGCATTTTATCGATCATGATTTTTCTCCGGATATTTTGATAACAGGCGTAAAACAGAACGGGCATCCAGATTGCGCTGGATACCCGTTCTGAGCATTCACAAAGCGGCGATTGCAGCCAAAGCGGGGACGTGCTTCGCATTTGCCGCCAAGGATCATGGCTGCGTCACGCTTTCAGCCGTCATGGTAAAGGTCTGCGTGCCGTCCTCGGTGGTGACGAAGGCCGCGTCGTAAATGGCCAGCATCTGGCCGGCCTTTTCGCGCGCGCCCTTGGTGGTCAGCACGACCACGCCGCCCTCCTTGAGCAGCAGCTGGCTGACGGGCTTGGCGGCGGGGTTGCGCGAGATGCCGTGATGCGGGTACTTGACGATATCCGAACGCAGCGTTTCCGCGCTGTAATGGGCGATCATCCTGTCCATCGGCTCGTCCTCACGGTCGCTCTTCTTTTTCATGATATCGCCGGTGAACAGCACGCTCTTGTCGCCCAGCTCCACGCGCAGCCACATGCTGTTGGCGTTGACTACCGCCACGGGCAGGTCGGCGCGGATATCCTTATCGGCCTGGCCGGGATAGTATACATTCTTGATATAGGTCAGCGCGTCGCCCACGCCGTAATCCTGGATGGGGGGGTAAAGCGTGGCCTGGCCGCAGGCCAGGGGGAAGGTAAGCGCCTGCGCGTAATCCAGGGTGTAAACCGGGGCGTTGGGTGCGGAATCGCGCATGGTGGACAGCAGGCGGACGCGGTGTATCGCGTCGCCGTTCTTGCTGTCGTCATAGGTGTTGTCCGTTACCAGCGCGGTGGCCGGGGGCATGTACAGCGCGTCGATGGTGAAAAACTTGCAGGGGATGATTTCACTGTACAGGGCGGCGATGTGATCCTTGTGGCTGTGGGTGGCCACGAGCGTCAGGTGCAGCTGATAATCCTTGTTTTTGGCCTGATCGCTCAGGTTCAGCGCGCTCAGCAGATCCTTGCGCAGGTTCAGCAGCTCCATATAGCAGCGGGAGTTGGCCAGGCCGCCGTCCACCACCAGCACCTCCAGCCGCTCCTTGCCATAGCACAGCAGCAGCGTCGCATCGGTTTTGGCGTTGTTTTTGCTGTCCAGGAAGCGCAGCTCGATCCGCTCGGAATCGGTCTTGATCATATCGTTCAGGCTGACAGGCGTGCCCTCGGCCTGGCACAGCGCGGGCAGGGCCAGCAGCAAAAGCAGCAGGCAGCAGAGCCAGAAACGCTTCATATCCATGCCTCCTATTGAAGATCGCAGCTTAGAAATCGGCGCTGCCCGTGGTGCGCGGGAAGGGCAGCACGTCGCGGATGTTGCTTACGCCCGTCAGGTACATGATCAGGCGCTCAAAGCCCAGGCCGAAGCCCGCGTGCGGGGTGGAGCCGTACTTGCGCAGCTCCAGATACCACCAGTAGCTGCCGCAGTCCAGCCCCAGCTCATGCATGCGCGCCTCCAGCACGTCCAGACGATCCTCACGCTGGCTGCCGCCGATCAATTCGCCAATGCCGGGCACCAGCACGTCCACCGCCGCGACGGTCTTGCCGTCGTCGTTCTGCTTCATATAGAAAGCCTTGATTTCCTTGGGGTAGTTATACACGCATACCGGGCGGCCAAAGTGCTTTTCGGCCAGGTAGCGCTCGTGCTCGGTCTGCATATCCATGCCCCAGTAAGCGCCGTATTCAAAGTGCTCGCCGGAGTTTTTGAGGATCTCGATGGCCTCGGTATAGGAAACGCGGGCGAAATCGCTGTCGCGCACGTGGGTCAGGCGGTCGATCAGCCCCTTATCCACAAAGTTGTTGAGGAATTCCAGCTCCTCGGGGCAGCGCTCCATCACATCGGCGATGACATAGCGCACCATGGCCTCGGCCAGTGCCATATCGTCGTTCAGGTCGGCGAAGGCGATTTCAGGCTCGATCATCCAGAATTCCGCCGCGTGGCGCGGCGTGTTGCTCTTTTCGGCGCGGAAGGTGGGGCCGAAGGTGTACACATTGCGGAAGGCCATGCAGAAGGCCTCCGCGTTCAGCTGGCCGGATACGGTCAGGTTGGCGGGCTTGCCAAAGAAGTCCTCGCTTACCTTGACATGGCCCTGCTCGTCGCGGGGAGGATTGTCAATATCCAGCGTGGTCACGCGGAACATTTCGCCCGCGCCCTCGCAGTCGCTGGCGGTGATCAGCGGGGTGTGCACATACACAAAGTCCTGATCGGCGAAGAAGCGGTGGATGCTCTGCGCGGCTACCGAGCGGATGCGGAACACCGCCGAGAACAGATTGGTGCGCGGACGCAGGTGCGCCTGGGTGCGCAGGTATTCCACGGTGTGGCGTTTCTTTTGCAGGGGATAATCGGCCGCAGCCATGCCCACAACCGTGACGCGGCTGGCCTTTAGCTCAAAGGGCTGCTTGGCTTCGGGGGTCAGCTTGAGCGTGCCCTCCACCTCGATGGCGCTGCCCAGGGTGACCTTGACCACCTCGCGGAAATCCGGAACGGATTCATCCAGCACGATTTGCAGGTTTTTAAAGAAGGAACCGTCGTTGAGCTCGATGAAGGCAAAGGCCTTGCTGTCGCGTACGGTGCGCACCCAGCCGCTGACGAGAAGCTGCGCGCCGTCGGCGGGCGTTTGGCGGAAAAGCTGGCGAACGAGAACTTTTTCCATATAAAAGAACCTCTTTTCAGATAGAAATGGCGCGAAGAAGAAAAACGTTTACCGGCCCAGCAGCGCCGCGCCGATGATGCCCGCGTCGTTGCCCAGCTGAGCCAGGGCGATTTCGGGCATGGGCAGCACAGGATACATCAGATACTTGGGCAGCAGCTCCCTGACCGCATCCAGCAGGAAATCGCCTGCGCGGCTGACGCCGCCGCCCAGCACGATCATATCCGGATCCAGGAAGGATACGACGTTGTTGATGGCGATGGTCAGGTACTTGACATAGCGGCGGAACACGCGGTTGGCGATGTCGTCGCCCTCCTTGGCCAGGTCGAACACCGTCTTGGCGGTGATCTTGTCCACATCGCCGTTCACGGCCTTCAGGATGGCGCAGTCGGGATGCAGCGCGCAGGCTTCCTTGGCCATGCGGATGATGGCTGTGGCCGAGCAGTAGCGCTCGGTGCAGCCGCACTTGCCGCAGGTGCAGGGAATGCCGTCCACCTCGATGATCAGGTGGCCCAGCTCGCTGGCCGCGCCGTGCGCGCCGGACCAGATTTTGCCGTCCACAATGATGCCCGCGCCCACGCCCGTGCCCAGGGTGAGGAAAACGGAGGAGCTGGTATTGCGGCTTACGCCCGCCTGATACTCGGCCCAGCCGGCCACCGTCGCGTCGTTATCGATGAAGATGGGCAGGTCGTAGTAGGATTTCAGCTCGTCGCGCAGGGGAATGTTGCGCCAGCCGAGATTGGTGCAGAAGATGACGCGGCCGGTTTTCTGCTCGGCAATGCCGGGAATACCGATGCCGATGGCGGCGATATCCTGCGTGGTCAGCTTCGCCTCGTCCAGGAGCTTGGCGATGCACGCGGCCATATCGCGCACAATGTCGGCGTAGGGACGCTTGGCCAGGGTAGGGGTTTCGGCCTTGCGCAGGATCTTGCCATCCTCGCTGACCAGGCCGACGGCGATGTTGGTGCCGCCCAGATCGATGCCGATGTAGTACATAATCAAAGTCTCCTTTGTAACGGATGATTGAGTTACAGCTTCATATCCTGCATGCGTTGCTGCATCATTTCATTGGTGCGGCGATCCAGCTCCTGCGCTGCGGAATAACCCAGCTTTTTCAGGCTGAAGTTGCGCGCGGCCACCTCGATGATGATGGCCAGGTTGCGGCCCGGACGCACGGGAAGCACGATGCGGGGCACCTTCACATCCATGATGGAGGTGTATTCGTCCGTCAGGCCGTAGCGGTCGTATTCCTTGGTTTCATCCCATTTTTCCAGGTGCACCACCAGGTCGATGGACTTGCGCATCAGCACCGAGCCGATGCCGTACATGGCCTTGATATCGATGATGCCGATGCCGCGGATTTCCATCAGGTGGCGCACCATCTCGGGGGATTCGCCCGTCAGGCGATCGTCCGATACCTTGCACACATCCACCACGTCGTCCGCCACCAGCTGATGGCCGCGCTTGACCAGCTCCAGCGCCGCTTCGCTTTTGCCTACGCCGCTGCGGCCGGTGATCAGCACGCCCACGCCGTATACCTCCAGCAGCACGCCGTGCAGCGTTTCGCGCGGAGCCAGGCACTGGCGCATGTAGATGATGGCGTTCATGAAGAAACGGGTGGTTACTACGTCCGTCTGGAAAACAGGCACGTCGTGCTCCTTGGCCAGGGGGACCAGCTCCTCCGGCGGGCGCATGCCGCGGCACAGGATGACGCACGGGATGGGATAGGAAAAGAACTTGCGCAACCGCGCCACCCGAACCTCGGGCTCCAGCGATTCCAGATAGCCCATCTCCGCTTTGCCGATGACCTGCGGACGCTCCATGGCGAAGTATTCGTAGTGCCCGGCAAATTGCAGGCCGGGACGGTTCAGGTCGGCCGATTCGATAGGCCATTCATTTTTGGAGGAGGCGCACAGCGTGGTAAGCGACAGCGCCTTGACAAAATCATCAACCCGGATCAAGCTTCCACCTCCGTAAGCAGATAACAATCGTATCCTATATTATCATAAAGCCAGACATTTGTCAATGTGAGAAAGAATACACATAATGGTTAAATAAATTACCTATATTGTAACAATTTCGTTGCAATTTGAGGCGAAATCCATTACAATAGAAGCAGCATTACCAAGGGAGGAACGCCGTATGCAGGACCTGATGCAAAAGCTTACCGGAAATCTGATCGATTTATTGATATATGGCGCCATCGCGGCCGTGTGCCTGACGGGGTTTATCAAGTGTACAATCGTTTGCCGCTCCTGCGCGCGGGCATTGCGCCGCGCTGTGCACCGGCTGGAAATGATGACGCTGAAGGATGGCTCCCAGCCCGTGTGGCAGGATCCGCTGTTCCTGGGCAAGCGCATGCGCACGGCGTGGAAGCGCTTTCTGGTCAACGCCGAGCAATTGGACAGCCGCGGCATGAACTGCAATGTGGAGGATTACATCAACGACGATACCGTAATCTACGAGCATTGCCACACGCAGCTGGGCGAGGTGATCCCCGGCATCCTGACCTCGCTGGGCATCCTGGGCACGTTTATCGGCCTGGTGCGCGGCCTGGGTGCGCTGAACCTGTCCGACGCGGCCAGCACCATGGCGGGCATTTCAGATATGATCAACGGCATGAACTTTGCCTTTGGCACCTCCATTGCGGGCTGCTCGTGCTCGCTGGCCTTTAATATCCTCAACCACGCAGCCATCGGCTCGGCGCAAAAGGCGCTGGATGAATTTTACGAGGCCTTTACCGAGTTTGTCATGCAGCAGCCGCTGAGCGATAACGTGCAGGCCATTTGCCAGCAGGAGGATCGCGCGGCATTCCTGCGCCATGCGGTGACGGAAATCGGCGACCGCGTCAGCAGCGGTATGACCGTGGCGGTGGAAAAGAGCCTGGCTCCCGTGGCGCAGTCCATGAACCGCTTTATCGCCGGGCAAACCCAGGCGCAGATCGAAGGGCTGGATCAGATTGTGGGCGCGTTTATCAACCGCATGAACGGCGCCTTGGGCGGGCAGTTTACGCAGCTTGGGCAAACGCTGACGGCCATCAACCAATCTCAGCATATGGATTATGATACCCTCAATGCTTCCCTGCAGGCGGCTTCGGCCATCATGGGCGGCATGCAGGATACCGGCGCGCTGATGCATCAGGTGGCCGATCGCATGGCCGAGTATGCTTCCGACGCGGCTTCGCTGCGCGATCAGCAGGGCGATTTTGCCCAGAAAACGCAGGAGCTTTTGAATGCCATGCATGCCGCTGCGCAGGAGCAGACGGATTATTTAATGAACCTGCGCGCCGGCCATGACCGGCTGCAGACCAGCATGCAGGAATACGCCCAGTGGAGCGGGCGCGTGCTGGAGGCTGTACATCAGCAGGCAGACGCATCGGGCGCGGACGCGCAGAAGATGGCCGACGCCATGCGCGACAGCAGCCGCGAGCTGAGCCAGAGCTATACCTCCTTTGTGGAAAACATCAGCGGCGGTCTGTCCCGCACCATGGGCCTGTTTGAAGAAAACATGCACGCCGTGGTGTCCCTGCTGGACGGCAAGCTGGAAAGCATTGAAAAAACGGCCAAGACCGCGCAAAGCGCCTATACCGATAAGGCGGATCGCCTGAACGCCGGCACCGACGGGCTGCTCTCCGCCCTGTCGCAGCTGCAGCGCGCCCTGGGCGATATGACCCGCAGCGTGCAGGCGGCGGGCGACGCGCTGGGCGAAAAGGCGGATAAGGAGGGCTGAGCATGAGCAGGCACATGAGCCGCGCGCACCGGGGCGGCGACGGCGGCACGCACTGGATATCCTATTCGGATATGATGTGCTCGCTGCTGCTGATGTTCATCCTGGCCATCACGCTGTGTATTTATCATTATTATACGCTGCTGGATCAGGTGGGCGAGCAGCAGGCTCAATTGGAGGCGGCGCAGATTACCCTGAGCCAGAAGGAAAAGGATTTGGAAACCACCCGCGTGGAGCTGATGGGCAAGGAGGAGGATCTGGCGGCTATCCAGATTCAACTGGATACCAAGGAGCAGGATCTAAACGCCGCCCAGGTGAAATTGAGCGAACGCGAGGCTGAGAACGAGCGGCTGCTGGCGCAGATTGTGCTCAAGGAGGCTGACCTGGCCGACCAGCAGAACCGCATCGACGCATTGCAATTGGTGCTGGCCAACCAGGAAAAGGAGCTGAGCGACTACCAGGCGCAGATTGCCGACATTCTGGGCGTTCGCACCCGCATTGTGCAGGAGCTGAGCGCCCAGCTGGCCAGCGCGCGCATATCGGCTACGGTGGATGAAAAGACGGGCGATATTGTGCTGGACAGCAGCCTGATGTTTGAAACAGGCAGCAGCACCCTCAAGGCCGAGGGTCTGGCGCAGCTGAATCGTCTGATTCCCGTATACCTGGGCGTGCTTTTGCAGGATGAATACCGCGACTATGTGGCGGAAATTATAATAGAAGGACATACCGATTCTACCGGCAGCTACGAGCATAACCTGGAGCTGTCGCAGAACCGCGCGCTCAACGTGGCCAAGTACTGCCTGAACATGGGCACCCTGACCCAGACGCAGAAAACGCGGCTCAAGTCCATCATCACCGCGCAGGGCCGCAGCTTCTCCGATCCAGTCTATGATGAAAATGGCGTCGAGGATCAGGAGCGCTCCCGCCGCGTGGAAATCAAATTCCGCTTGAAGGATGCAGAAATGATTCAGCGCATGAACAGCATTCTGTCCTCTATGGAGTGAAAGCGATGAAATATGTAGCCATTTTTATGGTCGTTCTGGTGATCGCCGCGGCGGGGCTGGGCGCGTATACCTATGCCAACGCCCGGCTGCAGGTGGTATCGGTGGAGCTGAAAACGGCCGCCGGAGGCGAGCGCGTCCAGGAGTTTACCGCCCTGCAGACGGCGGTGGACCGCGGCGCGCTCAACGGCACGGCCTTTACCGAAAGCGTGCCGGGCACGGCGGCGGATTACAGCTTTTTTACCTATACCTTCCGGCTGCGCAACGGCGGGCTCATCGACGCGGAGATGGTGGAAATACAGCCCATCCCCGCCAACGGCGATGTGCTGGCCTATGCGACCGCCGACGCCTCGCAGGTAAATACCAATACCATCGTATCCGCCGGGGGCGAACGCGACGTGTGGAGCGTGGTGCTGACCAGCGCGCAGAACCAGAACGACCGCCAGGTATCGCGCAGTTTTAAGATTACCTATTACATTTGGGGCATCCCGATGAGCGTGACGGCCAAATACAACTAATAAGAATACCGGCGCCTTTCATTGCGAAAAGCGCCGGTGTTGTTTTTGCTTTTGAAAATTAGAATACCACTACCAGCAGCATCTTGAACTTTTCCTTGCCGAACACCGCGTGCGGGTGATCCTTAGGCATCACGATGGATTCGCCAGTGTGCAGGATGTATTTTTCACCGTCGATGGTGATTTCACCCTCGCCGTCCAGGCAGGTGACAAAGGCGTCGCCGCCCGCCTTGTGGGAGCTGATTTCCTCGCCCTTATCAAAGGAAAACAGGGTGATGCTTACATTGCTGTTCTGCGCCAGGGTTTTGCTGACGATCTGCCCATCCTGATAGGCAACCTGATCGCGCAGCACCAGCACCTGCGCCTTGTCGATGTTTTTCATGGGACCGTTCATTTTTAAAACCTCCTTCAAGGGTTGTTTTCCTTGCTATTGTAGCATGCCCGGATAGACGGGTCAATCAAGCAAATTTTCTTGCCGAAACCGGGCCTATATGCTATACTGATTTTATCAATCGGCTTTGGCCGGAGGAAAAACGCATGAAAATGAACGATGAAAGACGCAAGGTCATCAAGGAACTGCTGGATGTGACGGATCGGGAGTTCACCGATGAAGAGCTGATACGACAATTGACCCTGACGGGCATCACACAAAGAGCTGCGCAGGATGAAAAAAGCACCTTGGGGCAGCGCGCGGCCGATGCGGTTGCGCACGGCGCGGGCCAGCTGCATGCGCTGCCGCTCGCCGGTGGACAG
>OLOQ01003387.1_pt1 | contig 11673 bp, 16 predicted proteins | sample 1673101 | NCBI WGS metagenome assembly OLOQ01 (sample SAMEA3136754, study PRJEB25190) | human gut metagenome | biome: human gut; feature: human-associated habitat; material: faeces | place: Austria | collected 2013 | reverse complement strand
TTGGCTCCACACAGGTTCAGCGATATCTGGCGACACTGACTTCTGCTGAAGTCGACGCTTTGGGCGGAATGGATGCGATTGGAGTACATCCCACATTTTTTTACGAATCACTTTGGTGTCTGCTCGGCTTCTTCTTGCTGGTCTGGATGACGAAGCGCCGGAAGTTTGACGGACAGATGATCTTGGTGTATACCATATGGTACGGTGTGGAGCGCTTTGTGGTGGAGGGTCTGCGGACTGACAGCCTGATGATTGGCAATCTGCGGGTATCCCAGGTTTTTGCGATTTTTTCGGCTATTGTTGCTCTGATTATCATGCTGGTGGTTCTGCAAAAGAAGAAAGCCAGCAATGATCCGGAATATTTGAAGTTGTATGTGGATACCGAAGAGGCGCAGCTGATCCGGGAAGGCAAATTCTATGGAAAGAAACAGCCGGATTGGGCGGAAAATCCTGTGCATACCCCAGAAGACGGCAGGCAGGTTGAAAAAGAGCCTGTCCCTGAGGAAAAGGAGCAGCAGCCTGACGAAGAAAAACCAGCTGAAAGCGGGCAGACCTCAATGCCCGATCCGGAAGAAAAATAGATTTCGGACAAAACGGAGCAAAGACAAAAGCAGGAAAACGAATGTGGAAAGTCCTTTTTGCGGATAGGGCATAAAAGCAGTGAGGAGGATAAAAATGGCAATGATTGACGGGAAGAAAATTTCGGCAGAAACAAGGGAGCAGATTGCCTTGGACGCTCAGAAATTGATGGCAGAAACCGGGATCCGTCCGGGACTGGCAGTTGTAATTGTCGGGGACGATCCGGCCTCTCATGTGTATGTGAAAAACAAGAAGAAAGGTTGCGAGCAGGTGGGCTTTTATTCTGAGGAATATGCTTTGCCGGAGCAAACTTCCCAGGAGGAACTGATGCAGCTTTTGGACCGGCTGAATGCGGATCCCAAGATCCACGGCATCCTTGTTCAGCTTCCGCTGCCCCGTCATCTGGATGAGAAGGCGGTGATTGAGCGGATTTTGCCATCAAAAGATGTAGACGCGTTCCATGCGGTAAATGTGGGAAAAATTATGATTGGCAATTACGATTTTCTGCCCTGCACGCCTGCCGGTGTAATGGAGTTGATCCATTCTACTGGTATTTCGGTCAGCGGGAAAGAATGTGTGGTTATCGGCCGCAGCAATATTGTTGGTAAGCCGATGGCGATGCTTTTACTGCATGAAAACGGCACGGTGACGATCTGCCATTCCCGGACAAAAAATTTGGCCGAAGTGACCCGGCGGGCGGACATTCTGGTATCGGCAGTAGGCCGGGCAAAGTTTGTTACCACGGATATGGTAAAACCCGGAGCGGTTGTCATTGACGTAGGGATGAACCGTGACGAAAACGGAAAGCTTTGCGGTGATGTGGATTTTGCCGCAGTTGAGCCGTTGGCTTCTTACATTACGCCGGTTCCAGGCGGCGTAGGCCCCATGACCATTACGATGCTTTTGAAAAACACCCTGACCAGTGCCCAAAAGGCGGCAAAACAGGAATAAATCGGCTTTTTTATGCGGAAAACAGGCGTTTTTAGTTGACAAGCCGCTATCTGTATGGTATGATAATCCATGCCGCATGCAACTGGCTGTAAGTGCGCGTTTGCGCCGCCTTTGGGCAGCGAGTCTATAAGAAAGAGGCAGGTGCCTTAACATGTACGCTATTTTGGAAACCGGCGGAAAACAGTACCGCGTCGAGCAGGGCGATACGATTTACGTCGAAAAGCTTCCCTATGAGGAACTGGAGATTGTTGAACTGGACAAAATCGTTGCAGTTGGCAAAGACGATGGAATCGTTGTCGGCAAGCCTTATGTGGACGGTGCAACCGTGACCGCAAAGATTGCGAAAAACGGCAAGTCCAAAAAGATCACCGTATTTACTTACAGATCGAAGAAATCTTCTAAAAGAAAACTTGGCCATAGACAGCCTTACACCAAGGTTGAGATTTTGGAAATCAAAGCGTAATCCGATATGATTATCGCTCAGTTTCAAAAATCGGGCCAAAAGTTCAAGGCGTTTTCAATTGAAGGTCATGCCGGTTATGCCGACGCGGGCCGGGATATTGTATGCGCCAGCGTGACCTCGGCAGTTCAGTTGACTGCCAATGCCATTACTGAACAGTTCGGAGAAAAGGCAGAGGTCATAGTGGAGGAAAATCGGATTTCCCTTCTCTTACCGTCCAACGCAGGAGAGGAAGCAGCTTTGCTGCTGGAGGCTCTTTTGGAGCATCTGAAAATCTTGGCAGAAGATTACAGAAATACCATTCAGATAATTGTTTCGGAGGTGTAACGAATGATTCGTTTAAGCATGCAGTTCTTTGCACATAAAAAAGGTGTAGGTTCCACCAAAAACGGCCGTGATTCTGAGTCCAAACGGCTGGGTGTCAAGCGTGCCGATGGTCAGCATGTACTGGCCGGCAACATTCTGGTTCGCCAGCGCGGCACACACATCCATCCGGGAGAGAACGTTGGCCGTGGTTCTGATGATACGCTGTTTGCCCTGATTGATGGCCAGGTTCGTTTTGAGCGTGTGGGCCGGGATCGCAAAAAGGTAAGCATTTATCCCGTTCAGTAACAAAGCTTGGAAATCCCGAGGTCTCCTCGGGATTTTTTGTTATGCTTTTGCCGATACTAGGAAGAAAGCATAAGGGGAGGTTTTTCATGTTTGTAGATGTTGCAAAAATTCGCATTAAAGCAGGTGACGGCGGTAATGGCGCCGTATCTTTCCATCGGGAAAAGTATGTAGCGGCCGGCGGGCCGGACGGTGGAGACGGCGGCCGGGGCGGCAGTATTGTATTCCAGGCAGATACCAACCTGTCCACCCTGCTGGATTTCCGATATAAGCGCCGTTTTATTGCCCAGAATGGGGAAAACGGTCGAGCCGGACGGTGCACTGGAAAAAGCGCGCCGGATTTGATTATCCGGGTTCCTTTGGGAACGCTGGTCAAAGATGCAGAAACCGGCCGGATTCTGGCCGATGTTTCCACCAATGAGCCAGTAGTAGTAGCCAAGGGCGGCAAAGGCGGATGGGGAAACTGTCATTTCGCTACGGCAACCCGTCAAATCCCACGTTTTGCCAAGCCAGGACTGCCGGGTGAAGCATTCGAGGTGACATTGGAACTAAAACTGTTAGCCGATGTTGGCTTGGTCGGATTCCCCAATGTGGGTAAATCTACGCTGGTTTCAATGGTCAGCGAGGCGAAACCGAAAATCGCCAACTATCATTTTACAACGCTGACGCCGGTTCTGGGCATGGTAAAAGTGGCAGAAGGAAAGTCGTTTGTTATGGCGGACATCCCGGGCCTGATTGAAGGGGCCAGCGAAGGCATTGGCCTGGGACATGAGTTTTTGCGCCATGTGGAACGCTGCCGGCTGAATGTCCATATTGTGGATGTATCCGGCAGCGAAGGACGCGACCCGGTGGAAGATTTTGAAACGATCAACCGGGAACTGCAAAACTTTAACGAGGAGCTGGCTTCTCGTCCGCAGATCGTAGCGGCCAATAAGTGCGATATGGCCTCTCCGGAGCAGATCGAGGCGTTTCGAGCTTATATCGAAGGGAAAGGGCTGCCGTTTTATTCCATCTCTGCGGCAACACGCCAGGGAGTAGACGCTTTGATCGATGCGGTGGCAGCACAGCTGGATCAATTGCCGCCAATCCGCCAGTACGAGCCGGAACCTGCGCCGCAGCCGGAGCCGTTGGAAGGCGGAAAGCGTCCCTTCACCATTCGGATAGAGGATGGTGTGTATATCGTAGAGGCCGATTGGCTGATGTCTTCACTGGGGATGGTGGATATGGAAGATTATGAATCCTTGCAGTACTTTCAAAGAGTTCTCATTAAATCCGGCATTATTGAAGAGCTGGAGCGTATGGGCATTAACGAAGGAGATACGGTAAGCATTTTGAACTTTGAGTTTGACTATATTAAGTAAGGAGCAATATTATGGCGCCGGAAGAACAGAATCCAAAGCTTTTGAGTCCTTTGACATTGGCGTTTGTAGGCGACGGCGTATATGAGCTGCTGGTTCGCAAAAGAATTGTGGAGGCGGGCAGCATGCCGCCGAAAAAGCTCAATGCCCATAAGGTGGAAATGGTGCGGGCATCCGCCCAGGCGGCAGTCTACGATGGGTTGGAGCCGCTTTTGACGGAGGATGAGAGGGATATGCTGAAACGGGGCAGAAATGCCCATACCGGCAGTGTGCCCAAAAACGCTCAGATGGCCGATTATCGCAAAGCGACCGGGGTAGAGGCACTGTTTGGCTTTTTGTATCTGAAAGGCGATTGGGAGCGGCTGTACTTTTTGTTTGACAAGGCGATGCGAATTTTTACGGAAAGGGTGGGACAGAAGTGAAACGGGTAAAAAGCGGAAAAATCAAAACCTTCTGCGTGGACTGTCTGTATGATGTGGTCGGTTCTTTGATTTACGGCGTGGGGATTCTTTGTTTTACAGCGCCCAATCAGGTGGCGCCTGGTGGGGTCAGTGGTGTTGCCACGCTGATTAACTTTGTGACGGGATTGCCTATCGGCGCGATGAATTTTGCCATCAACGTGCCGCTGGTGATCATCGGATTTTTGATTTTGGGCAAAACTTTTACAGCGAAAACACTCAAGTCAGTCGTGATTATGTCGGCGGTACTGGACTATGTGGTGGTATATTTTCCCACCTATACGGGCAATGCGCTGCTGGCCAGCCTGTTTGGCGGCGTTTGCATGGGTGCGGGCTTGGCGGTGGTATTTATGCGCGGATCTACCACCGGCGGATCAGATATTCTGGGTAAGCTTTTACAGCTGAAAGCACCGCACATCCCGATCGGCCGAATGATGCTGATTCTGGATTGCTTTGTTCTGGCCGCGGCGGCCATTGTTTACCGCAATATTGAGGCAAGCTTGTTTGGATTGATTGCCATGTATGCCAGCGCCCAAGTGATGGACGGTATTCTGTACGGATTGGAGAATGGGAAGCTGGTACATATCGTTTCTACTCAAAACGATGAAATCACCAAGGATATCATCGCGCATCTAAACCGTTCGGCGACGATTTTAAAAGGGCGCGGCGCTTATTCCGGTACAGAGATGGATGTGATTATGGTTGTTGTGCGCAAAACGGAGTTTTTTAAGCTGAAAACATTGGTGCACAGCCATGATCCCAATGCGTTTATTGTTGTGACTGAGGCCGGCGAAATCATTGGCGAGGGCTGGAAACCCATTGACAAAGAAAACTAATCTTTGCTCAGAAAAAGCGGATTTTATATCCGCTTTTTCGTATGAAGAAGGAGATTTTTTTGAAGGTCAATTTCATGACAAGTGGTTTTCCCAATGGTTTTACAGAAGTGTTTCTCGCAGAACTTCGCAGATATCTTCCGGCTCAGGGATTTTTTGTAATGGTGGCTTCTGATTTTTCGGCGCATGAAAAATCCCAGCAGTATTTGCAGCAATATATCCGGGATTTTTCTGTGCAAGGAATTTCTTTTCAAGAAGCCGCGTTGGTAGATTTCACCATTTCTCAAAAAGAAGCTGTATCTCTGGTCTAAAGAGCAGATGTGATTTGGCTGTCTGGTGGCCCAACGCTGACACAAATTCGCCATATCGAAGAGTATAGACTGATTGAGCCACTGCGCGAGCAGGATGGCGTTACCATTGGGATGCGCGCCGGGTCGATCAATATGGCACGGCAGGTGGTTGTAGCCAAGGATTTGGATGATGGCATTGCCCGCCTGTCCCAATACGAGGGCATCAGTTTAGTGGATTTCAATATCGAACCGCATTTTGCATCGGTCACGGAAGAACGGATGCCGGATATCAGGGAAGCCGCAAAAAAAAGCAGATGCTTTTTACGGGCTATATGATGAATCCTTTCTTGTGGAAAAGGGCGGCTCGATTCAATTTTTTGGGCCGTATTGCCGATTGTGCGAGTTGGTGTAAAACTGTATGTGTTTAAAAAGTAATTATGATGGCATGCAAAGTGGATGATGCATGAAATTTGACGCTATGGGCCGTTTAGTCCATGTATTGAGATTTTATGGCAGTTTTGCTATGCTTTTTTGCACCGCAAAACTGGGGTCTTGGAACAAAGAGCAGCATGGACTTATGCAGGAAAAGAGATCTGGCGCTAAGGGTACTGACAACGTGGCAAAAGAAGCCTTCTCAAACGGCAGAACCTCCCCAAAGAGACATAGCGGAAGAAAGGTACGGATGATGTGACACACGTTGTAGATCGTATAGAGTTTGGTATAGATGACAGCCAAAAGGAATACAATGAGGAAAGAAATGAAAAAAGGTGTTTTTTGTATTGAGAGAGGCTGTTTGATTGTTGTATTATTCTGTTTTTAAAATAGAAGAAACATCGAAATTGTGAGCAAAAGCTCAGGAATCGTTTGCAAAAAAGGTGCGGCCTTGTAAAGAAAGGCGCACCTTTTATATTTGTTATGTTGTGAATGGATGGCTATTTTTTTCGTTTGGGACATTTTTCGGGAAGAAAAGAGCGAAACGCCTCAAAATTCCCGATGGTAAAGGAGTTTTTTTCCAGGATAATTCCACTGTCCTTTCCCAGCATCAGCACATACAAATTCCCGGTTTCCCGGATTTTTGTAATTTGCCGGTATTGAAAGCGAACGGATAATGTTCCCTCAGTCATGGAGATTTCATCGTTGGAAAATTGGACAACTGTTTCCGGGACAATACCGCCGTGCAGCTTTTTCGTGTTACGGTAGACAATTTGTGCAGTTAAACTGGGAAAGAAGAACAGCATCAGACAAAGGAGAAAAGAGACCGCAGGCGAAACCATCGCATTGTAATCACCAGGAAGAAATAGCAGACAATAGACTAGCGCCAGCGCGCAGACCGCCATTCCGACCAGGGAAAAGCGGAAAAAAAATTTTTGGGAGAAGCTGGCGCCGCGGGAAAAGGAGCGGAGCATACGAAGATTGACGGTGTAACGGTTTTCAAATAAAGTTTCCATAAAATCCTCCTAAACGAAAAATAAGCGGTGCAGATTTCTCCACGCCGCCCATTTTGGTTTCTTAAGCTTGTTTTTCTTGGGGCAAGAATTGTACCAGCGCCTTGCTGATAGCAGTTCCCAAGATAAATGCGACGATTGCTTCCACCAGGCCGTTGATCCCCACAAAGGCCGCTAAAAACGAAAGCAGACCTATGCCGCCGCGCATTGACATCATATAATCACTGGAGCCGAACAGCAGCATTAACATCGTGACAAAAAAAACTGTGTTCAATACCGCACCGGATAAAGACGATACGGCGAAAGAAAGAATTTTTGTCTTACCACCGCGGTGCAATAGCTGGAAAATAAGACCAGACAGATATCCCATGAGAACACGGGGTACCATGCAGACCAAAAAGGTCAGAAAAGGATTTATGTTCAGCAGCGCCTCGCCGAACGTACTCATACCAAAACATTGGATAAAGCTGGTCAGCCCAAAAACGCCGCCAAGCACCGCACCGGATGCGGGTCCTAAAAGAATTGCACCCACGACGACGGGAATAGTCATGAATGTGATGTCAATCGCACCGACTTTTAAGTACCCCAACGGAGTAAACGCCAGGATCAGCATGATCGCAATTAAGATAGACATCTGAACCAGTCTTCGAGTTTTTTCTGTTGCTTTTGCCATAAAAAATCCTCCTTGCTGCTGTTCGGTTCCTACCGATACAGCGCATTCTATTTGCTAACGGCCTTAAAAAAGCCGCAACAGCTCAAAGCAATCTATTTATTTTGTGTTTTTTTGGAATAAGATCCGCAGACCCTCCAAAACCAGATTTTCGTCCAAGACAATATCGTTTCGGCACAGTGCCGCAATGGATTTGGACAAGCCGCCGGTAGCGATTACGGTCAGATCTTCACCCAGTTCTGCTTTGTAACGGTCGATCATACCGTCCAACATACTGGCAGTGCCGTACAGGACACCGGATTTCATGCAGTCGATGGTATTGGCGCCGATGATACTTCGCGGTGGATCGGATAGTTCGATCTGCGGTAGCTGCGCTGTCCGTGAAGTCAGCGCCTCCAAAGAAATACGTACGCCGGGAAGGATGGAACCGCCGAGCATTTTGCCATCCCGATCCATCGCCGAGATGGTAGTTGCGGTTCCCATATCGATTACAATGGAAGGCAGAGGATATTTTTCCAGAGCGGCCACCGATACACACGCAAGGTCAGCACCCAGTTGCGCCGGATTGTCGATGGCGATATGCAGACCGGTTTTAATACCGGGGCCCACTGTTAGAATCCGCACCGGCTTAATACGAGTAATAGCCTGCTTTAAAGAGGCAGAAAGGGGAGGAACCACCGAGGAAATAATCGCACCTTCCAAATCACTGCCGTGATAGCCATACAAGCGAAGAAGAGAATGAATGGCAATCGCGTATTCATCCGGCATTTTGGTTCGATCGGTACCCATCCGGGTTAAAAACAAAAGCTCATTGCCACGGTAAGCCCCGATAGTGATATTGGAGTTGCCAATATCAATAGTCAGAATCATAAAACTCCCCCTTTTTACATTTCTAGTATAATATAATGTTCGTCAAATCACAAGAATGTTGTTAGAGAAAAGGAACAGAGAAATCATGAGCAATTTGTTAATTTTTACAAAAGAGCCTTTTTCTGATTGACAAATCATGGAGAAGATGATATAAAATAGTTAATAATCATTCTTAATAAGAAGGGGCGATAAACTATGAATTTGAAGGGTACCAAGACGGAAGCCAATCTGCAAACTGCCTTTGCCGGAGAATCTCAGGCGAGAAACAAATACACATTCTATGCTTCGAAAGCAAAAAAAGAGGGATATGAGCAGATCGCCGCTTTGTTCCAGGAAACGGCAGACAATGAAAAAGAGCATGCGAAAATGTGGTTTAAGCTGCTGCATGACGGAATCGGTACAACTACGGAGAATTTGAAAGACGCGGCGGCCGGTGAGAATTATGAGTGGACTGACATGTATGCCACCTTTGCAAAAGAAGCGAAGGAGGAGGGCTTTGACCATATCGCCAAGCTGTTTGAAATGGTTGGCGCCGTTGAAAAAGAGCATGAGGCCAGATACCTGGATCTTTTGAAAAATGTAGAGGAAAATAAGGTTTTCTGCAAAGAAGGACAGGTCGTATGGGTCTGCCGCAACTGCGGACATATCCATGTAGGAGAGAAGGCGCCGGAAGTTTGCCCGGTTTGTGCACATCCGCAGGCTTATTTCCAGATTTTAGCTAAAAATTATTAAGTAACAAAAAAGGCGCTTATACAGCGCCTTTTTCTTTTGGTGTGAAAGATGAAGGTTTTCCATAGGTGACCTGATTGGGCTGGTAAAACGATATTTTGCAAATTATCGCTTCAAAAAGCCGGGTGCACGGAGATTTTTCCAAGCATCCGGCTGTAATGTTATGATGCAGAGGAATTGTGCGGTTCTTGAAAAACAGGGAAAGAAACTGTGATTTTCGTTCCTTCTCCCGGTTTGCTTTTCATAGACAGTAGCGCCTGGTGCTGAATCGCGATATGTTTGACAATGGCAAGTCCCAGGCCGGTTCCGCCCGTTTCTTTGGATCGGCTTTTGTCCACCCGGTAAAATCTCTCAAATATTCTTTTCTGTTCAGATTTCGGAATTCCGATTCCATCATCCTCAACCCGGTAAAAAGGACGATTCCCTTTTCTGCCTACATAAATATGAATGTGTCCTCCCGGATTGGTGTAACGAACAGCATTGTCCGCAATATTGTACAACATTTCATATAAAACATGCCGTACTCCCTGAATGTTGATTGGAATACCACAATAATCCAACGAAATGTTTTTCTTTTCCGCATGATCCCGGAGATTGTTTACCACATCCTTTGCCAGCTCATCAAGCTCCACACTTTCCATGGAGACCACTGCATCCTGCTGTTCATCCAGGCGCGACAGCTGGATAATATCTGCCACCAGATTTCCCAGACGATTGGCCTCCTTATAGATTCGTCCTGAAAAATCAGCAATATTCTCCGGTCTCACCATTCCATTCATCATCAGCTCCGCATAACCGGAAATAGACATCAGAGGTGTCTTTAATTCATGGGAAACATTTGCAGAGAATTCCCTTCTCACAGCCTCAGTCTTCTTCAACTCCTCCAGCTGGCTTGCAATCTGCTTATTCTGCTGATCCACCCGCATCAACAAAGGACGGAGTTCTTCGTAGCATACATTCGAAAGAGGATGCTCCAGATCCAGGTTGTTCACCGGCTCGATCAGACTCTTTGTCTGCCTTTGCACCAGAACGATCTCTACCAGAATGATCAACAGCATCAAAATTCCCAGCCAGATAAAGCTGCTAAGCAACGTATGGAACACACTGTCTGTTGTTTTTGCCAGGCGGAGGATTCTGCCATCATTCAGCTTCACCGCATAATAAAAGGTCTGGTGTGACAAGGTTTCCGAATAACGGACGATTTCTCCCTGTCCATCTTCCATAGCCTGGATAAATTCCGGACGGCTGCTGTGGTTTGGAAGTTTTGAAGCCTCTGCCTCATTATCATAGAGTACGTTTCCCTCTGAATCGGTGAGCGTAATACGGGTATCTGTGGTTTTTCCCACATTTCCGTTTAAATACTCTTCTCCAACTTCTTCAATCCCCACTTTTACATATTCAGCTTCATCTCGGACGCCCTTTTTCATAGTACTGTTAAACTTATCATACATCACAAAGCTGGCGGCTATAAAGGTAAGGATAACCGTGAGAACGATCATCACACTGGTATGACTGAGGATTTTCTTTTTCATCCCTGACTGCCTCCCTTGTCTGCCATTCTGTAACCTACGCCGCGGACAGTCTCGATTAGTCTGCCGGCATCCCCAAGCTTCTGCCGAAGGGTTCGCACATGTACATCCACAGTTCTGGTCTCCCCGTCAAAATCATAGCCCCATATATGGCACAAAATCTGGTCACGGGTCATAACGATTCCTCTGTTTTCCATAAGATACAGAAGAAGTTCAAATTCCTTGCGGGTAAGCTCCACAGGCTGATCATCACAATACACCTGATGACGGCCTGGAAAAATACGAAGTTCCTCACAGCTAAGCTCTCTGTCATCTCCGTGGCGGCTGCTGCGCCTGAGCACCGCCTTCACTCTGGCTATAAATTCCATCATTCCAAAGGGCTTGGTAATATAATCGTCTGCACCGGCTTCCAGAGCACGGACCTTATCAAATTCTGCTTCCTTGGCAGTTACCATAATGATGGGAATATCTCTGGTTCCGGAAGATTTTTTCAGTTTTTCCAGAATGGAATATCCATCCTCTCCCGGAAGCATAATATCAAGAAGAATCAGCTCTGGTTCCTCCTCTGCAAGGGCTTTCCACAATTCCTGGGAGTCTTCTAACCCTCTTGCATGAAATCCGGTCGTCTCTAATGTATATACTAAAAGATCACGGATGTTGTTATCATCTTCAACACAAAAAATCATTTTTTAGTATTCTCCTCCCATGTCTTACCTATTTTTTACATTACCTGTAAATCATCATTATTTCTTAGTATACGTACTTTTTTCCCCTTATACAAGTGCACAACTGTAAAGTCACGGTAAAAAGCAGGAAAACAGGTTACCGTTCACGACCTGACCAGTAACACGCTTCGCGATGCACAGAAATCATGCATTCGCATGATTTCGCG
>OLOQ01003386.1_pt1 | contig 11676 bp, 4 predicted proteins | sample 1673101 | NCBI WGS metagenome assembly OLOQ01 (sample SAMEA3136754, study PRJEB25190) | human gut metagenome | biome: human gut; feature: human-associated habitat; material: faeces | place: Austria | collected 2013 | reverse complement strand
GGAGGATATGGGCTGCATCCCCGTTGCTTACTACAACGACTTCTGGCTGCAGAGCCCCGCTCTGAAGGGCACTTGGCACAGCCCCTACGGCTACTGGTACCTGCAGTACGGCTACATCGAGGGCTAATCGCCCCGGTGCGGCGTACAGCGTGAGCTGAACCGTAAATCACAGGCACCCCGCTTACCGGAAACGGCAGGCGGGGTGCCTTTTTGCGTGCAGGACCGAAAAACGGACGTCTTGCACACCCCGGTGGGCTATGATACAATAAAAGATAACCAAAGCACAAAGGGGAGAGAAGAATGGAGCAAAAACGCCTGTGTCCGTACTGCATGGGGGAGCTGCCCCCCGCCGCCGACAGCTGTGTGCACTGCGGCAAGGTGTTTGCGGGGCGCAACCCCGCCGGCTGCCTGCCCGTGGGCACGGTGCTGGCCGGGCGCTACACCGTGGGCGAGATGCGGAGCCTGGACGGGGAGGGCATCCTGTACCGGGGCGTGGAGAACCTGGGCGGCTTCCGGGTGACCATTAAGGAATATCTGCCGGTGACCCTGTCTGCCGAGCGGGGCGCGGACTGCATCCTGCAGCCCAAGACCGGCAGCGAGGTGCTGTTCAAGACCACCCGCATGGACTTTGCCGATCTGTACCGGGCGCTGGAGCGCATCACCCCGGCCACCGGGCTGGAAGCCGTGCTGGACGTGGTGGAGGCCAACAACACCGTGTATGCGGTGATGGAGAACCTGGGCGGCACCCCGCTGGACCAGTGGCTGGAAGCGCAGGGCGCGCCGCTGCGCCCGGACGACGCCTGTGCCATGCTGCAGCCGGTGTTTGAGGGCGTGGCCGCCATGCACAAGATCGGGCTGGTGCACCGGGGCATCTGCCCGGAGAACCTCCGGGTGATGGCCGACGGCCGGTGCCGTCTGGCGGGTTACGCCACGGTGGGCCTGCGCACCGCCGGAAGCGGCCTGCGCGAGCAGCTGTACGAGGGGTATTCGGCCCCGGAGCAGTATTCCACCGCCGAGTTTGAGGGCCGCTATACCGACGAATACGGCCTTGCAGCGGTGTTCTACCGCATGGTGTGCGGGCAGGCCCCGGTGCCGGCCGCCCAGCGCATGGTGTCGGACTCCAACCCCCGCGCCCGCACCGTGAACAGCGCCGTGCCGGGCTATGTGTCGGACGTGCTGCAGATGGGCCTGCGGCTCAAGCCCATGGAGCGCATCCAGACCGTGCCGCAGCTGGTGCAGGCGCTCTCCTCCAAAGAGTACACCGAGGAGCTGGGCCGCACCATGAAACCCGAGACCCCGGTGGGCCAACCGGAAGAAAAGGCCCATCTGCTCAGCATCAAGGGCCTGCTGGCGGGCATCCTGATCCTGCTGGCCATTCTGTTGGTGCTCATGGTGTGGACCATGGTGAGCCACAGCCTGCCCTCGGCGTCGTCGGGATCGGTGGAGCCGGAACCGGCCAGCAGCGAGGTGCTGGAGCCCCAGAATCTGGTGCCCAGCTTCGTCGGCATGGATTACGCCCAGGTGCAGAACAACCGGGAGTACACCGGCATGTACCTGTTCTACGTCACCGAGGAGTACAGCGACACCGTCCCGGCCGGGCAGATCATGACCCAGGAACCGGCGGCGGACACGGTGCTCAAGGCAGGGGAGACCATTCGTCTGGTGGTCAGCAAGGGCCCGCAGAAGGTGGAAATGCCCACCATCATCGGCTTCAGCCAGGACGCCGCCGTGCAGACGCTGCAGAGCCGCGGGCTGATCGCCAGCTGCTTTATGGTGGTGAACGACGGCTCCTATGCCGCCGGATGCGTGGTGTCGGCCAGTGAACCGGCGGGCGCACAGGTGGACGTGGGCACGGTGATCACCGTGTATATCGCGGCGGACCCCAGCGTGGAGATCACCACCCCGCCCGAGGAACCGGCAGCCACCGAACCCACCACGACCCCGGCTGACCCGGAGACCCCCGCAGACGGCGGGGACCCTGCCGCCGACCCGGAGCAGGGGACCAAGTGAGCACGGAAGGATCGTTTTAAATCTGCAAATCCGGCAGGGCTGCGGCCTTGCCGGGTTTGTTTTTTGCCGGAGGGGAGCGCCGTTGCTGCGGCAGGCAAAACGGCTTCTGCGGGCAGAACGGGCGGCGGCCCCAGTGCTCTCCATAGTTCCGGGGTGGGAAACTGCGGCGGGCCATTTGTCCGCTCTTTTGTGTTTGCAGTGCAACAAAAACGTTCCCGTCCGCAACAAATGTGCAATTCAAAAACTGCGAAAATCGTTCATTTTTTCGTGCAATTTTGCCATTTTGGGGCCGGTCTGTCCGTCAATCAGCCGAAATTTCCGTGCAGGCTTTTTTTCGTGCAATTTGCCCCCTTGAAATTTTTGGAAAACGTATATAATATAGGATTATAAGGACTGCCCAGCGGGCGTCTATTTTGTGCTGGAGATTTCTGAAAAGTTGTGCGAGGAACACAGTCTCTAGTGAAGTGAGGATGACGATTATGAGAAAAAAGTCCAAGAAAAAGCAGATCGTTGCGATGACGCTGGCCCTTTCGGTGCTCAGCAGCTCGGTTGGCATGTGCGGTGCCTCCGCAGCCGAAGCCCTGCCCGACACGGATGACTCCGGCCTGCGGGTGACCGTTGTCCCGCTGGCTGACAGCAATGCGGACAACGACACCCCTGCGGATGACACTAAGACCGAAAAACAGCCTGTCGCTTCCACCGGTGACAACACCGACCAGCCCACCGACGGCGAGGGCGACGGTGACAATACCTCTTCTGACGATAAACCCACCATCGAGCGCCCGGAGCAGTCCGAGACCGTCGAGACCCTGCCCGGCACCGCCGAGGACAACAAGGACCACATCAAGGGCGAGGACAAGGACGACACCGAAGATAAGGGCGATTCCGGCGAGGAGACCTCCGGCACCGGCGATACTGACACCGGCGACACGGAGGAAAAGGGCGAGACCCCTGCTGAGGGCGAAGGCACCGACACCGAGGTGAAACCTGAGGAGAAGCCTGAGGAAGATCTGGACTATTCCGTTGCCTACGATGAGGACACCGGCCACTTCAAGGTCACCTTCAATATCAAAGAGGACGCTGAGGGGGACCAGACCATTGAGCTGAGCAAGGTGCAGGAGGTCGTGGAGAAATACGGCGAGAAGCAGTTCGACGAGTGGCTTCAGACTGATACGGGTGCCAAGTGGATGGATGACGCCCGGTGGTACGCACAGTACGGCGAGTCCAGCAAAAAGACCGTTGATTTTAACGGTGCATCTTACACGCTCTATGTCTACTACGATGAGAAAACGGATTCGGTCTGCCAGCGTGTTGCTTTCACCAACGAGCCCGGTTGCACGACCATGTTTGATATTTCCCTGTCCAACGGCTCCAAGCATACTTATGTGTACAAGGACAACAGCCTGACTGTTGCCACCCCTGACGTGAGCAATACCGACAAAACTGGCGTCACCGGCTTTGACGGACAGGAGCTGCCGAAGGAATATGCTGGCAATACGAACCTTGAGCTGAAGTACGATAAAAACGCTGCGTCCGGCTGCATGGAGGACTTGGTGGATGCTGCGCTGAAGGAGTACGGCGGCAACCATGATCAGAACCAGTTCCTTGATTCGGAGGGCAACCTGACCACTCAAAGCACTAAAACCAATGTACCTGCTGGTACCGAGGTGGAACTGTTCGGCGGTAGGTATTATGTGAAATCCGGCGATCATTACTACGGCGGCTTCTACAAGAGCGATGTTCAGACCACCGAAGATGGAAAGACTGTTCTGAACAAAGACAAAAACACTTACACCATTGCCTACAAAAAGACCAAGAACGGCAAGAATGTTGAAGAGGATTATTACTATGGTCCCTATACCCACTCCAGCAGTACTCTGATGAACCAAGATATCCAGGATGCTCTGGAGCAGTATATGCCTGCCAAGGGTTATAAGACCTACGATGACTACATTCTGGACTACTACCGGAAACCCGATGGCTCCAAGTATGATAGGGTAAGCGACCTGCTGAAAAACGATCCCAAGGCTCTGAAGGAGCTGAGCCGTTCCGGTTCTTCTATGCCCAACGACCCCAATACCGGAAACAACACCGTTGAGATGGACCCCTCCACCCTCTATGATAACTTCTACCAGAACGTCCTGAGCTTCAAGGTGGGTGACCCGAAAAAGGTCGATACCGAGGCTGGCGGTAATGTTGACCACAACCACAGCCACGGTCAGTGGGCTGCCGACGGCACTCAGGAAACCATCGGCGATTACATGGCCGACAAACTGAACGAGACCCCCGGTGCATGGGACAAAGCCAACGCCTACTTCAACACCCTGCTGGCCAGCGGCCTGACCGAGGACGAAGCCACCTGGGCAGCATTTGCCATGGCCACCAACATCGACTTCCAGAACGCTGGCAACGACTACCAGAACACCGCATGGAACTGGTACGCCTCCATGGTGCTGCATCAGGCAGACGGCACCCTGGACCTGACCAAGACCGACAAGAAAACCGGCGAGATCATCGGTGACGACGAGGGCGAGGGCCAGACCAGCTTCTACCTGTGGAAGTACGAGACCGACAAGGAAACCGGTGAAAAGGACACCATGTACTGCACCTATGTGGAGCCCACCTACACCACCAACGAGGCAGGCGAACAGGTGCTGGAGAAGGACGGCTTCTACTGCTGGGTCAAGTACGACCCCACCAAGGACAAGCTGACCTACACCGTCACCACCACCAACGGCAAGCTGAACATCGACTATGCCCTGCTGGAAAACGTGGTGTACTACCTGCAGGAAGCCATCGCCCCCGACGGCTACGACACCGACCCGGAGATCTACGTCATCTGCGATGAGGAGTCCTACAAGGAGCTGGAGGGCACCGAGGTGACCAACCCCGCTACCGGCGCCACCAGCAAGGTGACCGAGTCCAGCTGGCTGGGCAGCATCCTCGGCGGCAAGACCCTGTCCATCAACTTCATGAACACGGCCACCGTGGTACCTGACCCCGATCCGGAACCCACGCCGGATCCGGACCCCGTGCCGCCCGTTGATCCGGATATCCCCGTGGACCCCGCCAACCCGGACAATCCCCCGGTGAAGGACGCTGACCCGGATGAGACCCCTGTGGACCCGGAGAACCCCCAGAACCCCGCCGTGCAGGACGCTGCCCCGGACGCCGCCGCCCTGCCCCAGACCGGCACCACCAGCTGGATGGCCGGTGTGCTGGCAAGCCTGGGCTCCCTGCTGCTGGCCTGCGGATGGTTCTTCACCCGCAAATCAAAGCATTCCTGAGTCCTGAGTGTTCCGCATCACTCAGGGCAAATTTCTCCAAACCGCCGTACCCGCGTGCACAACGCCGGGTGCGGCGGTTTTGCTTGTATACCGCGCACAGCTGCGGGGGCTCGCGGCGTTTCGCACAAGAAGCGGCGCAATGTGTGTGGCATATTTGGTGCAGCTGTCACTTGAAGATTTTTCAGGAATCTGTATAATATCAGGTATCGGAACAAAGGCGTTCCGCAGGGGCATCTTATGCCCTTGCGGGGCGCTTTTTTCTTTTTGCAGGGGATAAAAAGCTGCGGAGGGTGCCGCAGCCCCCGGTAAACAAGTAAAAAGGATGGGAAAGACTATGGAAAACTTTACAGAGCAGAAAACCACCCTTGGTCTGTACGACCCACAGTTCGAGCACGATGCCTGCGGCATCGGCGCTGTGGTGGACATCAAGGGACGTAAAAGCCACCAGACGGTGGACGATGCACTGTCCATCGTTGAGCGGCTGGAGCACCGCGCCGGTAAGGACGCCGAGGGTAAGACCGGCGACGGCGTGGGCATCCTGCTGCAGATCAGCCACAAGTTCTTCTCCAAGGTTGCCGAGGAGCTGAACATTCGGCTGGGCAACGAGCGGGAGTACGGCGTGGGTATGTTCTTCTTCCCCCAGAACGAGCACCTGCGGGCACAGGCCATGAAGCTGTTCGAGGTGGTCACCCGCAAGGAGGGGCTGGAGTTTCTGGCATGGCGCGAAGTGCCCGTAGACCCCGATGCCGTGGGGCAGAAGGCCCGGGACTGCATGCCCGCCATCTGGCAGTGCTTCATCAAAAAGCCCGCCAAGGTAAGCAAGGGCATTGAGTTTGACCGCCGCCTGTACATCGTGCGCCGCGTGTTCGAGCAGGCCAGCAACGGCACCTATGTGCCCAGCCTGTCCAGCCGCACCATCGTCTACAAGGGCATGTTCCTGGTGCACGATCTGCGCCTGTTCTACCTTGACCTGCAGGACGAGGACTACGAATCCGCCATCGGCATGGTGCACAGCCGCTTTTCTACCAACACCAACCCCAGCTGGATGCGTGCACACCCCAACCGCTTCATCCTGCACAACGGCGAGATCAACACCATCAAGGGCAACACCGACGCCATGCTGGCGCGTGAGGAGAGCATCTCCAGCCCCATTTTGCAGGACGATATGAACAAGATCCTGCCCATCATCAACACCTCCGGTTCGGACTCCGCCATGCTGGATAACACTCTGGAGTTTATGGTGATGAACGGCATGGACCTGCCGCTGGCTGTGATGATCACCATCCCCGAGCCGTGGGAGAACAACAAGAATATCAGCCAGAAAAAGCGGGATTTCTACCAGTACTACGCCACCATGCTGGAGCCGTGGGACGGCCCCGCCGCCATCCTGTTCTCGGACGGCGATGTGATGGGCGCGGTGCTGGACCGCAACGGTCTGCGCCCCAGCCGCTACTACATCACCAAGGACGGCCGCATGATCCTGTCCTCTGAGGTGGGTGTGCTGGAATGCAACCCGGAGAACATTCTGGTCAAGGAGCGCCTGCGTCCCGGCAAGATGCTGCTGGTGGATACCGTCAAGGGCGAAGTGGTGGACGATGAAAAGCTGAAGGAGCTTTACGCCAGTCGCGAGCCCTACGGCGAGTGGATCGACCGCAATCTGGTGCAGCTGAGCGGGCTAAAGATCCCCAACGTGAAGGTAGAAAGCTACACCGGCGAGCAGCTGACCCGGCTGCAGAAGGTGTTCGGCTACAAGTACGAGGACGTGAACACCATGATCCTTGCCATGGCGCGGGCGGGCGCAGAGCCCTCCGGTGCCATGGGCACCGACACCCCGCTTGCCGTGCTCAGCAGCCAGCATCCCCCGCTGTTCAACTACTTCAAACAGCGGTTCGCACAGGTGACGAACCCGCCCATTGACGCCATCCGGGAGAAGGTGGTCACCTCCACCAGCGTTTACATCGGTGCCCACGGCAACCTGCTGGAGGATAAGCCGGAGAACTGCAAGGTGCTCAAGGTGCACAACCCCATCCTGACCAACACCGACCTGTTGAAGATCAAGTACATGAACGTGCCGGGCTTTAAGGTGGCTACGGTGTTCATCAACTACTACAAGAACACCAGTCTGGAAAAGGCCATCGACCGGGTATTTCTGGAGGTAGACCGCGCCTACAAGGAGGGTGCGAACATCATCATCCTGTCCGACCGTGACGTGGATGAATACCATGTGACCATCCCCAGCCTGCTGGCGGTGTCGGCAGTGTCCCAGTACCTCATCCGCACCAAAAAGAGCACCGCACTGGCGCTGATTTTGGAAAGCGCCGAGCCCCGGGAGGTGCACCACTTTGCCACCCTGCTGGGCTACGGTGCCTGCGCCATCAACCCCTATCTGGCACACGAGACCATCGGGCAGCTGATCGACGAGGGTCTGCTGGACAAGGACTATTACGCCGCTGTGCAGGACTACGACAACGCCATCCTCAACGGCATCGTGAAGATCGCCTCCAAGATGGGCATTTCCACCATCCAGAGCTACCAGAGCAGCCAGATCTTTGAGGCTGTGGGCATCTCGAAGGAGGTCATTGATAAATACTTTACCGGCACGGTGAGCCGCGTGGGCGGCATCAGCATGGCAGACATTCAGGCCGATGTGGAGGCGCTGCATAACGCCGCCTTTGACCCGCTGGGGCTGGATATCAACATGGAGCTTGCCGACAGCGGTGCCCACAAGTTCCGCAGCGGCAAGGAAGAGCACCTGTTCAACCCCCAGACCATCCACCTGTTCCAGAAAGCCTGCCGCACCGGCGATTACGCCACCTTCAAGCAGTTCACCCAGACGGTGGACAACATGGGTGCCGAGGGTGTGCACCTGCGCAGCCTGCTGGACTTCAACTACGCCGCAGACGGCGGCATCCCGCTGGAGGAGGTAGAGCCGGTCTCCAGCATCGTCAAGCGGTTCAAGGGCGCTGCCATGAGTTACGGCGCACTGAGCAGCGAAGCACACGAGACCATTGCCATCGCCCTGAACCGTCTGGGCGGGCGCAGCAATACCGGCGAGGGCGGCGAGCCCGAGGAGCGCTACCACAGCGAGAGCAATTCCAAGATCAAGCAGGTGGCCTCTGCCCGCTTTGGCGTGACCAGCAAGTATCTGGTCAGCGCCGAGGAGATCCAGATCAAGCTGGCACAGGGCGCAAAACCCGGCGAGGGCGGCAACCTGCCCGGCGCCAAGGTGTATCCGTGGATCGCCAAGACCCGCCACAGCACCACCGGCGTGGGCCTGATCTCTCCCCCGCCCCACCACGATATCTACTCCATCGAGGATCTGGCAGAGCTGATCTACGATCTGAAAAACGCCAACCGCAGCGCCAACATCAACGTCAAGCTGGTCAGCGAAGCCGGTGTGGGCACCATTGCCGCCGGTGTTGCCAAGGGCGGCGCACAGGTCATTCTGGTGTCCGGCTATGACGGCGGCACCGGTGCTGCGCCCCGCACCTCCATCAAGCACGCAGGTCTGCCTTGGGAGCTGGGCATCGCCGAGACCCACCAGACCCTGATCCTGAACGGTCTGCGCACCCGCGTGCGCATTGAGAGCGACTCCAAGCTGCTGTCCGGCCGGGATGTGGCCATCAGCTGCATGCTGGGCGCAGAGGAGTTCGGCTTCGGCACTACCCTGCTGATGGCCGAGGGCTGCGTGATGATGCGCGTGTGCAATCTGGACACCTGCCCCATGGGCATCTGCACCCAGAACCCCGAGCTGCGCAAGAACTTCAAGGGCAAGCCGGAGTACATCATCAACTACCTCACCTTTGTGGCAGAGGAGCTGCGAGAGTACATGGCAAAGCTGGGCGTGCGCACCGTGGACGAGCTGGTGGGCCGCACCGACCTACTGCGGGTCAAGCCCGCCGCCCCGGGCAGCCGCGCAGCGGAGTTGGATCTGGACTGCATCCTGCACAACCCCGCCATTGCAAACAGCAACGTCCACTTTATCAAGGAGGACAGCTACGACTTCCATCTGGAAAACACGCTGGACATGAAGGTGCTGATGAAGAAGTTCAAGCTGGGCAGCAAGGCTCCCCAGAGCGTCAGCCTGAATGTTTCCAACGTGGATCGCGCCTTTGGTGCCATCTTTGGCAGCGAGATCACCCGCAAATACGGCAACGATCTGCCGGATGATGTGTACACCGTGCACTGCAACGGTGCAGGCGGCCAGAGCTTTGGTGCCTTTATCCCCAATGGCCTGACGCTGGAACTGGTGGGTGACTGCAACGACTATATGGGCAAGGGTCTTTCCGGCGGCAAGATCATCGTGCGCCCGCCGCAAGGCATCGACTTCAAGCCCGAGGAGAACATCATCACCGGCAACGTGGCGCTGTACGGCGCTACCAGCGGCAAGGCGTTCATCTCCGGTGTGGCCGGCGAGCGCTTCTGCGTGCGCAACAGCGGCGCGACCGCCGTTGTGGAGGGCGTGGGCGACCACGGCTGCGAGTACATGACCGGCGGCACCGTGGTGGTGCTGGGCCAGACCGGCAAGAACTTTGCAGCCGGTATGACCGGCGGCATTGCCTATGTGCTGGACGAAAACTGGGATTTCTACCAGCGGGTGAACAAGGAGACCGTCAGCCTTGAGCCGGTGGAGCACAAGTACGATGTTGCCACCCTGAAGGAGCTGATCCGCGCCCATGTGGAGGCCACCGGCTCTCCGCGCGGCAAGGAGATCTTGGATAATTTCAGTGCGTTCCTGCCCAAATTCAAAAAGGTGCTGCCTTACGATTACGACCGCATGCTGCGGGTCATCGCCTCGGTAGAGGAGCGTGGTCTGGACGGCGAGCAGGCACAGATCGAAGCATTCTATGCAGTGCAGAAGCATAAGTAAGGAGGGGCAGCAGCATGGGTAAGACAACAGGATTTATGGATTATGCGCGCAAAACCAGCACGGACGTTGCGCCGCTGGAGCGCCTTGAAAATTTTAACGAGTTCCACATCTGGCTCTCGCGGGAGCAACAGCAGACGCAGGCCGCCCGCTGCATGGACTGCGGCGTGCCCTTCTGTCAGGCGGGCATGATGATCGGCGGCATGGCCTCCGGCTGTCCGCTGAACAATCTCATCCCGGAGTGGAACGATCTGGTGTACCACGGCAAGTGGGAGCTGGCGCTCCACCGCCTGATGGCCACCAACCGCTTCCCGGAGTTTACCAGCCGGGTGTGTCCCGCCCTGTGCGAGGCCGCCTGCACCTGCGGGGATGTGACCGGCAGCAGCGTCACCGTGCGCGAAAACGAGCACGCCATCATTGAGACAGCCTACGCCAAGAACTGGCTGACCGCCACCCCGCCGCCGACCCGTACCGGCAAGAGCGTTGCCGTGGTGGGCAGCGGCCCTGCGGGGCTTTCGGTGGCAGAGTACCTGAACAAGCGCGGCCACGCCGTTACGGTGTTTGAGCGCGCCGACCGTGTGGGCGGTCTGCTGATGTACGGCATCCCCAACATGAAGCTGGATAAGGCGGTCATCGAGCGCCGGGTCAAGCTGATGCAGGCCGAAGGTGTTGTGTTCCGCACCGGCATGGATGTAGGCGGCGCCGTGCCCGCCGAGCAGCTGCTGGCAGATTTTGATGCCGTAGTGCTGTGCTGCGGCGCAAAAAAGCCCCGCGACCTGAACGTGCCCGGCCGGGACGCCAAGGGCGTGCACTTTGCCGTGGACTACCTGACCAGCGTGACCAAGAGCCTGCTGGACTCGGGTTTTGCAGACGGCAAGGCCATCAATGCAGCCGGCAAAAACGTACTGGTCATCGGCGGCGGCGACACCGGCAACGACTGTCAGGGCACTGCCCTGCGGCAGGGCTGCACCGACCTGATGGCGCTGGAAATGATGCCGCAGCCCCCTGCCGAGCGCACCGCCGCAAACCCGTGGCCGGAGTGGCCCCGGGTGCTGAAGGTGGACTACGGCCAGACCGAGTGCATTGCCAAGTTCGGCAAGGACCCGCGCGTGTACCAGACCACCGTCAAGGAGTTTTTGAAGGACGAGGCCGGTAACCTGACCGGTGCCGTCATCAGCTGCCTGAAGCCGGAGCGCGACCCCGAGACCGGCCGCACCAGCATGGTGCCCACCGGCAAGGAATTTACCTACGACTGCCAGCTGGCGTTTATCGCCGCAGGCTTTACCGGCTGCGAAAACTACACAGCCGATGCCTTTGGGGTGGAGCTGACCGCCCGGGGCAATGTAGCCGACCACAGCTTTAAGACCAACGTGGACAAGGTGTTCGTCTGCGGCGATATGCGCCGCGGCCAGAGCCTTGTGGTGTGGGGTCTGCGCGAGGGCCGCGATTGCGCCGCCGAGGTGGACCGCTGCCTAATGGGCTACTCGAACCTTTAATTTGCCATTCTCTTTC
>OLOQ01003376.1_pt1 | contig 11719 bp, 10 predicted proteins | sample 1673101 | NCBI WGS metagenome assembly OLOQ01 (sample SAMEA3136754, study PRJEB25190) | human gut metagenome | biome: human gut; feature: human-associated habitat; material: faeces | place: Austria | collected 2013 | reverse complement strand
GCTCTTTCGGAATAAGCAGCCAAACACCTCGGGGTGATCCGCCTGCGATACGCCGAGGTCGAAATTCCGGTGCAGCTGCTGCATCGCCGTATAATTGTGGGAATGGATGACCTGCGCGTCCGCCGCGTAGGCAATCTGATACCCGGCTTCCACCGCGTGTCCGGCAAAAATCATATCCTCGTTGAAAATGGTTTTCTTCGTAAATCCGCCAAGCTTCAGGTAAATATCCGCGCAGACATTGGAACAGAAATACGTCTTGATTCCCAGCTCGTCCTCGTCCTCTTTCCCTTTCAGACGGCTCACCGCCGGATAATTAAAGTCCCTCGTATACCGTTCAATCACACCGCAGTCCGCCGCCGGAAGTTGTCTCGCATATGCTGCCGCCACACGTTCCGAAGCATCCAGCGCCTCCAGAAGCTCTTTCACCAGATTCCGGTCATACGGCACGCAGTCGTGCGTCATGCAGATGCAGACATCCGCATCTGATTTCAAAATTCCCTCATGGCGCGTCCTTCCATGGTCAAATTCCGACTGGCGGATATGGCACACGGTCAGCTTCGTATCTTCCCCCTCAAATAAGGACTCAAACCGCTCAGCATCCCAGTACTTTTCTTCCGTATTCATGATGATCACACGGCCCACCGGCACACTCTGTTCCAACAGCCGCCGCAGAAGTTTTTCCAGCTTATCCCCCGGTTTGAACGTAGGTATAATCACATCGGCTTTTCTCATTTTTCGTACTCCTTATAGGCTTTTCTGTAAAAATGCATCAGAATCTTTACCATCCAGTCCGGCCACATTTTCCGGAACATCGCCATCTCATCCGCCGGGCGCCGGTTGTCCTCGATGCAGGCTTTCGTCGTCGCCGCCGCATGGACGCGGTAGGCAATCAGCGGTTTTTCCGAACAGATAAAACGCCCTTTTTTGCCCGCCAGCTCGTAAAGGTTGTCCCAGTCCAGCGCAAAATCATACTCCGAATGGAACATATCGTCCCCAATCTGTTCTTTATTGTACGTGCAGGACGGACAGCAGATCGAATTGCCAAACCAGACACTGCTCCGCTTGATCCAGGTGCGGTCCGCCAGAAAATGGAAACGCAGCGGCAGGCGCAGTATCTTTTTTACCAGCCAGACCATGTTAAATGGCTCCGGAATGGCTTTCATTTTCCCCTCTTTCTCCGTCATGCGGATCGTGAGATAATCGCTCGCAAACAGCAGCAGATCCGGATATTTCTTCCATGCTTTTAAAAGCTTTTCGGCATAATCGCTGCGGTATCGGTCGTCCTGATGCGCGATCGTGACAAAACGCCCCTGCGCTTTTCCATAGGCAAACATCCAGTCCTCACGGATATTGCTCGCCCCGTCCCGCACATAGAGCGGCACCTGATACCGCGCTGTCAGCTCCCGGATATAGCTGCTCGGCGTCGAGGTACAGCAGATCACCTCCGATTTGACCGTCTGGCTCGTCACCGAACGCAGACATTCTTCCAGATACGGCGAATCCTTGTATGCACAGACCGCAAATGTATGAATGATTTCCTGCTGCATCTCGTTTCCCTTTCTCTCTCGCTCTTTCATGCCGCACTTCTGCCTTCTCGTTTTTCAAGAGCGGTACCTGCTTGAATTTATTTTTACCAGACTTATGATCGATTTTAACGTTTCAAACATCTTTGCCTGTTACTGTTCACGCATACGTGCCCAGTAACGGAATTTGCCGTGGCTTCGCATTTAAATACGGCAAATTCCTGCTACCACCACGTTTTCTTACGGCACTTTCGGTTCCAAAAGTGCCTACCCGTATACAGTAACCTTTGCCTTCTTCTAGCTTGCTTATGCTTACCGGCAGAACTTCATCCAGATATCCAGATAAACCGTTGCCGCCAGAATCAGCGCCGCTGCCCCTAACACCAGCGCATGATAGTTTTTATTCTCCATCCGCACCATCCCCCGCTCCGGGTTTAAAACGAGCCAGACAAGCGGCAGAAATGGCAGGTAATAGCGCCCCTGTACACCGTCGATATAGGTATTACCCGGTCTGGTAAATGCGATGTACATCGAAGTCCAGACCAGCACCGCCGTTCCCACGCAGAGTATAAATATCCACAGCTTCTGTTTTTTTGATAGACGTTTTCCACAGGATGACTGCCCGGCTGTGAGGATAACGACCGCCGAACCAGCATACAGCGCCCACGGAAATGACATCGTTCCCGTGTGTCCCAGAAGCCCCAGGGAATTTTCGCCCAGCACATAGGACGGAAGCGTCCGGAACAGGTTGCACATCAGCACCCATGCATAGGCAAGCGGCTGTCCCAGAATATATGCCATCTGCCCTTTCTCGCTGGTGCTGTCGCCTCTCGTATCCCCGATATCGCGCGGCGCGATCAGAACCGGCAGGATGAAGGATAGCATCATCAAACCGCAGATCACGATAAATCCGCCCTTCATCAAGTACATTTCCCGTTTAGAACGGAACTTTTCTGCCGGAATCATCAGTCCCAGCAGAATGAGCGGCGCATATACCGCCTTGACGCGGCAGCCCCAGACAAAGGTAAGCACGATGAGCGCATACGCTTTCCAGTCCATTTTCCGCCCGCCAAGCGCCGCTTCCAGAATGCCCGCAAAAGACAGCCACAAAAACGCCGTGACGGTCGGGTCATAGGAATATGCCCCCGCCAGCATCATCGGCTCAGGCATCAGCGCCAGAAATGCCAGGATTGCCTTGCCGACCGGTGTTTTTTTGATGGCAAAATACAAAACTGCCGCATAGACATAGAGATTTCCCAGCCGCCCCAGCTTATACAGGATTCCAAATGGAATATGAAGCAGCCCGCCCGCTTTCAGCACCAGCGCCGGGCCCACATATCCGGTCATCGTCGTTTTGTTGAGATCCGTACTCCAGAGATGTTCACCGTGCCGGTAACCCGCATTCTGATTCAGATACGAAGTGAGCGCCGCCTGCTCGTCCTGGTTTTCCGGCTGATTGTACGGCCAGGTATCTACGCCCGCCGTAAACTCCTGTAAAAGCGCCGGATCCGCCTGCACCGGCGTCCGGTAATTTGCCATCCAGAACGCCTGCGCGAAATGCACTTCCTCATCCCAGCTCACCTTATTTGCCGGGAGCGACAGTGAAAATATTGTTCCAAACGTCAGGGAGATCAGCAGAAATCCAACCTCGATGCGCTTTGCCACGAAATCCCGGAAACAGAGAAGTGCGATCAAAACCGCCGCCGCACACCAGAAAAGTCCCAGCCGGTACCAGTTGATACCTGCCCGCGCCACCGTCGCAAACCCGGTCAGTGCAAGCGGCATCCCGCCAAAATTCATGTAGGAAAGCCCTTCTTCGTCTAGATCCTCCCGCGTGATCAGAAGATCCACGTAGTCCAGCTTCCCATTCACCGGAACCGAAGAAAATTTCAGCACCCGGCAGTTGCGGTCCATGACCATCTTTGCGTCGTGCTCCCGCTGCTCGCCGTAGATGTTGCGGTAACCGAGGCGGACGGTGGCATTTAACAGACCATCGTAATCATAGTGGTAGAGAAACTGGCTGACATAGCTGCCGTCCAGTGGAATGTGAAGATAACCGCTTGCATCCGAAAGCTGCAGCACCTCTGTTTTTTCTGTCTCTACCCGCTCAAATCCGCTCACCTGCACCTCGTCCAGAGCGATCGTCCGCGTCGCCTGCCGCGTCCATCCATTTGCCCGGAGCGCCGGGAAATTGCAGACAAACTCGCCCAGAACACCGATCACAAAGACTGCCACAAGCGCCAGAAGCAGCCGCAGCACATCTTTTTTCTCTATTCGATTGATAAAATGCCTGTTAAACTGCATCTGTACTTCTCCCTTATTTTTCCCGTTTAAATTCGGTAAATTTCTGCTGCCACCACGTTTTCTTACGGCACTTTCGGTTCCAAAAGTGCCTGCCCGTGAACCGTGTTTTGTCTTTCAAATCAAGCGCTCTAGCGCACTATCTTCTCCACGCCCCTGTGTTCCAGGATGCGCTCATAATCCTCAATATAATCAACCTCCGCCCAGAAATGCCCGCTGACGTCCTCGACATAGACCGGCTGCTGCCCGGTCATGCTGTAAACAACATTTTCCCACCAGACGCCGTGCTCCTGGCGGTCGATCATCTCCTCCATCCGGCAGATAAATTCCGGCATAAATGCCGCTGAAAACCGTCCGATTCCGATGTACTCGCCCGTCACATCATCCCCGGTCAGCTCTTTTCCATATTTTTTCAAAATTCCATCTTCATAGAAGAACTTATAATCCGCTGTCTCCCGGCGGCTCTCGTCCGCAAACATCACCGGGCTCCTGCCCTGCGCGAGGATCCGGTCAAGCAATTTTTCCTCCAGGTATACATCACCGTTCATGATCAGCAGATCGTCTCCTGTCAGGAACTCCTTCGCAAACCATGCAGACGCGATGCTGTTTGTCACATCGTAAAACGGGTTGTAGAAAAAGGAAACTCCCTTGTCTGCCAAGACCTCGCGGATCACCTGCGCCTCATAGCCCAGCACGATGCCGATATCCTGGATGCCGCGGGAATGAAGCAGGTCAATCGTGTACTCGATCAGGCACTGCCCGCCGCCGATATCCACCGTACATTTTGGTTTTCCCGACAGATAACGCGAGATCCGGGTTCCCCGTCCCGCTGCCAGAATCAATACTTTCACAGAAGTCCCCTCCTTTGCATATCTTTCCACGCCGCAATCAGGCTGTCATTGTCTTCCGGCGTCAATGCGCCGATATGACCGACACGGAACACCGTGTCGGCAAGCGCGCCGCCGTTCGGGCAGATCCAGATGCCGTATTCATCCTTCAAAATCTCAAAAATCCGATGCGCTGAGACCGCTTTCCCCTCTTTGTCCACGCCTGTCGGGTGAAGCGGCGTCAATGCCGCCGAGAGAGAATTGGAAACGATCTCAAACGGAAGATCTTTTATTTTGCTTCGGAAATCCTCCGCCTGATGACGGATCCGTGCCTGTTCTGCCGCAAGCCCTTTTTCCTCGATCATCGTCAGCCGTTTATGAAGCTGTAAAAGCACTCCGACCGCTGGTGTAAACGGCGTCTGCCCCCGCTCGCCATTTTTCAGGTAGTCGCGCAGATCAAAATACATCGAGCGGACCGCCGTCTCCTGCACTCTCGCGATCGCACGCGCCCCCAGCACCAGAATTGAGAGTCCCGGCGGAAGTGCCAGCGCTTTCTGAGAACCGGTCAGCACCAGATCTACGCCCCATTTTCCCATCCAAAATGGATCGGCAAGAAACGAGCTGACCGCGTCAACCGCCAGAATCAGCTGGTTTCGTCTGCAAAAGTCAGAAATCAGCTTCATATCATAGAGAACGCCCGTGGAAGTCTCATGGACATTGACTAAAAATCCGGTAAATCCTTTTCCCTCATATGGTGCCAGGTCTTCTGCCCGAAGCGCCCGTCCGCTCTCCAGCTGGATCTCCTCATGAGGGACTTCATGGATCTCACAAATTTTCGCAAACCGCGCGCCAAAACTGCCGCCGTTTACGACCAGTACGCGGTCGCGCTCTGTAAAAAGGTTCATGACTGCCGCTTCCATCGCCGCCGTGCCCGAACCTGTCAGGAAAATCGCCCGCGCATCCTCAGGTGCCCCCGTGAACTGCTTCATCAGGCGCTCATTTTCCTTCATAATTGCAGAAAATTCCGGTGTGCGGAAATATGGTACTTCTTCCGCCCCGATCGCCCGGATTTCCTCGTCCATCTGAACCGGTCCTACCGCAAAATTAATCATACGTCTCCTCCAAATCTATCAAACAAGTTCTATATCCCACGTGCCCGTCTCCGGTACATCACAAGCGACGTCAGTCCAAAGCAGGCAGTCAGTGCCGCCATCAAAAGCAGATACGAAAGCGATCCGCCCAGTAGTCCTGCCGCGCGTACGCAGGGCGAAGAAATAAGGAGCGCCGCTGCCGTCACACCGACATAACCCAGAAAAATACGTTTCTGCTCCTGCATAATGATGAGTGCATAATAAAACAGATTCACATACGCATTGAACGCGCCGCCTAGAATGATAAACACCAGCGCCAGACGGCATTCCCGCAGCATGTACGCAATTTTCGGATATAATATTGAGAGAACCGGAATTCCGAGAATCCAGGCACCCCCGACTGCCAGCACCGTAAGCGCCGCGATGATTGCCGCCAGCCGGCCTATCGTCCCGGCAAATTCCGGGAGTGCATTCCGCTCCCACTGATCCGAGAGTTTCGTGATATACGGGCGGATGACGAAGCCTGCCACCAGATTGATGACGCTGGTCGGCATGAAGATCGCACCGAATACCGCCTGATACTTGTCCGCCATATTGCCCTCGATCGCATATTTCGCGGCAGAAAAAATATAAAAATCCAGGATAACCGATAAAAACAGGACTACATTTTCTTTAAACAACAGCCCGACACGTCCGGAGCGGACCTCCCAGTCCACCTGCGGCAGATGACCGATTACCGAAAAATCAAACAGGCACACGCCCGCCAGCTGCGCCAGTACTGCCGCCAGGCAGGAGCCGACCAGGTTATGGGTCGCATTCAAACAGCCCAAAAAGACACCGACTGATAAAACCGTCCGGAATGCGTTTGATTTGCCCGTCAGATACAGGCGTCCGTCACGCTGAAATTCTGCCTCATAAGCGTCCGCGAAACCGTCGATCACCTTGTACGCTACCATCAAAAATACCGTCGCCGCCTTGACAAAGGCATAGTCCCGGTTGATCACCGTCACATAAAAAAGCCCGGCCACCAGCGCCGCACCACAGGTCATCAGGCGCAGCCGCAGATATTCGCCAAACGTAAACCGCCGCCTCGTATCCGTGATCTGGAACGGGCGGATGCCAAAATAGGCCACCATAAACATATGCTGACCAAATGTAGAATACGCAAAGGAGAAGATACCGCCCTCATCCTCGCCGACAATCTGGATGACCGCGATCGTCAGCACCATGGACGCCAGCGCATAGAGAAAGCTCCCTATCATATTCCAGCTCATATTTCGTTTTTCAATCTGCCCGTCTCCACCAATCAGAGCGTTCGCTAAATATTTTATCACTACAGTATCTCTTCCTTTGAAAATTCCAGCCGGCTCGGTGTGTGTGTTTTGCGCTTCTCAACCGGCGGAAGCTGCATGAAATCGCCGTACATATTTGTCAGCATTTCCTCGATATTTCCCGGAAAATTCATGCGTCTGCCCTCAAATTCCAGCTTCCGGAGCGGATAACAGCGTGTCCGGTCCACGACATTCCAGTATGGGCTTGTGTCCGGCAGAAATGCCATCCGGCGTGTCCGGTATTTATTGTATTTACGGCAGACCCGCTCACAGCGCATCCGCAGCCACTGAGGCGAGATATGGAGCAGCTTCATCGCCTTGTAGACCATCCCGCAGACCGCCCAGATAAGCTTCGCCTTGATGCCCCGCTGCTGCAGCGTCGGGCGCGGAATCGCCCGCAGAATCATCAGCTTACTCCAGAACCATGCCGTCCACGACTGAATCTGATATAGAACCGGGTTGTCCGCCACATTGTCAAGCACATACAGATCCAGAAAGATACCGAACGGACAGTCCACATCCTTCATAACCTCCTCGACAAACACCGTCCCCTTCTTCACCAGACGGGTTGTCATCAGCGGATAATTGGGATATCGCTCCGCATTGAGAACCAGATACCGGTCGCTCATCTTCTTTTCCACGATCCGGAGCAGGTGCTCAAAATCTCGCCGCGGCATCGCAATATCGATATCATCGTCCCAGGGAATAAATCCCTTGTGCCGCAGCGCACCGATTCCCGTTCCGGCTATCCCGAAATATTCCAGATGATAGTCTTCACAGATCCGGATAAAATCATCCAGGATCGACAAAATCTCTCCCTGCAGCTGTTTCAGAACTTCTGGCTCATAAAATTTACTGTCCATATCGATGTCTGTCCCCTCCACCAAGCCCGCAGAATACCCCACTCCTGCCGCAGCCGATCATATTTTCCTTAATAGTACGAGGGTATTCTACTATATTTTAAAGGAAAAGTAAACCGCGGCTACTTTTTACCTTCTTTCCCAGGTTCCCACACCTCTATCTCCCGCTTCCATCCAAACAGATGTCCCGGAAGCGAATATGCCGCTCCGATCCCCAGCCCGATTGCGATCGCCATCTTGATTGTATCCATGCCATACTGGAGCGCCAGCGCTTCCTGCCCCATGAAGAAGTTGTAGGCGGTATAGTAGATCGCCGCTCCAGGCACAAGCGGGAAGATGCCGCATACCAGAAAGAGGATCGTCGGCGCTTTCCGCTGTATCGCCAGACAGCGCGACAGCATCGTCAAGACCGCGCTCGCCGCGAAGGTCCCGATGATCGGCGTCTGATAAGCTGCCATGACCGCCAGATACACGCCCCAGCCGACTGCCCCGCAGATACCACAGTCCAGCCAATACTTCTTCGGGACTCCAAACAGTGCCGAAAAGGCGGCAGTTCCGACACAGGCCGCCAGAAGCTGCCCCAGAATTTCCCCTGCCATTTCCATCAGAGCATACCTCCCATCGCAAACATCCAGAACCGCAGTGCCACACCAACTCCGATCGCAATACAGCCCGCCGTCAAAAAGGCGTCTACAAAACGGATCAGACCGGATAAATAATCATTTTCCAAAAAATTCCGGATCGAATTGGTCAGCGGCACACCCGGCGCCAGCGTGAACACAGCTCCGATCATGACATGATCCAGACTTTCTCCCAGCCCGATCCAGCACAGCAAACAACAGCACAATGCAAGCACGCTGCTCGTCATGATCGTCTGCATCATCCGGGACGAAGAAAAGCGCGGAGCTGCGTATAAAAGGAACAAATACAGCAGCACTCCCGCCACAAATGCCGCCGCCGTATCGCGCAGGCTACCCTGGAACAGGTAACAAAATCCAGCGCTTCCAATTCCTGCCGCCAGAACCTTTCCCCGATTTTCGAGCACTTTCATCTGTTCAATCTGCTCAAGGCGCATCCGCATCTCATAAGGACCGCATTTACCCGCCGCAATCTTTCTCGACAGATCATTTAAGGCATCCACCCGGCATAGAATCGTAGGTGCCAGCGGCACATAACAGATACGGCTGGAATAAAACCGCCCGTCAATCACCACATTTGAAAAAATTCCATTCGCAATCACATACGCATTAAATGCTTCAAGACGCAGCGCCCGCGCCGCATACTCCATCGCCTGCTCCGCCCGGAATACCTCCCCGCCGTTGGAAAGAATCGCATTTCCCAGACGGGTCACCAAACGAAAGCGCTCGATCTGGGAACAATCCTCGATCGAAGCACGTACTATTTCCTTCATTCTGTTTCTCCCCCTGTTTTTTATTTTCTGTCCACCCGTTTTCTCTATCCCATTCTCCTGCCTCTTCTATCCTCTCACTGATTCACTTCTCCAAATCTGCCGCCCATTTCAGCCTTTTCCAAAAAAACGTTCCATTTTGAAATAAATTTGCCCGCCAAAACTCCCCCTTTGGTTGACGTTCCACTGAAAATCCTGTATAGTGGATATATTAAAGAATGATGCCGCAAGGGGGATATATCTATGGATCATAATGTTACCATCGGTGCCAAGGTGAAAGCCTTCCGTACCGCAAAAAAATACACACTGAAACAGCTCAGCGAAGAGTCCGGTCTGTCCATCGGCTTTCTTTCCCAGTTGGAGCGCGGTCTCTCTTCGATCGCAATCGACTCTCTGGCAAAGCTTGCTACGATTCTCGGAGTTAGTCTGTCTTCGTTCTTTGACTCCTCCGCCGATCAGGAGAAATCCCCGGTCAGCCGGAGTTTTGCCATGCACTGTTCCCAGATCAACCCCCAGATCGTACAGTACCTGGTCAATGGAAATGCACAGGGATTTGCCTGTCTTCCGCGTATTTTCCACCTGATGCCGTCTGCCACCACAAGCTCTGAAAACCAGCTTGAGATGAATCAGCACGACGGTGAAGAATTTATCTACGTTCTGGAGGGTATCCTGACCGTATATCTGGACGGCAGCGAATACTGCCTGAATCCGGGCGACAGCATCCAGATCCACTCCCAGACCCCGCATGACTGGGTCAACAACACAAACCGTGTCGTTAAGATTCTGACCGTACACACGCCGAATCCGTTTGTTCATGGGAATGAAGTCGTATTTTAAATAGTCTGCGCGGTATAGAAACATAATAAAAGCTGTCTCTTTTAGAATTTCAAGATGTTTTTATTTTCTTTTTGGTTTTTCCCATCTCAGGAAACAAAAAATCCTGCATTTCTGAAAAAGACAGCTTTTTCATATCTTTTACACCGTATACACTATTTCTCCTGCCAGATACACTTCCTGCACATCATCCAGCGCACGAATATTCTTTGAGACATCACCCTTTACGATCAGCAAATCGCCAGCCAATCCTTCTTTCAGGCTGCCTGTCTCGTTCTCAATACCAAGCACGCTTGCCGCGTTGTAGGTTGCCGTGCGGATCGCCTCCATCGGCGTGATTCCATAGTCTACCATATAGCCGAGTTCCTGATGAATCGGAAGCGGCGGTGCCTTGTAAAGCACCATATCGCTGCCTGCCAGCACCGTAACCCCTGTGTCATAGAGCTTTTTAAAATTATCCCGGTATGCCTCAAACGCCGGTTTGAAAAATGCCTGATCGTGAACGGCTCTGGCGGCGATCGGGTTGTCCATGTCCACCCCCGCCTCGATCATCTGCTTCGTCTGCTCATACAAATACGTGTATGCCGTGATCGTCGGCGTCCACGCGATTCCTTTTTTCGCCATCTGGCGCGCCTGCGCCTCTGTTAAAAAGGTTCCGTGCTCGATCGTGTCAAATCCCGCGTCAATACACATCTGAATCGACGGCTGCGTGCCCGAATGAACCGCGATCTTCACCCCCTGGCGGTGCGCCTCATCGACCGCTGCATCCAGCTCTTCCTGCGTAAATTCCGGGATATCGCCACGGTTGCTCGTCAGGATCTTGACCCAGTCAGCTCCCGCACGCAGCTGTCTTCGGATAGCGGCGCGCACGCCCCACGGGCTGTCCGCCTCCTCGACCCCATCCTGATGTCCGTGTCCACCGGTCATGCAGATACCTGCGTCCGCATGGATGATTCGCGGGACCGTCACATACCCCTTCTGCCCTGCCAGACGCAGCTGCTTCATCAGATTGGGCGGACAGGACAGATCGCGCACCGTCGTAATGCCGAGCCGCAGCGACTGTTTCGCCTGTTCCAGCGCATAGTATGCCACCATATAATCGTCATAATTATCCAGATCCGGCTGGCTGTAGTAGTAGCCAAAATGCACATGCATATCAAACAGTCCCGGCAGGATCGTCGCCTCGCCGTAATCCTTTACCATCTCTTCCGGGTAGCGCCCCGCCGCTTCCGCTGCGTCTCCTATCCAGCCGATTTTTCCCTCTTTATCCAGATACACCGCCTGATCCTGCAAGCAGGTTCTTCCATCTCCGGTAATTAAATACTTTGCCCTTAGAATCATTTTCACGGACTTCCTTTCTCTTTTTCATAAGCATGAAATTTTCAGTCGAATATCGTCATTTCATGCAGTTTTTCAGTTTTCTATATCGTAACACCGGGATTTTGTTCTTGTCAATATTGGAATGCGGAGTATCCGCTATAACCTATTTTAAAAAAGAATGTGCCTTAGCACATTCTCGCGCCGAGCGCGGTCGCTTGCGACAT
>OLOQ01003373.1_pt1 | contig 11728 bp, 13 predicted proteins | sample 1673101 | NCBI WGS metagenome assembly OLOQ01 (sample SAMEA3136754, study PRJEB25190) | human gut metagenome | biome: human gut; feature: human-associated habitat; material: faeces | place: Austria | collected 2013 | reverse complement strand
TTCTTCATAGGCCTTGCGGAACGCCTCGATGCCGGAGGTGAAGAACGCAAAGGTGGTCAGCGCGTAGATACGATTGGCCTTACGTGCCTTGAGCTCCTTGCACAGATCGATCATGCTGTCGCCCGAAGCCAGCATATCGTCCGCCACCAGGATATCCTTGCCCTCTACGTCCGCGCCCAGGTATTCATGCGCCACGATGGGGTTGCGGCCATTGATCACGGTGGTATAGTCGCGGCGCTTATAGAACATGCCCATGTCCAGCGACAGCACGGCGGAATAGAAGATATTGCGCTGTACCGCGCCCTCGTCGGGGCTGACGACCATCATATGGGATTTGTCAATGTGCAGGTCCTTTTCCTCGCGCAGCAGCGCCTTGAGCATCTGGTAGTTGGGCATCACGTTTTCAAAGCCGATCAGCGGCACGGCGTTTACCATGCGGGGATCATGCGCGTCGAAGGTGATGATATCGCGGATGCCCATGTTGACCAGCTCTTGCAGGCCCATGGCACAATCCAGGCTTTCGCGGCTGGTGCGGCGATGCTGACGGCTTTCGTACAGCATGGGCATCACCACGGTGACGCGCTTGGCCTTGCCGCCGATCGCGCCGATGACGCGTTTAAGATCCTGGAAATGATCATCCGGGGACATGGGCACTTCCTGCCCATACATGTTGTAATGCACGTTATGCGCGCAAACATCCACAAGGATATACAGATCCATGCCGCGCACGCTTTCGCGCAGCACCGCCTTGCCCTCGCCCGTGCCAAAGCGCGGGCAGTAGGCCTTTACCAGAAAAGTATCGCGGTTCAGTCCGGGGCTGGTATAGTATTCTTCGTCCTGAAGCTCCTGCAGGCTGTGCCATTTGAGCAGCCACTGGTTGATTTTTTCTCCGATTTCCTCACAGCCCGCCATGGCGATAATGCCAAGCGGGCCGACAGGCACGCTGGTAGGATCCTTCTCCCACGTTGTTAACAAGCGAGTCACGTCAGCATCCCTCCATATATTGTGTTGGTTTGCACAATTCGACTCTATTATACACAAAAAGTCATAGGAATGGAAGCGTATTCCGCTCTTTCATGCAAGTTTTCATAAATTTGTAGAATATCACTTGCTCATCTCGTCAAAAAAGGCCAAAGAAACCTTGGGATAGACGATGGTTTTGTCATTATCGCCAGGGATCTTATAAGTGCCAGCACCCGTGCCGTACAGGGTGGCGTGCGTGCCCGCAGGCAGCGTCACCTCGGCGTCGGAGAGCACCATGATGTAGTCGGAATAGTTTTCACCCTTTTTCTGGGTGGCAAAGGTGATCAGCCATTCGCCCGATCCCGGCTCGACGGATACGACATAGCCGTTCGCCCGCACATACTTTCCCTCATAAGAAGCGGCTGAGTTTTTGAGCTTGGAATACGTAGGCGCAACTGCTGAGGCGCGGATGGCCTGCCGCTGCGCATCGGCGTCAAACACGCGCGCGATGGTATAGTTAAACACCCGCGTAGCATAGTTTTTCTTGGTAAAGGTGAGCAGAATCTCGTAGCTGCCCTCCTTGGAGGTATCGAGCGTAAAGGCGAAGGTTTTGGCATTGCCGGTCTGTTTGGTCTGGAGCTTTCCATTTACCTCCAGCTGCACGCTTACGCCCGACAGCGTGGTGCCGGCCAGCTTGAAGCTATCGGTAGTAAAGCTATCCGGGAAGGCGGAGGTAAACGTCACCGGCAGCAAAGTGGGATCATACTCCACCTGGAAATTCCGGCTGATTTCTTCTTCATTCTCCGTACCCTCGGCAGCCAGGACGCTGACAATCATGTTATACAGATCCTTGCCCGGCAGGGACACATCCACCTTGAACGCGCCCTTACCGTCGGCCTGCGCGCTGAAGGTTTTGCTTTCGCCCTTCATGGACACATAGGCAGCCAGCACCGTAGCGCCCGGACGGGTAACGCCCTTGATGGAAAAGCTGGCGCTATTGGTAAACTCCGGCGGCGGAGCGGTAAAGGTCAGCGCCAGCGGCGCGTCGGGCGAAGCCTCTGCCTGGGTAAAGGAGATCGTCTCCTGCAGCTTATTCATGGCGGTGATATCGCCCGCCGACACCTGGCGGCCTACCACCTGCATATCCAGCGTGATGGTATAGCCATTGCGGATGGTGCGCCGCCACAGGCCGCGGCGCGTTACCTGCCCGCCCTCGCGCAGCGTGTATTTGAGCATCAGGAAACGCCCCTGCTCGGTGCCAAAATTCTTCCATTCGCAGGATTCGAACTTATACCCCAGCGCGCCGCAGTAAGTGCCGTTGGAGTGATTGGCGCGGTAGGACGCGCGGGTATCAGCCGTCTGCTCGTTAATATCATACAGTTCTCTGGACTGCGCGTCCTGCACGGCAGTCACCACCAACGTGCGGCCATGCGTCGTATCATAGGCAATCAGGCGGATACCCTGCTGGGTAAATTTTTCCTTCATGCTGTCCACCGTTTCGCCAAGACCCGCGATGAAGCTCTCATTCGCAGCCAGGTTTTCAGGCGTCAGCTGGGTGGTATAGGTATCTCCCGGCACGTCCAGGATCATGTATATATCGGCAAAATGATAGCTGTCAGCGCACGCGCCCACGCACAAAAGCGTCAGCACGGCGGCAAGCAGAACCAGACAGATTTTTTTCATCGCTCAATGCCTCCCACGGATTGCAGAACTTTTCACCTCATATAGTAGCACAAAACGCCGTTTTGAGCAATCTCCAATCGTAAATCTTCGCGTCTGGAGGAGAAAAATCATGCGCTTATCTGAGCTTCGCTATGGCCAATCCGCCAAAATCCGGGATATCATGGGGCAGGATGCGCTATCCATCCGCCTGATAGATCTGGGCTTTTTGCCGCCCGCTCGGGTGATCAAAACCTTCAGCGCACCGGGCGGCGATCCCATGGCGGTGCGGCTGCGGGGCTACACCCTGTCCCTGCGGCGCGAGGAAGCCGACCGCGTGGAGGTGGAGCTATGATTGTGGCGCTGTGCGGCAATCAAAACGCAGGCAAGACGACGCTGTTTAATCTGCTTACCGGAGCGGCCGAGCATGTGGGCAACTATCCCGGCGTTACGGTGGAGCAGCGCGTGGGCAGGCTGCTGCCGGCCTACCAGCAGGGGGCAAATGCGGTGCAGATCGTCGATCTGCCCGGCGTGTATTCGTTGACTCCATATTCGCGCGAGGAGGCTGTGACGCGCGAATATATTCTGCGCGAAAAGCCCGATATAGTGATCCAGGTGCTGGACGTAACCAGCCTGCAGCGCGGACTGTACCTGACGCTGGAGCTGATGGCGCTGGGGCGGCCGCTGGTGCTGGCGCTGAACATGACCGAAGCCTTGGCAAAATCAGGCGGCATGCTGGATGTCCAGCGTCTACAGGCGCGTCTGGGCGTGCCCTGCATATCCATCAACGCCCGCACAGGGCGCGGCGCGCGGCAGTTGATGGCCGCTGCCATGCAAGCGGCAAAGGCCGGCAAAGCGCCCGCTTCGCCCGTGCCGTTTCCCTTGGAATCGCTGCCCGCGCCGGAGCACCGCAAGCTGGCACAGGCACGGTATGATTGGATCGACCGCTGCTTGGCCGTTTGCCTGACCCTGCCCCGCAATCCCCCGCGCCTGCCGCCGATGGATTGGCTGTTTTCAAATCGTCTGCTTTCCTGGCCCATCCTGGCCGCGTTGGTGTTGGCCGTACTGTTCATTGCCTTTGGGTCGCCCGGTCAAACGCTAACACACCTTTTTGAAGTTTTGATTGAACAGGCTGGCCTACAGATCGACGCGCTGCTTGCGCGGGCAGGCACCGCGCCGCTGCTGCGCGATCTGCTGATCAACGGCGCGTTCGCGGGCGTTGGCGCGGTGGTTAGCTTTTTGCCTGCCATTCTGCTGTTATTCCTGCTGATCGGCTTATTGGAAGATAGCGGGCTGATGGCGCGCGTCGCCATGGCGCTGGACGCGCCCATGCGCCGGCTGGGCCTGTCCGGGCGCAGCTTTGTGCCGCTGATGAAGCTTTTTACCCTGAAAGATACCCGTTTTTCTTATCGGAAGGAGAGCTATGCGGCAGCTATGGCACCGTTTCACCGCCCTGCTTGCGCCCTATATTCCCTGCGGAGCCAAGGCGCCGGTGTATCTGTTTTTTGCCGCGCGGTTTCTGCCGCAATATGGGCTGCTGCCTGTCCTTGCGCTGTATCTGCTGGGGCTGGCGGCGGCGATGCTTGCCTCCTGGCCGCTTCGGCGGCTGCTGCCCGGGCAGCCCGCGCCCTTTTTATTGGAGCTGCCCAGCTACCGCCTGCCCAGCCTGCGGGGACTTTCGCGCGTGATGCGCGACAAAACGCGCGATTTTCTTAGCCGCGCGTTCTCAATTGTGTTTCTATCCTCGCTGGCGCTGTGGGCGCTGAGCGTCTTTACCCCGCGCCTGACGCTGGCAGACAGCGTCGAAGGCAGCCTGCTCTATGCCCTGGCCAATCTGTTTGCATGGCTGTTCCGCCCGCTGGGCTTCGGCTCCCCCGCGTGCGTCGCCGCGCTGATTGCAGGCCTGCTGGCTAAGGAGAACATTCTCTCCGCCCTGTCCGTCACCGGCGCAGCATCCGCCTTTACCCTGCCCAGCGCGCTGGCCTTCGTCACCTTTTCGGCGTTGTACGCCCCCTGCGCGGCAGCCTGCGCCGTGCTGCGGCGGGAATTAAACAGCCGCGGGCGCATGCTGCTTGCCGTCCTGTCACAGACGGGAGCTGCATGGCTCGCGGCCTTTATCATATATCGTATTACGCTTCTTGTGTGCCGGTGAAGGATACATTCACCGCGCCGTTGCTGGTAACAATGTTCAGTCTCCTGTCGCCGCCCTCGCGATTCATCAGGTTGTTGCCGGCGTTGCTGGTATGGCTGTGGATGGTGAACGCCTCGCGCTCGCCATGCACCGTGCCGCTGACCGAGCCGTTGCTGGTGCGGATATCAATATCCTGACCGGATACGTTATCCAGCGTGACGTGGTGGCCAGGCGCAGCTTCTGATCGGTGTTAAGGTTCTCGGCGATGATCTGGCCATTGGTACCGCCAGCGTTCATACCCTCACGGGCATAAACATCATGCAGCTCGATCCGGCCATTGGTGGTATGCACGCTGGCCTCGCGGGCGACCACATCGCTGAGCACCACGCGGGCGTTCGTCGTGCTCAGGGTGATGCCCTGCGAGCAGGTAATGCCCTCCATGGTGATGCGCGCGTTGCGGCTCTCGGCCTCCACCGCGCCCCAGTACACCTTGGGCATAATCACCTCGATGGGCGCGTTATCGCTGCCCACGATGCTGTTGCCGATGTTATTGATAAACTTGCCGATGCCGTCCAGCAGTCCATCCAGGCTGAAGCCGTTCTGCACGCTGGTAAAGCAACTGGTAACAGGGCGACAGCGGCATTCCAGCGTCAGCGTGCCGTTATCCTCATGCAGCTCAAAGATGGTGTTTTCCTCAATGCTGTAGCGCAGGATGATCTCCTCGGTGTCCTCGCTGCGGAATACGATGCGCCTGTTTTCAGCCGTGACGCACAGGCGACGGATATCGCCCGCGGGACGGCGGATTTTCTGCTCCTTGCTTTCCTTGGCAACGCCTTCCTCGGGCGCGGCAGCCTCCACATCGGCTTCGCTGAGCACGCGGGCGGCGATCACCTGCACAGGCTCCATAGCGTTCACCGCAGTCTCCTCGGTCATGCCCGCCTCCATGCGGTCGTCCAGCATTTCATCATAATACGAAATAACGCCCTCCAGCTCCTCGGCCTTCATGCCGGAAAGCGCCTGACGCAGCTGCTCCAAAAACTGCTCGCGGGTCATGCTTCATCCCTCCTGATAAACTCATATACCTTCATGACGGCTTCCCACTCCTGCAGGAAAGCCTGAATCTTCTGCCGTCCCTCGTCGGTGATGGCGTAATACTTGCGCAGCCGGCCGTTATGCTCGATGCTGTACACACGCAGCGCGCCGGAGGTTTCCAGCCGCCGCAGCACGGGATACAGGGTGGATTCCGAAATGGAGAGCACCTCCTCGGCCTCGCGCACCAGCTGATACCCGTAGGAATCTCCGCGGGTAAGAAGCTTTAAAATGCACGCCTCCGTCAGCCCTCGTTTCAATTGAGCGTCCAATGCGTTATCCTCCTTTTTCAGGTTGTGCGGAAGGCGCCGCGTCTGGTATTCGCCTCATGCCCTCCGACGCATTATACCATATCACGCATAGTATAATCTGTCAAGCAGTATTTTGTAAAACATGATATTATTTTTTTCTCGTTGACGCATGCCGCGCAGCCATGCTATAATGCGCTGATTTCTTCTTCAATTATGGGAGGGGCTTTTATGCGCCGGGCGCTTACCTATCGGCACACCATCCGCGCAAGCCAGCTGGGCTATATCACCCAATCAGTCGTCAACAATCTGGCTCCGCTGCTGTTTTTAATTTTCCAGCAGCAGTTTGCTATCCCGCTGTCGCGCATCACCCTGCTGATCACGTTCAATTTCTGCATCCAGCTGCTGATTGATTCCCTTTCGGCGCGGTTTGTCGATCGCATCGGCTATCGCGCGTGCATCCTGGCGGCGCATATTTTTTGCGCGACCGGGCTGATCGGCATGGCCGTGCTGCCGCACATACTCCCCTCCGCCTACGCAGGGCTTTTGTGCGCGGTCGTCTGTTATGCCATCGGCGGTGGGCTGATCGAGGTGCTTATCAGCCCCATTGTGGAGGCCTGCCCGACGGACAACAAGCAATCCGTCATGAGCATGCTGCACTCCTTTTACTGCTGGGGCACGGTAGGCGTGGTGGCGCTGTCCACGCTGTTTCTGCGCGCGTTCAGCAAAAGCAGCTGGCCGGTGCTTTGCTGCCTGTGGGCGCTGCTGCCCATCGGCAATGCGTTCTTCTTCGCCCATGTGCCGCTGGCCAGACTGACCGAGGAGGGCGACGGCATGTCGCCGCGGCAGCTGTTTGCCAGCAAGACCTTTTGGCTGTTCGTGCTGCTGATGGTCGCCTCCGGCGCCTCCGAGCAGGGCATGAGCCAGTGGGCATCAGCCTTTGCCGAAAGCGCGCTGGGCGTATCTAAGACGGTGGGCGATCTGCTGGGGCCGTGCATGTTTTCGCTATGCATGGGCGCGGCGCGATTGTTCTATGCCAAGCAGGGCGACAGCATAAGTCTGCTTCAGTTTATCATGCTCAGCGCCGTTCTGTGCATCGCCGCTTATCTGCTTGTCGCCCTGTCTCCCGTGCCTGCGCTGTCCCTGCTGGGCTGCGCATTGTGTGGCCTATCGGTGGGCATTCTATGGCCCGGTGTATTCAGCCTGGCCTCGGCACGCTTTCCTAAGGGCGGCACGGCGATGTTCGCGCTGCTTGCCCTGGCGGGCGACGTAGGCTGCGGCAGCGGCCCCTCGCTGGTAGGCTGGCTGAGCGATTTATGCGGCGACGCGCTCAAAACCGGGCTGATCGGCGCGATTCTCTTTCCACTGCTGGCGCTGGTGTGCGCGCTGCTGTACCGGCGCGAGGACAAACGCACGACACCCTGATTAAGAGTCAGGTGTTCTGTTTTTTTAAAGGAGATGTCTATGCGCAAGCGTAATCGCTTTTCCACCCGCAATATCGCCCTGTGCGGCCTGCTGACCGCCATGATGCTGGTGCTGGGCTTTATTGAAAGCCTGCTTCCCGTGGCCACCGCCGTGCCGGGTGTAAAGCTGGGGCTGAGCAACGGCGTGCTGATGTTCGCCCTGTACATGCTGGACGCGCCCACGGCATTTTTGCTGATGCTGCTCAAGGTGGTGCTGTCCGGTCTGCTGTTTGGCGGCGTGTCGGCCATGATGTACGCCATGGCGGGCGGCGTCGCCAGCATGCTGGTGATGATCCTGTTTAAGCGTTTCAATTTTTCCATGCTGTTTGTCAGCATGCTGGGCGCGGTGGCGCATAACGCCGCCCAGGTGCTGCTGGCCATGATCGTGCTGCACACCCGGCAGCTGCTGTATTATCTTGCAGTGCTGACGCTGATTGCGCTGGTAACGGGCGCGGTGACGGGCATTGCGGCGCAGGCGACGGTAAAGCATATCCGTAAACTTAAAAAGCGCGGCTAACGGGGCGGTCCAATAAAACAGTATAATAATGTTTTCGGGAAGCGGCATGAGTAATCATGCCGCTTTTCCGTTCATAACGTCATAGAGTAAATTGGCGGGGAGTATGCCGATATAGTTGTAGCTGATTGTCACATCCTGCACTCGGTGTCCGCTGGACTTGTCCGGTGCATGAACATATACGGCATTGACCATATCGTTCAGAATAGTGGGCGTCAGCTTTTCCAAGTACAGGTATTTCTTTGCCTGTCGGATAAACCTATCAACATTCTCCGCTTGGTCTTCTTGATTCTGTATTTCGTTTTCAAGCATTTCAATCTTGGCTCTCAAGTCTGCTTGCTCCTGCTCATAATCATCTGCTAACATCTGAAAGCGAGCTTCGGACAGCTTTCCATTGACCATGTCCTCGTAAATACGCTTGAACAACCTGTCCAGTTCAGCCAGACGGTTTTCTGATTTCTGCAAGGTTCGCTTCTTGGCAGAAAGCTCTTTCTTTACTTCCTCACTTCGTTTTGCGCCCAATGCTCTGCGGAACGCATCCTCATAATCGGCAACACATTGGATAACCAACCTCATGTGTTGGAGTGTACCTTCTTCCAGTACCACGGCACGGATGAAGTGGGTGTCGCAGACCTCCTTGCCCTTTTTACGAGAAGTAGAGCATACGAAGTGATCTTGTCTGGTTTCAAAACTGTTGCTGGTGCAGTAGTACAATTTCTCACCGCAATCGGCACAGCGGACGAGACCGGAGAACATATTGGTCTTGCCTGTTCTGGCGGGTCTGCGTTTGTTCTTGCGAAGTTCCTGCACACGGGCAAAGGTTTCTTCGTCAATAATGGCTTCATGAGTGTTCTCGAAAATCTTCCATTGGTCTGGAGGGTTTTCGAGTTTCTTTTTGCTTCTGTACGACTGCTTTCGGGTCTTGAAGTTGACCATGTGACCAAGGTATTCCTGCTTTTCCAGTATGCCGGTGATGGTGCGTGGTGCCCAATCGTAAGGATTATCTGGTGTCTTTGCAGGAGCATTTCGTCCCATCTTCATCCAATGAACCGTAGGACAATCCACCTTTGCTTCCTTCAGCTTCTTGGCGATCTGAGAGGGACCGAAGCCCTCCATGCACCATGCGAAGATCTGACGGACAACGGCTGCGGCTTCATCATCCACAATCCAATGTCTCTTTGGATTGTCGGGGTCTTTCATGTAGCCGTAGGGCGGGTTGATGGTCAGATGCTCACCGGATTCGCCTTTCTGCTTCATAACTGCTTTGACCTTTTTACTGCTGTCCTTGACATAGAACTCATTGATGATATTCAAGAACGGAGTAAAATCGTTGTCCTGCTGATTGGCGCTGTCCACGCCGCTGTTCACGGCGATGAAACGGATATCGTGTTCGGGAAAAAGCATTTCCGTGTAGAGACCGACTTCCAGATAGTTTCTGCCGATACGGCTCATATCCTTGGCGATGATGACACCAACCTTATCGTTCTCGACCAACTCAAACTATAAATGTAAACAGGGTCTCCGAAGTAGTCTATGTTCGATACTTTTTCGCTCTCCTTGGGTGTTGCTGTCATACCGATCTGGGTCGCAGAAGAAAAATACTCCAAAACTTTACGCCAGTTGCTGTCCTCCTTGGCACTTCCACGATGACACTCATCCACAATAATGAGGTCAAAGTATTCTGCAGGAATCTGCTTGAAGTGTTCTTCATCATTCTGCCCGACCATCTGATGATAAAGAGCAAAGTTTACTTCATGGGATGCGTTCTTGCTCAAACATTCCTTGTCGGAGAAATCCACTTTGTAAATGGTTTTTTCAAGTGGTGCAAAGTCCTGCAAAATACTCTGGTCAACAAGAATATTTCTATCAGCCAAATACAGGATTCTCTTTTTAAGATCAGAACGGAGTAGGCGGTAGACAATTTGAAAAGCGGTGTATGTTTTGCCTGTGCCGGTAGCCATAACGAGCAACAATCTTTGCTGTCCTCTGGCGATTGCTTCAACGGTTCTGTTTACTGCGTTTCGCTGATAGTATCGTGGAGGGTACGTGCTTTGAGAAGAATAGTACGGCTGCGAGACAATTTTCTTTTCCATATCGGAAATACCCTTGCCACCATTCAACTCAGCATAATACCTCGCCACCAGTTCGTCTTGGGTCGGAAATTTATCTAAAGCGATCTGCTGTTCCTGTCCGGTCAAGAAGTCGTGCTCGTAGAACGCATCGCCGTTTGAAGAATATGCAAACGGGAGATCCATCATCTGAGCATAGGTCATTGCCTGCTGCAAACCATGAGATACAGAATGATTATTATCCTTTGCTTCGACTACAGCGATGGGTTTTCCGTCGTTGAGGTAAAGCATATAGTCGGCAAACTTAGGCTTGCTACGAGCCACAATATTGCCACGGATATTGATGCGACCATCTGTGATTTTGGTCTCCATCGTAATGTGACCTTTCCAACCCTTGAGGATGATCGGAGTAATATAATTTAATTTGATGTCTTCTTCTGACATCTGTTTCTTGCTCAATATCGTCATATCGAATCCTCCTAATCAAATTTTCGGTGTTGGTTAGTCACGGACGGTTTCAAGAATATCTTCAATCCGACAATTCATGGCCTCGCAGATACGAAGAAGAACATCCGTGGTTATGTTGTCTCCTTTGCCGAGCTTTGCAAGGGAGGCAGAACTGATGCCAGCCTTTTCTTTCAAATCGCTCTTTTTCATATTTTTATCAATAAGCATCTTCCAGAGCTTGTTATAGCTGATACGCATAATGGAAGTCCTCCTTGTACTAAATCGACCAGTTTTCTTTATTATAACACACAAATGTGAAACTTTCTACTCGTTTCACAAATATTACATCTGCGAACGCAAATTTATTTTTGCATTTGAGAATATTATGTCTGTTTTCAAGCTAAAAGAAAGGGACTTGTGCCCGATTTGAGCACAAGTCCCGCTTGCAATATTCAGTTATTCTTCCATGACCTCTAACATCATTCGTGCGCCCAGCTTAAAGCCATTCTGAAAGATCAAACAGTCTGTATTGATTTGATGCTCTCGTACACAATCGGCGTATTTCTCAAATAGTTCTTTCTGCTCATCCGTCATGGTGGCTTTGAGCTTTTCTTCATTCTTGCAAATTAGCTCCAACAGAATACGGTACTCCTTAGAAGAAGTACCGTATTCTGTTGGCTCAATATTGCCGTACCAAAATTCTTCAAGAATTCTCATATCGCATCCTCCTCGTAGATCATTTCACGAAGGATGATTTCCTCTGCTCGGTTGCGAATGCTGTTCATGGCTCCTATCCATGCCATCTGATCGTGCTGCTTCATGCGCTCTGTCACGCCCTCAGCGGCTTTCATTTGCTCAATGATAAGTTCAAGGCGGCTCTGTGCCTGCTCGTTCAGATTGGCGAGATATGTCCAGAGCTCGCCGCTGAGACAAAGATCGTTGAAACGGATAGGATTATGCTCCTTGATATAATCTCTGTGCATACGTCCCCACCGACCAATAGGCCTGTTTTCTTCCGGCAAACGAATATCGGGAATATAGTAATCACCACAACGGATATAGTTTAGTTCCTGCATCATATGTACCTCCAATATTAGCTTCAAACATTCTGCTAAAGATAGAAAAAGGCGATACCTGGTTGTGAA
>OLOQ01003359.1_pt1 | contig 11768 bp, 9 predicted proteins | sample 1673101 | NCBI WGS metagenome assembly OLOQ01 (sample SAMEA3136754, study PRJEB25190) | human gut metagenome | biome: human gut; feature: human-associated habitat; material: faeces | place: Austria | collected 2013 | reverse complement strand
TGCCCGGCCCCTACGGACTGCTGTTTCCGGCAGCGGGGGTTCGGGGGCGCTTGGCGGCGCACAACGAGCGCCGCCAGTTTGCTACGCAAACCCGCTCGTGCGGTTATTTGCCCCGCAGGGGCAAACATTGCTCGCTCCCCAGTTTTGCTGTGCTCAACTGTGGCCCCACGCTCGCAACCCCGCAACTCCCGAATTTAAGGTGGAGGAAGGCTCGGCGGCGTTAAGAACGGACAGTAATACTGCGTCCGTTTAGCCGCCGAGACTTCCGACTTCCACTTTGGGGTTCTTAGGGGCGTGCAGCCCCTAAGGCGGGGTCCGCTGCATTCGCAACAGCGGGACTTTTCTTTGCTACTTTCTTTTGGTCACAAAAGAAAGTAGGAGTTCCCGGGAGGCAGCCGTCCCCGGGCAATATACCAAAAAAGGCGAACTCGGAACATCCCCAAATTCGCCTTTTTAATGTTATAACGTCCGAATTACTCCACAGAGATCATGTAGTAGTACACGGGCTGGCCGCCGCTGATGTGGCTGACCTCGACACTGTTGCCGCACTTGGTGCGCACCAGATCGGTCGTCTTTTCGGCGTCCTCGTCGCTGACGTCGCAGCCGGAAATGACCGTGATGAACTGGGTGTCCTTCTTCTTCATGGAGCGGGCCAGACGATAGGTCATCTTGACCAGGTCGGTGCCGGTGGCAACGATTTTGCCGTTCTCCAGCGCCATGATCTCGCCCTTCTTGATGGGCTTGCCGTCAAACTCGCTGTCGCGGGCGGCATAGGTGATCAGACCCGTGCTGACGCGGTCCGCCGCCTGCATCATGGCAACGGCGTTCTCCTCCGGCTTCAGGTCGGGGTCAAAGTTCAGCATGGCGGTCATGCCCTGGGGCACGGTGCGGGTGGGCAGCACGATGACCTTGCGGTCCGCGAGCTTCTGCGCCTGCTCGGACGCCATGATGATGTTCTTGTTGTTGGGCAGAACGAGCACGGTCTTGGCGGGCACGCTCTGGATGGCGGCGAGGATGTCCTCGGTGGAGGGGTTCATCGTCTGGCCGCCGCTGACAACCGCGTCCACGCCCAGGTCGCTGAAGACAGCCTTCAGGCCCTCGCCCGCGGCCACGGCCACAAAGCCATACTCGCGCTCGGGGTCAACGGCGGCGTAGGTGAACTCGCTGTCCTTCTTCTCCTCGGCCTCGGCCTGCTTCTCCAGCCCCTTCGCCTGCTTCTGGCGGGCGAGGAACTGCTCGTGCATGTTTTCAATTTTAAAATTGGTCAGGTAGCCGTACTTGATGGCCTCGCTCAGCATCATGCCGGGGTCGGAGGTGTGGACATGGCAGTTGGCAACGTCGTCGTCCTCGATCACAACAACGGAGTCACCGTTGGACTCAAGGAAGGCGCGCAGGCGGGTAACGCTGGCATCGGCATCCTTGTGCAGCAGGAACTGGGTGCAGTAGCCGTTTTTGATGTCCTCGACCTTCATCAGGTCGTCGGCAAAAACACCCTTGCCTGCGGCTTCGCTGGATACCTTGGGCTTGGCGGCGACCTCGGCACCGGCGATGATCTCGCCGCCGTCGAACACCTGCTTCATGCCCTCAAAGATCAGCATAATGCCCTGACCGCCGGCGTCCACGACACCGGCCTTTTTCAGCACGGGCAGCAGGTTCGGGGTGTCATCCAGCGCGGCCTGACCGGCCTGCAGCGTGGCGTCCCACATGGCAGGAACGTCCAGCTCGGTGCACTCGGCGGCCTTCTCGGCAGCCAGACGGGAGACGGTCAGGATCGTGCCCTCGGTGGGCTTCATGACGGCCTTGTAGGCGGCCTCGACACCCTGCTGCAAGGCGGCAGCCAGGTCAGCGGAGGATGCCTCGGTCTTGTCCTTCAGCGCCTTGGAGAAGCCGCGGAACAAAAGGCTCGTGATAACGCCGGAGTTGCCGCGGGCGCCGCGCAGCATGGCGGAGGCAGCGGTCTTGCTGGCCTCGGCCACGGTGCAGCTGTCGGGCATGGCCTCAAGCTCGGCGCGGGCGGCGCCGATGGTCATGCTCATGTTCGTGCCGGTATCACCGTCCGGAACGGGGAAAACGTTCAGCTCATCCACGCGGGTGCGCTGGTTGGCAATGTTGTTGGCGCCGGAAAGAATGGCGTCGCGCAGGGTCTGGCCAGTAATCATGGTTTCGTTACACCTCATATTTTTTGGGTAAAACAGTCTTTAGTCGGCAATGACGTCGTCCACGTAGACATCGATGCGGGCGACCTTTAAGCCGGTGGCAAGTTCAACTTCGTCCTTGACGCGGTGGGTGATGCTTTGGGTGATGGTCGAGATGTTCAGACCGAACCCGACCTTGATATGCAGGGCGATGACCAGCTTGCCGGCCTCCTGCGTGACGGTGACACCCTTCGGCGGCAGGCTGCCGGTGCGCAGGGCGCTGCGCACAACGCTTTCAGCCGGGGCCTGACCCATGGCGGCAATGCCGTAGCACTGCTTGGCGGCCTGCTCCACCAGGCCGGAGAAGTAGTCATTCGTCAGCGAAATATGTCCATAGGGATTGACCTTGGTGATCATCTGCGATCCTCCTTTTTAGGGTTAGCTGCGGCTAAGCCCGCAGCTGCACTATATGAATCTTTAGCTATTATACACCATTTTTCCCCGCTTGAACAGGGCATTTCGGAGAAATTTATTTTGGCGCGTGGATTTAACATTCCATTCACAAAGTTTACAGCGCAAGAGTATATACTGTTTACAGAAGTATGACAACCTTACCAAAGGAGCTCGGTTTAAACCATGAACCTTTTATTCTTTTTGACACCCAAGCAGGACGTCCTGTACATTTACGAGGATTTCACCCTGCGCCAGACGCTGGAAAAATGGTCCAACCAGCGCTACGCCACCATCCCTGTTCTGAAGCGCAACGGCGAGTATGTCGGCAGCATCACCGAGGGCGACATCCTCTGGGGCATGAAAAATCTGCACGGGCTGGACCTTGAAGCCAGCGAGGACGTGCCGATTTCCAGCTTTCCCCGCCGCCGCGATTACAAGGCCGTTACCGTGACCACCGACATGCCGACGCTTTTAAAGGCGGCCATCGAACAGAACTTTGTGCCGGTGGTGGATGACCGCAATGTGTTCATCGGCATGGTGCGCCGTACTGTGCTGCTGCGGGAGCTGTATGACAAATATACGACCCTGCCGACGGATAAGCGCTTCAAGGGCAGCCACCCGCCGATGTAAGGGCTTGCAATCCGCCGAGCGTTGCGGTATAATCGGCACAACGGACAGAGAGGTCGCACAGGACTTCTCTGTTTTATTTTTTACAGTGAGGTGTGAACGCTTGCGCCGGGGCTGGCGGCTATGGCCGTCTCGGAGGATGGACTGACGGAGGCCGTATGCCTGCCGGATAAAAGGTTCGTCTGGGCTGTGCAGTGGCACCCCGAATTTTCGTTCTGCGTGAATGAGGACAGCCGAAAGATTTTTAAGGCGTTTATAGAAAGCTGCTGAAACAAAAAGCCGCTGCAGCACAGGCTTCTGTGCTGCAGCGGTTTTTTTGTGCGAGGCATCTGCCGTATGCACGGGTCGATGACGAGCATCGGCCCGGCAGGGCCTTACGCGGTTTTCTTTGCCGCGGCCTTCTTCTTTTTCTTCTTGCGGGCGATGAACAAAATCACCAGCAGCAGTGCGGCTGCGGCGCCGCAAGCCGCCGCGAGCAGGGGCACCTTGCTGGCGGGCATCTGCACGGCGGCAAACGCCGTGGTGCCCGCAGGTGCGGTGCAGGTCAGATAGCTGCCGTCCACGCTTGTGTCGGCCTGCTGCCAGCCTGCGTCGGTCCTAACCCACAGCACGGTGTTGTCCGTCGTCTCCGGCGGCATATAGCGCAGCGTGTGGCCGGTGTCGGCGGGCAGCTCCAGGCCCCACGCCTCCACCAGCGTGCCGGGGGTCTCGGGTGCGTCGTCCACCTCATGGAGCATCAGCTCGTCGGTGGTGTCGAAGCTGCCCTCCACCAGCACAAGGGAGCGTTCACCGCGCTTTTCCTGGCTCTGGCGGACCGTGTTTATGTCGCTGTACTCGGCGTGGATCGTCGCGTCAAACGTCATGCCGGTCAGATCCACATCCTCCCAGCTGCCGTACTGGCCCTGGTGGTTGGGAACCGGCGGCAGCTGATCCGTCGGGAAGTCGCTGCCGTACGGGATGTGGTATTCCTGGACCAGCGAATCCTCGTCGGTCACAAAGCGGACACAGATGCTGCCGAAATCGCCGGGCAGATTTTCCTGCGCGACGAAATCCTCGTAGGCCAGCGGTTCGGCAATGCCCTGGTAGCTGACGCTGTCGATGCCCGCGACACCCCCGTCCACGAAGGTGTTGCCGGTCACGCTGCCGTCCAGCGGGTCGTCCACGATACCGGCAATCGCACCGATCTGTTCGGCAGCGTTGTCGATCATGACCATGGCGCGGCAGTTTTCGATGGTGGCACCGCTGCCGACAATGCCGCCGACCTGCTTTGCACCGGACAGGCGGCCCTTGGCGCAGCTCTCGCGGATCGTGGACTTGCTGATACCGGCCACGCCGCCGACGCCGGTGGCGTCCTCGGCATCGAGGGTGCCAAAGCCCCTGCAGTCGATGACAGAGCCCATCTCGGCGTCGCCGACGATGCCGCCTGCGTTCTGCTTTTTGGCGCTGACCGTGCCGTAGTTTGTGCAGTCACGGGTGACGACGCGGGTCTTGAAGGTAAAGTTCAGCGACTCGCTGCCCGCGGTGGTGTAGTCGTCCTCGGGGTCCAGATCGTTCTCGCGGGCCATTGCACCGGTAATGCCGCCGGCGTTGAGGTCGGCATTGACCGTGCCGCTGTTGATGCAGTTCGTGACCTTGGCCTCGACGTCGTCATCGGTGTCGTCATCGGAAACATCGTCCACGATGTCGTCTGCATCCCGGTTGACATTCTCGCTGGCACCGGACAGCGTCTGGCCGATCTTGTTGATCTGCTTCGAGATCGCCTTCACGTCGTTGATCAGCGCCTGGCTGTTGCTGCTGGCGTTGTTGTTCAGGCTGCTGACGATGTCGCCCATGCTGGTCAGGCTGCTGCTCAAATCGTTGCGGCTGGCCGTGATGGCATCGCGGTTCGTCAGCTCGACCTTTGGAATTTCGACGTCCACGGAGTCCGGCAATGCATCCGAAATGTCATTGAGCACATCCTTTGTGTCGGGCAGGTCGTCAAGACCCTCGGTGATGAGCGTATAGCCCGGGTCGATCGGATAGCGCTCGTCCGGCTTTGTGGCAGCGCCGTCGTCCTCGCTGACAACAGTGCTGTCAGCGAGGACGACGGCTTTGGGGCCGGGCTGCCCGTGGGAGGTGCGGTCCGCCTCGCTGCCCTCTGCAGCGGGCTCCTGTGCGGGGGCAGTGTCCTGCGCTGCCGTACTGGTTTCGTCAGGCGTGGAGAGGTCAGCACTCTGCGCGGGCTCCTCCGAGGGGGACAGCGTGTAATTCGGATCGACAGGGTCGGTGTCAGACGGAGGCGTCGCTTCGCCGTAGTCGATGACTGTGTCCGAGTCCGCGGCATTGTCTCCGTCGTCCGCGCCGGGCAGGTTGGTATTCTTGAGGTCCTGCTTGAACTGGCTCAAGTCGGTCTTGACGGTCTGGGAACTGATGGACACGCCGTTTTCGGCCTGCTTCAGCAGATTCTCAATGGCATTGCGGGAGCTGGTCACGTTGTTCTTCAGCGCTTCGAGCTGGTTGGAAAGGTCACTGCTGGCGGCGCTGGCGTCATCGCAGGCGCGGTTGACCAGCGTCTGCAGCGTGCTCATCTCGTCGGAAAGCTCCTGCAGCGTGTCCTTTGTGTATTCCAGCGTGCTGCTCGGCTCCATCTGGCCGACGATGCCGCCGCCCTCCTTGCGGGCGTAGACAGTGCCGTAGTTGACGCAGCCCTCAATGTAGCCGGTCTGGCTGCCCGCGATGCCGCCGACGTTGTAGCCCATGTGCTGGTAGCCCACGGTGCCGCGGTTCATGCAGGCGCGGATGACACCGCCGGACTGGCCCGCAATGCCGCCGATGTCGGTGATGTCGGCGACGTTCTCGGTGCCGATCAGGTCGTTCAGCGTCAGCGAGGAAAGGTCGATGTCGTTCTGCTCCACCGTCGTGTTGACGCTGGAGGTGTTCGTGCAGTTGGCAATGATGCCGTGATTTTCACCGGCGATGCCGCCGATGAAATGCGCACCGTAGACACTGCCCGTGGTCGTGCAGCTTTCGATGACGCCGGCGGCCAGATTTGTGCCCGCGATGCCGCCGACAACGGACGCGCCGGAGGACACGCCCTCAAAGCGGCAGTTGTGCAGCGTACCGGCATTGCTGCCCGCAATGCCGCCCACGGTGGAGCGGCTGCCGGTGGGCATCGAGCGGCCCCGGATGACGAGGTCGCGGACATTGGCCCCCTGCTGCACATAGCGGAAGAAGCCGATGACCGAGCCGTCATCTACAAGGCTCAGGCCGGAGATCGTGTGGCCCTGCCCCTCAAATACGCCGCTGAAGGACGGGATGCCCGCAAAGCCGCTGCCGGTCAGTTCCAGATCGGCGTCCAGATAGACGGTGCGGTTTTTGCTCCAGCTGTCCAGGCGGCAGGAATCGACCAGCTGCAAAAGGTCATCGACGGTGCCGATGTGGAAGGTCTCCTTTTCGGCGGTGTCGGCGGTCTCGCTCTCCCCTTCCGCAAAAACGGGCAGGGTCAGCGCCAGCACAAGGCAGAGCGCCAGCAGCGCAGCCCAGAGGCGGCGCGTCAGGTCAGAAATGCGGTTCATTCAGCGTCGCCTCCCTTCGTGTCAGTGTCGGGCGTATCGGGTGTGCCTGGTTCGGGGGTACCGTCCTCGGATTCGTGGATGTTCTTCTCCGACAGGTACATGTCGGGCTTGTCAACAGTAAATTCGGTGCCGGTGGCAATGTTCGCACTGAACTGGCCGTGCAGCACGCCCTTGATTTCAGCATCTACGACGCCGTTGATGTAGCCGCGCACGCGGCCATTGACGTGCATTGTGCCGCTGGCCGTGCGGGCCATACCGGCAACGCCCTTCATCTCAAAGCTCGTGCGCTCGATGATGGTGTCGCCCAGGATCAGGATCTGCGGCAGGACAAACAGAACCAGCATGATGGAAACGATCGTGCCGCGGCCCAGGCAGGTACCAATGGCGGCGATAACGGGGTTCGTGGTCAGCACGCTGATCAGAATACCCGCGGATGCCAGAATGGAGCCGGAGGTGAAGATGGTCGGGAACGATTCGTTCAGCGCGGTGACGATGGCCTCCTTCGGGCGCATGACCTTCTTCAGGTCGGTGTAGTGGCTGGAGATAACGATGGCGTAGTCGATGTTTGCACCCATCTGAATGGAGTTGACAATCAGATAGCCGAGGAAGTACAGCGGGGTGTGCTGCAGGTACGGCACCGAGAAGTTGATCCAGATACTGCCCTGAATGACGATGATCAGCAGCACGGGCAGACCCGCGGACTTGAATGTGAACAGCAGGACCAGGATAACGAACAGCGCGGACAGCACACTGATCAGCAGGTTATCCTCGCCGAAGGAGCTGGACAGGTCCATGGCGCTCGTCGTATTGCCGACAACGTAGAACGAATCGGTGGCGTAGTATTTGCCGATGATGTCGTGCATCTTGTTGACGAAGGCGAACGTCTCGTCGGTCTCCTCGGGCAGGTTCAGATAGACGACCATACGGCTGTAATCGTCGCTCTGCAGCTGCTTCTGGGCTTCATCGAGCTGGTCGAACAGGTCGTCCAGCGTGTCCTGCACATCACCCGAGAGCGTGATGTTGCCGTCGTGCATCTCCTGTTCCAGGAACCTGAACATGTCGTAGATCGGCACTTTATAATCGTCCAGACCGTTGATGATCTCGCCGTACTCGTCATGGTCGACGGCGTAGGCGCCGTACAGTGCCTTGGCAACCTCGAAGTCGAGGTCGGCCATCTCGGCCAGCTGGCGCGGGGTCACAGCGTCGGTCAGCATATAGCCGTCCATCGCTTCAATGTTGGCCAGACCCATCGTGGATTTGACCTCGGCGCAGGCGTCCAGCTCGTCGAGGATCTTGCCCTCGGACTCATAGTCGCCCGACGGTACAATGACGGCCACCATGTTGCTGGAACCGAAGGTGTTTTTGATTTTTTGGTAGGCGATCTGGCGCTCGCTCTGCTTGGCGGTGACCAGGTCGGTGTAGGTGTAGCAGTAGGGGCACAGGTTGGCAAAGACCGCCGCCGCCACGATGATGACGCCGAAGATCGGCGGGATAATAAAGCGGGTCTTGATGTCGAACTTGCCGACGGCGGTGATCTTGGGAATCAGGTTTTTGTGGCGGGTCTTGTCGATCAGCTTGCTGAACAGCACCAGCAGGCCGGGCATCAGCGTAAAGACACAGAGCATACTGAACAGGATAGCCTTGATCAGGACCGTGGCCAGGTCGCGGCCAATGCCGAAGTGCATGAACGCCAGCGCGGCCAGGCCGCTGATCGTCGTGAGCGAGGAGGAAGAAATCTCCGGGATAGCCTTGGAAAGCGCGGCAATGCAGGCCTCGCGGGTGGGCAGCGTCTCATGCTCATCGCTGAAACGGTGGCACAGAATGATGGCGTAGTCGATGGCCAGCGCCAGCTGCAGTATGACGGTGACTGAGTTGGAGATGAAGCTGATTGTGCCGCACAGGAAGTTTGTGCCCATGTTCAGCAGCGCCGCCGCGCCGAAGGTCATGAGGAGGACCGGGACCTCGGCGTAGGAGCGGGAGGTCAGCGTCAGCACGACGACGATGATGATGGCCGCGATGATGACGATGACGACCATTTCCGATTGCAGGTCCGCGGAGGAATCGTAGCCGACCTCGGAATAGATCGAGGTGTCGTAGCTGCCCTCAAGCTCGTCGCGGATCTCCTGCAGGGCGTTCTCGGCGCGCTCGTCCCCTACTTCTGCGTCAAAGCTGACGGAGAACAGCGCCGACGCATTCGTGTAATGCTCGTCGGTGTCGTCAAATTCGACGGTGGTGACACCCTCGATGTCCTCAAGCCGGGACTGGATGTCCAGCGCAGTATCGTAGGTGATGTTGGACACCATGACGTTGGCCGTGCCGTAGGTGACGAAGTTGTCATTCATCACGGTCAGGCCCTGGCGGGTCTCGGTGGTGTCGGGCAGGTAGGTCGTGATGTCGTCCTCGACCTTGACCCAGCCCGTGGCGATGACGCTGAAAATCAGCGCAAATATGTATAACAGGAAGAACAGGTTGCGTTTATCAACGATAAACGAAGCCAGCTTTTCCATCCCGCCGCCTTTTGGCTTTTCGTTCTCCAAGAGTATACAGCCTCACTTTCCCATTTTATTCGATACAAAAAGGATACATCAATATTATACGAAATGCAAGGCCCATGCAACACGGTCAAATTCAGAGGAATGTACAAAGAAGCGAGGAAGTTTTTGTTAAGGTACACAAAACAAAAACACCGTGCGGTGTTAAACCACACGGTGTTGAAAGCTATTTGGTAAGCTAAATTACTTCAGCTCGACCTTAGCGCCGACCTCGGCCAGCTTCTTCTGGATGTCCTCGGCGTCAGCCTTGGAAGCCTGCTCCTTCAGCTTGGCGTTCGGGGTCTCAACCAGCTTCTTGGCCTCCATCAGGGAAGCGCCGGTCAGCTCCTTAACGGTCTTGATGACCTGCATCTTGTTGGCGCCAACGTCAGCCAGGATGACGTCAAACTCGGTCTTCTCCTCCTCAGCGGGAGCAGCAGCGCCGGCGGCAGCGGGAGCGGCAGCAGCAACAGCAGAAACGCCGAACTCCTCGCAGATGGTGTCAACGAGCTCTTTCAGCTCCAGAACAGTCATAGTCTTGACAGACTCGACAATGGCAGTGATCTTCTCAGAAGCCATGGTAGTTACCTCCATAAATTTTATAGTTTTAAGCGGCGCGGTTTGTATTCAAGGAGCGCTGCGCCGGTGCGCTCAACCTGCTAAACCTAAACTTAGGCAGCAGTCTCGTCCTGCTTGTCGACGATACCCTGCAGGGCAACAGCCAGACCGCCAACGATACCGTTGAGGGAGCCAGCCAGCATGGAGAGCAGGCCTTCGCGGTTGGGCATGGTAGACAGGCTCTTGATACCTGCAGCGTCCATGACCTGACCATCGCAGAAGCCGCCCTTGACGACGAAGCGCTTGGACTTGTCGGCGTCAGCAAACTTGCACAGGATGCGAGCAGCAGCAGCCGGATCCTCCGGAGACAGAGCGATAGCCGTGTCACCCTTGAAGTACTCGGTCAGACCCTCGTACTGGGTGCCCTTGACGGCCAGGCGCAGCATGGTGTTCTTGACGACCATGTAGTGCACGCCAGCCTCACGCAGCTCCTTACGCAGCTTGGTGTCATCAGCAACGCTGATGCCGTTGTAAGCAACGACAACACCGGCCAGAGAGCCTGCGATCTTCTCGTTCAGATCAGCAACAAGAGCCTTCTTAGCTTCCAGAATCTTTGCACTGGGCATTTGAAATTCACCTCATTCCACTTACAGATTGGTTTCGGTAAGCGGCTTTTTATGTGATATACAGAAAAAAGCCCCTTCCCGTCGCCGGGAAAGGGCTTGAAAGCATTGCAATCAAACGCACGTTTCTCGGCAGGTGGGTAAAACCCGTTATGCCTTGCGGCACCTGCTGTCTCAAAAACAGCTTAATTAGTATAGCACGCGAACGTGCGTTTGTCAAGCGTTTTTCAGCTCAAAGCTGAAAAACTTATACGCCGTACTTGTTGGTAGCAACGCGGACGCCGGGGCCCATGGTGGTGGCGATGGTAGCGCTCTTGAAGTACTGGCCCTTGGCAGCGGCGGGCTTAGCCTTGGCGATGGCATCCAGGACGGTGTCCAGGTTGGTCATCAGCTTCTCGGCGCCGAAAGAGGCCTTGCCGATGGGCACATGGATGATGTTCTGCTTGTCCAGACGGTACTCGATCTTACCGGCCTTAGCGTCGGTAACAGCCTTGCCGACGTCGGGGGTAACGGTGCCGGCCTTCGGGTTGGGCATCAGACCACGGGGGCCCAGGACCTTACCGAGACGGCCAACGCGGCCCATCATGTCGGGGGTGGTGACCAGAACGTCGAAGTCCAGGTAGCCGCCGGCGATCTTGGCGATCAGATCGTCATCACCGACCTCCTGCGCACCGGCAGCCTCAGCGGCCTTGGCGGCGTCGCCCTTGGCGATGGCGATAACGCGGACGTTCTTGCCGGTGCCGTTGGGCAGGACAACAGCGCCGCGGACCTGCTGGTCGGCGTGACGGCTGTCAACGCCCAGGCGGACGTGCAGCTCAACGGTCTCGTCGAACTTAGCGGTAGCGGTCTTGCAGCACAGCTCCAGGGCCTCGGTGGGATCGTAAGTCTTGTTATTCTCGATCAGCTTAGCAGCGTCGATATACTTCTTGCCGTGTTTCATTGCGTATTACCCTCCTATTCAGCCCTCAACGGTAACGCCCATGCTGCGGGCGGTGCCCTTGATCATGCTGACAGCGGCCTCCAGGGAAGCAGCGTTCAGGTCGGGCATCTTGGTCTTGGCGATCTCCTCGGCCTGAGCCAGCGTGATGGAGCCAACCTTGTTCTTGTTGGGCACGCCGGAAGCAGTGTCGATGCCGGCAGCCTTCTTGATCAGAACGGGCGCCGGAGGAGTCTTGGTGATGAAGGAGAAGGAGCGGTCAGCGTAGACCGTGATGACGACGGGGATGATCATGCCCATCTGGTTCTTGGTACGCTCGTTGAACTCCTTGGTGAACGCCATGATGTTGA
>OLOQ01003348.1_pt1 | contig 11787 bp, 10 predicted proteins | sample 1673101 | NCBI WGS metagenome assembly OLOQ01 (sample SAMEA3136754, study PRJEB25190) | human gut metagenome | biome: human gut; feature: human-associated habitat; material: faeces | place: Austria | collected 2013 | reverse complement strand
ATCCTCGTTTTTTGACCGCCTGACCGACGGTCTACTTTGTTGCGCCCCTTTTTAGAGTGGTGTGTCACTGATTTGTTTCAAACTTATACCTCACAATCCGCTGTTGGCACTCAGCCTCTTTGAGTGCTAATTTTCTTTAGTATACCCCCACATAATTGTAAAGTCAAGGAAAGTCAATCTGAAATCTTTCCGCCTGTTACAATATGTAGAAACCACCAGTAGTTCTTTCTACATAGCGGTTTGCGTATGGCAGACCGCTTATTTTTATAGCGAAAAGTCATAACCACCGGCTAAGCCGGTGGCTTGATTTGGCCCTATAAGGGCCTGTTACCGGCAGGCGTCTCAAGACGCGCTGAAATTTTCTTCGCTCGCATCACTTGCCCTACAGCCCGTTAACGGGCAACCCACTTTTAACTGAAACTTTCTCTCACTAAAAAATCTTGTTAGCGGCTCGCTTCGCTCGTTACTTGGAGCTAAAGCTTTTTTATCCTCACCAGCAGAGCTGGTGGTTCTGTTCGCTAAAGCTATACCAACAAGAAAGGAGCGACCGCCTATGAGTAAACTCATGATCTGCGAGAAGCCCTCGGTGGCGCAGAGCGTGGGCAAGGTGTTGGACGCCGTCAAACGGTGCGACGGCTACCTGGAGAGTGGCGGGTATCTTGTGAGCTGGTGTGTCGGCCATCTGGTGGAGCTGGCCTAATGTCATCCAGCAGGCCGATGTCCATGTGACGCTTCATCGCCAGCTTGTAGTCCTTTTTGAACTTTGTTGTCCAAACAATGTCGCGCTTCATCTTTTCAGCTCCCGGAGGGCTTCTTCCACATCGGAGTAGTGCTTCACGCTGGGATCACGCGCAATCCGTTCTGCCTCCAACATGGCGGCAATTGTTTCTTTGTTGGGCTGTTCCAGCCTGACTTCAAAGGGAAAGCCACCGGCGCGGAGTGACTGACGCAGAAAGACATTGATCGCTGTGGTAAGGTTCACGCCTAATTCGTTGTAAAGCGTTTCGCACTGCTTTTTGATGTCGCTGTCCATACGGACGCTGAAATTTGTCGTGTTAGCCATTGTATCAGCCCCTTTCAAGTTTATTGCACTTATAGTATATGCCATTTGCAATGCAAAATCAACTCAATAGCCTTGAAATTTACAAAAAATTAAGGAGGAACCGCCTATGACTACCGCTCACTATCTTGTGACCGTCCACCTGAATATCGACCTGCCCCTTGCCCTCTTGCAGCCGGAATCGGCAGACGCGCCCACCGGCCCGGAGCCGGAGGCCCATGCCTGCCAGTGCTGTGGCAACTGCGGCGGGTGTGGGAAGTGCCAGCATGAAGAAAAGCAAGCCTGAACCTATCCCCGTCATGGACTACCGCCAGTACCGCAGAGCGCGGCGGCTGGTACATGAGTGCTGCAACTATGACGGCGGCAACTGTATCGCGCTGGACGATGGGGAGGAATGTGTCTGCGTCCAGTCCATTTCCTACTCCCTGTTGTGCCGGTGGTTCCGGGCGGCGGTGCTGCCGCTGGACAGGGAACTGGAAACGGCCCTGTTCCACCGCCTGGACGCCAAGCGGTGCGCCGTCTGCGGGGCGCTGTTCACCCCCGGCTCCAACCGGGCCAAATACTGCCCGGAATGTGCGCCGAAAGTCCACCGGCGGCAAAAGGCCGAGTGCGAGCGCCGGAGAAGGGTACAGCGTGGACAATTAGAGGGCAAAACCCCCTTGTAAATCAAGGCTTTTTTCGAGGGTGTCGCTGGGGGCCTGATAGATTTATCCTCTGGCCCCCAAAACAGCCCTCTAGGCCAGGATCGGGCGGATCAGCGGCAGCGTGATCGAGAAGAACCGCCGCACACTGCCGCAGCCGTCCAGCTCCGCCGCCTCAAAGATGTCGGGGCTGATGCCCATGATGGCGGCCATCAGCATGATGGTGGTGTTGCCGAACCACATCAAAAAGTTCATCAACCCGATCAGCGAACGGGTGCCAAAAGCGGTGCCCATAAAGTCGATGGGGGTCTTGGTCAGCCCCATCGACATGAGGATGGAGTTGATGGGCCCGTTGGTGGAAAACAGCGCGAAGAACAGCATGGCGAACGCCGAGGCCATAATCAGGTTGGGCAGGTAGATGACCACCTTGAAAAACTGTTTGCCGCGCAGTTTCAGCCGCATATCGGTGAACCAGTTGGCCAGCAGCAGCGCGATGACGATCTGCGGGATGAAGCCGATCAGCCACAAAATCAGCGTGTTGCCCGCGTACTTGAGCATGTCGGAATCCAGCAGGCTTTTGTAGTTGGCCAGGCCCACAAAATTGGGCCCGACCTCCTTGATGCCGGAGCGGTAATACTCAAAAAAGCTGTAGCGGACGGTATCCAGCAGCGGAATGAACGAGAAGATAAAGAATGCAATAAAGAAGGGCAGGATAAACAGATAGCCCCATTTGGCATAGCTCAAATGTTTTGGTTTCTTATTCATAGGTCACCGTTCCTTTTTACAAAACTGCCTTCCCAAAAGCTGCCGCACCGGGGGTGCCGGCACGGCAGCTTTTATCTGTGGAAAACAGACAGTCAGATCATTCCGGCCACTGCACGTCGGTGATGTCGGGGTAGCGCTCCTTGATGGCAGTCTCAAAGTTTTCCTTGGCGCGGTCAAAGTCCACGTTGCCCTGGAAGTAATCGCTGAAGGAATTCTGGATCAGCTCCACACAGCCCTGGTCATAGGCGGACAGCGGCGCAATCTGGATGTTCTCGGCCACCGGGGCGTAGTAGGCGTAGGCGTTCTGCCCGCCCAGGAAGCTCGAAGCAAAGCTGTCGTCGGTGGAAGCCTCCTGCATGCCGCTGACCGTGTTGGTGAAGTCCTGGTAATCCTTCGAGATCTTGATCAGGTTACCCTTGTTGGCAGTCATGGACAGGATGATGTCTTTGACATGCTCGGGGTTGTCGGTGCCGGTGCAGGCGTGGACGTAGGAACCGCCCCAGTTGTAGGTCATCGGCGGGTTGCACACAGCCCAGGTGCCATCGACGCCGTCCCAGTTGGGGGCCAGCGTGAAGTCGATGCCCCACGGCGGCAGCAGGAAGGCAAATACCTTGGAGGCCGAACCCATCGCCTTGTTCCAGTCATCGTTGAACTGGCCCTTGACAGTCTTGTCGAGATAGCCGGCGTCCAGCCATTCCTTGGAGGATTCGATCCAGTCCATGATCAGCGGGTCCACCTTGAAGGTGGTCTCGCCCGCCGTGACCCAGGGCTGGCTGACGTTGTTGCCATATACGCGGAAGGTGTCGGCGTAGGAGGCGAAGGTGAAGTATCCCTTGGCCTTGAGCTCCTCAGCGGTCTGCTTGAGGGTGTCCCAGTCCTTGACCTTCTCGCCGATCACGGCGGGGTCGTCGGTGCCGAAGACGTCCTTGACGATGTCGCGCCGGTAGACAAGCAAACCGGGGCAGCACTGCCAGGTGGAGCCGCGCTGCACGCCGTTCTGGTCGGAGGCCGTCGTCTTGGTGAACGGGTACTGGTCGGCCAGGTCGGTGTCAGGGTCGATGCCCAGGTCGGTCAGCGGCATGGCCACGTCGGCGTCGGCGTCGGTGTACTTATACACATAGTCGGTCTCGGACAGGAAGATGTCAATCTTGTCGTCCGCCGCGGCGGTGGCCTGGTTCAGCAGAGCTTCGTCCAGTTTTTGCTGGTAGACGCCGTCCTGGTTGGGGTTGATGACCCAGTGGATCTCGGTGCCGTCCTTTAAGTAGGTCACGGTGCCGTCGTCCGAGGTGTGGTCAACCTCCGGGTAGACGGCTTCCAGCCGGGTGCGGAACTCATCGTTCCAACTATAGATGTTGATGACCTGGCCCTCGGCGGAAGCGGTATTCGCGGTGGCATCCCCGGCGGCCTGGCTGCTGCCGCTACCGCCGCACCCGGCCAGCAGCGCAGCGATGGAAGCGACGGCCATCGCGCCGGCAAGTAAGCGTTTCTTCATGGTTTTTCCTCCTTGTCTGGGGGCGCGGCCGCCGCGGCCAAACTGCTGCGGCTGTGCCCTGTGATCTTGCGGGGACAGGGCTTATGTTCTCCCTGTCGGACTGTGACTTTATTATAGGGGCTAACCCTGCCGCCAATATATTAGCAATTCAAAAAAATATCAAATTCTTGACCGAATTTTGGAGCTTCTGTGAAACTATGGTCATGATTCTGCCATTTTTGCACAACGTTTTGATTTTTGCGTGCCTGTTGGACCGGTATAATGGGAAAAACAAATAAAAGGAAAGGAGTGGCTGCGTTGTCTCACATGCCTTTTTTGGAGGAAAGCGGCAGCTTCGCCGTAAACCGGCCGGAGAATGTCAGCTATCTGTATTTCCCGCTGGCGTCGGATACCGGCATGAAAAGCGCCGTAACCCCCGGCCTGGGCGGCGATGCCAAGCTGGACCAGGAGACGTTTCTGCTGGAGCCGGTCAGCGCAGAAAATCTGCACGACAACCGCGCCAGCCGCAACTTCTGGCTGCGCTGCGGCGGCCAGGCCTGGTCCTGCACCGGCACTTCCGCCGGGCAGGAGGCCCAAAAATTCACCCCAGATCAGGAGGACAGCCGCCTGCAGGCCGGCTTGATGTGGCAGACGGTGGAGCGCACCTCCGGCCCGCTGGGGATCACCGCCCGCGTCACGCTGTTCTGCCCGCTTTCGGACAACCTGGAGGTCATGCTGGTGACGGTGCGCAACACCGGCGCCCGGACGCTGCAGGCCACCCCGTTTGCCGCTGTGCCCCTCTATGGCCGCAGCGCGGACAACATCCGCGACCACCGCAATGTGACCTCGATGCTGCACCGCATCCACTGTACCGCCCACGGCGTGGCCGTGCAGCCCACCATGTCCTTTGACGAGCGGGGCCACCGCCCCAACCGCACGCTGTACTATGTGTTGGGCGCAGGGCCCGGCGGCCAGCAGCCGGACGGGTTTTATCCCACGGTGGAATCCTTTTTGGGCGAGGGAGGGACTTACCTGCGCCCCCGCGCCGTGGTGGAAGGCCGCCCCGGCGTGCCGGCCGGCAGCACAGCGGCCGGCCGTGAGGCGATGGGGGCGTTCCGGTTCCCTGACCTGACGCTGGCACCGGGGGCTGAGGCCGCCTATGTGCTGCTGCTGGGCGTCGCCCGGACGCCGGAGGAACTGGACAGGGCCTGGCAGCGCTACGGCAGCGAGGAAAAGGCCCGGGCGGCCCTGGCCGAAACCCGCGCCGCCTGGCAGCGGCGGGTCAACGTATCCTTCCACACCGGCGACGCCGACTTTGACCACCTGATGCGGTGGGTCTGTTTTCAGCCGTTTTTGCGGCGGCTGTTTGGCTGTTCCTTCCTGCCCCACCACGATTACGGCCGGGGCGGCCGGGGATGGCGGGATCTTTGGCAGGACTGCCTGTCCCTCTTGCTGATGGACCCCGGCGGTGTGGGCCGCATGATCGAACAGAACTTTGGCGGCGTGCGCGTCGACGGCACCAACGCCACCATCATCGGAGCGGGGGACGGCAATTTTATCGCCGACCGCAACGGCATTGCCCGGGTCTGGATGGACCATGCGCTCTGGCCGCAGATGACCACCCGCCTGTACATGGACCAGACCGGCGATGTGGAAATCCTCAACCGCCAGGCGCCCTATTTCAAGGATGCCCAGGCGCTGCGCGGCACCGCCCTTGACCCCGACTACCGGCCCGAACAGGGCGGCTGGCAGCGGGACGCGGCGGGGCAGGTGTACACCGGCACGCTGCTTGAGCATCTGCTCATTGAGCAACTGGCCGCCTTTTACGAGGTGGGCGACCACAATTTCTACCGCCTGCGGGGGGCCGACTGGAATGACGCACTGGACATGGCCGCGGAACATGGGGAGAGCGTGGCCTTTACCTGCGCCTATGCGGGCAACCTGCGGGAGCTGGCCGGCATGATCCGGTTGCTGGGCCGCCGCACCGGGGCGCGCACCGCCCCGGTGCTGGCGGAACTGGCGGTGCTGCTGGACGCTGATCCCGCCCTCTGGGATGACGCGGCCGCCAAGCGGCAGCTGCTGGCCCGGTACGCCGAACAATGCCGCCACACCGTCAGCGGGCAGCGCATCGAGCTGCCGCTGGACGCGCTGGCCGAAGCCCTCGACCGCCGGGCGGACTGGCTGACCGGCTGGCTGCGCAAGCATGCCTGGATCGACGGCCCGGCGGGCGAGGGCTGGTACAACAGCTATTATGACAACCACGGCCGGGCGGTGGAGGGTGTGTTCCCCACCGGGGTGCGGATGATGCTTACCGGCCAGGTGTTTGCCATCATGGGCGGCGTCGCCACCGATGAGCAGATCCGGCGCATCACGGCCAGCGCCGACCACTACCTCTACCGCCCCGAGATCGGCGGCTACCGGCTGAATACCGATTTCCATGAGCTCAAGTTCGACCTGGGGCGGATGTTCGGCTTCGCCTACGGTGAAAAAGAGAACGGCGCGGTGTTCAGCCACATGGCGGTGATGTATGCGAACGCCCTCTACCGCCGCGGCTTCGCGCACGAGGGCTGGAAGGCTCTGAAAGCCCTGGCGGACACCGCCCTTGACTTCGACACCAGCCGCATCTACCCGGGCATCCCGGAATACTTCCGCGCTGACGGGCGGGGCATGTACCACTACCTGACCGGCGCGGCCAGTTGGTACATGATGACAATGATCACCCAGGCGTTCGGCGTGCGCGGGCAAGCGGGCGATTTGCTGCTGGCCCCCGCTTTGCTGGCCGGGCAGTTCGACAGCGATGGCGCGGCCGAACTGTCGCTGACCTTTGCCGGCAAACCGCTGTGCGTGCGCTACGAAAACCCCGCCCGCCTCGACGCCGGGCAATACCGGGTGGCGGCCGCCAGCCTGGACGGTGCCGCCCTGCCGGTGGACGGCAGGGCATCGGTCCTGATCCCCCGTGTGACCATCGAAGCGCTGAACGCCGGCGCGCCCCACCGCATCACCGTGACCCTGCGCGCCGCGCAGTAAAAACTGAAAAGAGCGACAACCTGTGCAATACGGCCATTTTGACGACCGGGCCCGGGAGTACGTCATCACCCGCCCGGACACCCCCGCCCCCTGGGTAAACTATCTCGGCTCGCCGGAATACGGGGCCATCATCTCAAACAATGCGGGCGGGTATGTGAAGGAAACCGGCCACCCGGCCTACCGCGCCGATGACGCACTGTGGCTGTTCCCCACCGTCTATAAATATGTGGCCGAAACCGGCAACCTCGACTTTTTGCAGGAGGTCATCCCCTACGCCAACCGGGGCAGCGCCACGGTGTACGAACATCTCAAGCGGGCAATCCAGTTTTCACTGGATCATCTCGGCCCGCACGGATTGCCCGCCGGGCTGTATGCCGACTGGAACGACTGCCTGCGCCTGGGCGCCAACGGCGAGTCCAGTTTTGTGGCGATGCAGTTCTATTACGCCCTGTCGATTTTGCGCCGGTTTGCCGGCAAGCTGGGCCAGACGGAGGACAACGCTTGGCTGGACGGCCTGCTGGCGGAATACCGCGGCAAGATCCAGGCCCTCTGCTGGGACGGCGACCGGTACATCCGCGGCTTCACCGAGGCGGGCGAACGCATCGGCGCCGCCGCCGACCCGGAAGCCAACCTCTGGCTCAACCCGCAGAGCTGGGCGGTCATCAGCGGCCTGGCCGATGCGAACCAGGCCGAGGGCGCGATGGACCAGGTCTACACCCGCCTGAACACCCCCTACGGCGCGGTGCTGATGGACCCGCCCTACCATGCCCACGCCTTTGACGGCGCGCTGGCCGTCATCTACAACCCCGGCACCAAGGAAAACGCCGGCATCTTCTCGCAGACGCAGGGGTGGCTGATTCTTGCCGAAGCGCTGCGCGGCCAAGGCCAGCGCGCCTACACCTACTTTGCCGAGAACGCCCCCGCCGCCCAGAACGACCGCGCCGAGGTGCGCCACCTCGAACCCTACTGCTACGGCCAGTTCACCGAAGGGCCGGCCAGCAAACATTTTGGCCGCTCCCAGGTGCACTGGCTGACCGGCACAGCCTCCACCGTCATGGTGGGCTGCGTCGAGGGCATCCTGGGGCTGCGCCCTGACCTGGATGGGCTGCGCCTGGCACCGGCCATCCCCCGCGAATGGACGGGCTTTACAATGGACAAGGATTTCCGCGGCTGCCGGCTGCACATCCGGGTGGAGAATCCCCACCACCGCGAAAGCGGCTTTACCAGCCTGACTGTCAACGGCCGGGAGCTGCCCGACGCCTACATCCCGGCCGCGCTGCTGACCCGCGAAACCGAGGTTTGCCTGATTCTGTGACTCGCAGCAGGCGCCCGCGCTGGATTGGCCTGCGCCCCGTCCATTTTTAACGAACGCTTTTCTCCTTACAACCACAGCGGGAGGCATATTTTCATGCCTCCCGCTGTGCGTTTTTCTATCGGTTGTGGGAACAGCGCCCGTCAGGGCTTATCCGGCCCGGCGGGCGGCTTGCCGCATCCGTCCTGCGTCGGGGCGTCGGGTTCCGACTCGATGTTCCACTCCACCATATAGTATTTGTCCCGGTATTTTTTGGGGGTCATGCCCACCGATTCCTTGAATTGCTGGATAAAATGGCTCTGGGAAGAAAAGGCCAGCCGGTTGGCAATGTCGATCATCGAGGCGTCGCTGAACCGCAGCAGGTTCTTGGCCATGTCGATCTTCCGATCCCGGATGTAGGCGCTGACCGAAACCCCGGTTTCCTTCTTGAACAGGCGGGACAGGTAACTGGCCGAAACGCCCAGGGCGTCGGCCAGGTCCTCGATGGTGATGCGCTCCTTGATGTGGGAATAGATATACTCCCTGCAGGCGTTGATATGTTTGGAATTGGCGTTGCTGTGCCGGTATTTGCGCATCCTTTCGGTGTAGTCCATCACCATCTCGTCGTGCAGGCGGCAGACCTCCGACTCGGTATGGATATCGTCCAGCTGCCGGATATAAAAATCGCTGAGCCGGAAAGCCTGCTCCAGCTCCATGCCGTATTGCCGGCACATCCGGGTGATCATCGCGGTGGTGACCACAAAGTGGTATTTCATGTTGGTCACCGGGTTGCGGGACAAAACGCCCACCCCCTCCTGATCTTCAAACCGGGCCTGCTCACAGTTGCGGCGCACTGTCTCCACATCGCCGTTGGCCACCGCCCGGTAAAACAAAAATTCCTCGGTCGGCTCCCGGTGGAAGTCCTCGTCGATGTCGTCGTTTGCCTCAATCATCAACCATTCATCCTTGTAGCTCATGGTTCTCCACCTCCCTGACTGGTTTTCCACGCTGGAGTGGCGCTACCTGCCATCTGTTAGCCATATTATAGCACAATCCGTGACTGGGGTGGAGAACCAAATGCGTCGATTGCGTAAGACAAGGAAAACCGCTTTGCCGCCCGCCACCCGTGCCTCCGGCACAAAGCCCTGGTCCAGCCAGTTAGACAGGTGGAATCGGCTGAGGGAATCATCCAGCGGCGCCTCGATGGACAGCCGCGGGCAGCAGACTTTGCAGAAAGCCAGCATGTGCCCGGAGGCACCTGCAAAATGGGGATCAGTATAGGCCCCCGCATGGTGGCGCGGGGTAACGGCGTGGAGGCCGCTGTCTTCGCGCCGCCTTTTCGTTTGCTAGCGGCAGGATAGGGCGTCCGGAGCGTAGAGCTGCAAAACGAACCAGGCCCCGGGGCGGCCGTTGGCTTCCATCAGAAAGCACTGCCCGGCGGTGATCCAGCCGACGAGGGACTGTGTCGGGGCTTCGAGTTGGATGAGCTCTGCGCGCCGGTGATCGCCCTGAATCGCTATGTGGAGCAGACAGGCAACCTTGCCTTTGCAAAGCAGGGCTTTGTACAGGCGGGGCTTCAAAGCGTTTTGAGCAGACTGGAAGCCAAAAGGCACCCGGTCATTCCGCTGTATGAAACCTTTCTGCAGCCAACGGATGATATGCACAATTACGTTTACCTGACCTATGACAACGCGCTGGTTTGCTGTGCGATGCGCGCGTTGGCCACGCTGCTGGAGCGGCCCGAGCTGGAGCAGGCCGCCCAGCGCACCCGGCAGGCTGTGTATGCGCACTGCGTCAAGGAGCAGGATGGCAGGCCGTTTTTTGCCTGGTCGGTGGATTTGAACGGCCATTATGATATCTACGACGAGCCGCCGGGCAGCCTGCAGCTGCTGCCGTTCTACGGCTTTTGCGGTGAAGACGATCCTATCTGGAAAAATACGGTTGCCATGATTCGAGACAAAAGCTATCCGCTGTCCTTTGCCGGGCATGCCATCGCGGAGATTGGCTGCAAGCACGCGCCCCACCCGTGGATTTTGTCCATCTGCAACAGCCTGCTCAGCGGCCATGCGGAAAGCGCGCTGCGGCATCTGCGCCGCACGGCCATGGACAACGGCGTGGCCTGCGAAAGCGTCAACGAGGATACCGGCGCGTGCGAAACGGGCGAGGCCTTCGCCACCTGCGCCGGGTTCTTGAGCTATGCGCTCTACTGCGCCCTGGCGCGCTGACGGCGGGCAGGATCAATACAAAAATTTACGCTTCATAGCCATTGGCAAAACGAAGGAAGAATGCTATACTGATATGCAGATATAACGTTCAACCTAACGCTGGAGGTGGCCGTATGAAGCGTTTTTGCTTGTTTTTGGCGCTGATGCTGGCGCTGTGCGTTTCCGCCCTGGCTGTGCCGATAGAAAACGCGGAGTCTTCCTGCCGCGTATGGATTGACGGCGCGGAGGCGCTTGTGTACGAAACGGCGGTGTGCAATCAGCGCTATTGGACGGCCAATCCTGAATTGTCCAGCGCACCGGTGGCGATTGCGCAGGCGCAGGGCTCCTGCCGCGTGGAGGCGGAGTTTCTGAACGCGCAGGTGCACTCCGCCGTTGTGCGGCCGCTGTCCCTGGGCGTTGTGCCGGAAATTGCGGATGGCAAGGTATGCTTTACCCTGCCCGCCCCGGCCAAGTGCACGGTGGAAATCAACGGCGATACGGCGGGCGCGCTGCATCTGTTTGTGGATGCGCCCGATGCAGAAAAGCCTGATCCCGACGCTGCCAATGTGCAGTATTTCGGGCCGGGCGTGCATACGAACGTGCTGATTACGGCCAAATCCAACCAGACGATTTATATCGATGCGGGCGCGATTGTCTATGGGCAGATTTTCTGCGGCATGGGCAGCAATTTTACCATCGCCGGGCACGGCGTGCTGTGCGGCAGCATTTATGATCGCTACGCGGATACCATCGTGCCGGTCAGCATCACCAATGCGCACGATTTTACCATCCGCGATATCACGATCCTTGATCCCTCCGCCTGGACGGTGAATCTGTACAAATGCAAAAACGCGGTGATTGATAATGTGAAGATCATCGGCGCGCGCAGCAACAGCGATGGCATTACCATGCAGAACGTGGAAAACGTGCTGGTGCAAAACTGCTTTGTCCGCTCCTGGGATGACAATCTGGTGGTCAAGGGGTATAATGGCAATGTGGACGGCGTTACCTGCCGCAACTGCATCCTGTGGACCAATCTTGCCCAGTCCTGCGAGATTGGCTATGAAACGCGGGCGCAGTTCATCCGCAATATCACGTTTGAGGATATTACCGTGCTGCACAGCTTTTATAAGCCGGTGATTTCCATCCACAACAGCGACAGCGCCGCCGTGAGCCAGGTTGCTTTCAGAAACATTACGGTGGAGGACGCGCGCATGGGCGCGGGCGCGCTGGGCGCGGTGTTCGCCTGGCCGCTGTATTCGCTCTTGGGCGCGTGGGGCGCGGGCATTGCCATGGTATTCATCGCCCTGGTGGATCTGGTGCTGATG
>OLOQ01003341.1_pt1 | contig 11808 bp, 8 predicted proteins | sample 1673101 | NCBI WGS metagenome assembly OLOQ01 (sample SAMEA3136754, study PRJEB25190) | human gut metagenome | biome: human gut; feature: human-associated habitat; material: faeces | place: Austria | collected 2013 | reverse complement strand
AAATGCCCGTCTTGCCAAAGCTGGAGTAGACCGTGTTGCCCAGCATGCTCAGAGAAACACCGTCCACCTGGCCGGAGAGGTTCTCCGCCAGCTTGCGGGCCGCCTCAGGCACCTTGTCAGGGCTGAGCAGCCCTGCTGGCCGAAGAAGTAGTTCACGCCCATTATGTCGAGTGCCTGCGCGGCTCCCGCGTCGCGGCCTCCGTCGGGATCGTTATATCCCTCGGTGACGGGACGCGTGGTGTCGAGGCTGCGCACTATCCCGGCCAGGTGGGCGGTAAGGGCGCTGTCGCGCTGCTCCATCACCTCGTTGCCTATTGACCACATCACCACCGACGGATGATTACGGTCGCGCTTCACAAAGGCTTCCAGGTCGGCCCTGTGCCAGCGCTCGAACAGCTTGTTGTAGTCCCACTTGCGCTTGCCGTTGCGCCACGCGTCGAAAGCCTCGTCCTGTACTATCAGGCCCATTTTGTCGGCAAGATCAAGCAGTTCGGGAGCAGGAGGATTGTGTGAGGTGCGGATGGCGTTACAACCCATGTCGCGGAGCATCTCGAGCTGGCGCCTCAGGGCCGACACGTTCAGAGCCGCGCCGAGCGCGCCGAGGTCGTGGTGCTGGCACACGCCTTTTATCTCCGTGCGCTTTCCGTTGATGAAGAAGCCCTCGCGCGACACTTCGATTTTCCTTATGCCGAACGGCTGGAAATATACGTCGCGGTCGCGGCCCGACTTCACTGTCACTTCGGCCATATACCGCGCCGGCGCTCCGGGATTCCACAGCCTGAAGTCTGAAATCGGCTTAGAAATCTTCAGGTCGGCCACCGTATCGCCGCCCACTTCCACAGTGCGCGCGCCCAGATTGTAAACGCGCTTGCCTATGCGGTCAAGCGAATCGAGTTCGTAAACCGCCACATCCACCGTCGCCTTCCTCCGGTTGGCGGCTGTGTTGCGCAACGCCACGTCCACATTCACCGTGGCCCGCTTCATGTCGGAGCTGAAATCCGTGGCCGTGATGTTAATGCCGTTGTAGTCCACATGAAGCGGAGCGCTCTCCGTTATCCACACATTGCGGTATATGCCCGCTCCGGGATACCAGCGCGAGTCCCAGTGCTCGGTATCGGTGCGCACGTCAATGCGGTTTTCGGCCCCGAATTTCACAAACGGAGTGATATCGGTTCTGAACGACGCGTATCCGTAAGGCCAGCCGCCGGCCCGCTGGCCGTTGACATACACTTCGGCATTGGCCATCACGCCGTCGAAATCCACATAAATCTTCTTTCCGGCCTTATCCTTCGCCACGAAGAAATTCTTGCTGTAATGTCCTATGCCTTTGTAAGGAAGACGTCCCGTGTTTCCGGCAAGATCCATTCTGAACGGTCCTTCTATGGCAAAATCGTGAGGAATCGCCACACTGCGCCAGCCTCCGGCCTCTGTTGGCGTCTCAGGCTGTGACGGCTCTTCTATCCGGCCGCCGTCGGCCTGCAGACCGTAACGCTTGAATTTCCAGCCGTCGTTAAACTCTCGCCGGCCTTTGCTCCCGGCCGACACGGGATTGTCAGCCCAAACCACCCCCGAAAAGAGCAGCGCGGCCACTGCACAAATAAAAAATTTCTTCATTATACTTGGATTTTATTACTATTCGCTTTGACAATTTTACTAATTGCAACAATCTACGCCTCAGCGTATTTACACGAGCTGCGATAGTGCAAATATATAAAATCCACACATGGAAACATCACTGTTTCCTCACTTTTTTTGCAATTTATCCCCCCAATCTACAAGGGCGGTGGGAGGCTCTCAATCAGCGAGTGTGATGGTGCAGTTGTCCAGCGACGCAATCCGCGCAAGCGATTCCACCCTTATCCCCTTCGACGCAAGCATCTCGCCTCCGCCCTGAAACACCTTCTCGATTATAAAGCCCATCCCCACGATTGTGGCACCGGCCTGACGGCAGAGATCGATCACGCCCAGCGACGCGTTGCCATAGGCCAGAAAATCATCTATGAACACCACCCGGTCACCGGACGTGAGAAAATCGGCCGAGATACACACCGTATAGTCCCTGTCCTTCGTAAACGAATGCACCGTGCTCGTAAGCATCCGTTCCATAGTCTTAGGCTTCTTTTTCTTCACGAACACCACAGGCAGATGCATCATTGCCCCGGTCATTATTGCCGGGGCAATTCCGCTTGCCTCGATGGTAAGAATCTTGTTCACGCCGCTTCCGGCGAATATCCGCGCGAACTCCGCCCCTATCTGCTTCATCAGGTCAGGATCCATCTGATGATTGATAAAGCTATCCACCTTCAGAATGCCGCCCTCATAGCAGCGTCCGTCCTCAAGTATGCGTTGTCTCAGTAATTCCATCTTTTCTATTTATTTGGCGTCACCTCCGCAAAATTACCGAAATTCCGCAGAAATGCTCTATATATAACGCTTCTCCCCCCAAGAATGGACCACCGCCCCGCAACTTTCCGCCCCAAAACTGCTCATTACCTATCCATACGGCACGGTTTTATCGCAGGAAATGCTCCAGTATTGACTCTCCCGCACCGTGAGGATACCGCAACCTCCCGACAGCAATGAGTATAGACATGAACAGTATGAAAATCACCACACTTCCCCATCTTACAATAAGTGATGGCTTCTCGCCCAAAAGCTTCCTGAGCTTTTCCGACCGTATTTCAAGCCTATCGTAATCCTTATATTTCTTCATATCATTCACCTAATTCAAGTTGGTTTCTTACAAGATTATAGTAAACACCTTTTTTCTCCACAAGCGAAGCATGGTTCCCCGATTCGGCAATCTTTCCACCATCTACTACCAGAATCTGATCTGCGTCCTTCACAGTTGATAACCGGTGTGCCACAATCACCACGGTGCGCCCCTTATAGAACTCGGCAAGGTTCTCAACTATTGAACGCTCATTTTTAGCATCAAGAGCATTTGTTGCCTCGTCAAGGAATATGAAATCCGGATTCCTGTATACAGCACGTGCTATCAGCACCCTTTGTTTTTGCCCCTGACTCAGAGCTCTTCCGTCTGCACCGATACGGGTTTGGTATTTAAGAGGCAATTCCATGGCGAAGTCATGGATATTGGCGATTCTGGCCGCATTAAGCAGCCGTTCCTTATCGATCGGACCATCGTCCACGGCGATATTCCGGGCTATCGACTCCGAAAAAATCACCCCGTCTTGCATCACTACGCCACACTGGCGCCGCCACCACCTGAGATTATATTCGCTGATATCACGGCCTCCGACACTGATACAGCCTGACGTCGCCGGATAATATCCCAGCATTAGTTTAATCAATGTGGTCTTGCCGCTGCCCGAGGCGCCCACTATCGCGGTGACCTTTCCGGCAGGAATATCAAACGATACACCGTCGAGATTCTTGTAATAGGCATAGATGTTATATTTGAAGTCGACATTGCGGAAGCTGATTGATTTTTCTCCCACATAGCTGTGAGCCAGTTCCTCGCTTGTTTCATCCTTCTCTCCGTCGTGGATTTCGTTGATTCGCTCGAGCGAGAGTTTCACATCCTGAACCGAGTAGATAAACGACATGAGCTGAGACACCGGCGAATTAAGCTGTCCTATTATATATTGCACCGCAAGCATGGCGCCGAGTGTAAGCTGCCCGTTTATCACGGCCGAGGCGGCAAGCACGGTTATCACTATGTTTTTCACCTCGTTTATAAATATCGAGCCTGCCTCCTGGGCCTGCTGTAGTTTCATGGCCTTCATCTGCACGCCGAACAGCGTGGCCTGCGTATCCTCCCATTCCCACCTTCGGCGGCGTTCACAGTTCTGAAGCTTGATTTCCTGCATGGAAGTCACAAACTGATATGTACGGTTCTGGTTCTCGGCCTGCAGTTCAAACAGTTCGTAGTCCAGCAGCTTGCGCTTACCAAGAAACCGCACTATCCACAGCCCGTAGACTATGCTGCCGACAAGAAACGTAAGAAATATCACACGGCTATAGACATACAGCACTATCCCGAAAATCACAAATGTCAGCATTGTAAACACTATGCCGAGCACCTGATTCGTCAGAAAGTTCTGCACTCTCGAATGGTCGCCTATGCGCTGCAGAAGATCTCCCATCAGCTTGGTGTCGAAAAAAGACATAGGCAGATTCATCAGCTTTATGAAGAAATCGCTCACAAGCGATATATTTATTCTCATGGATATGTGCATGAGCAGCCAGCGCCTTATGAAATCTGCCGACATCCGGCCTGTCACTATCATAAGCTCTCCGAGAAGCACAAGCCATATAAAGCCCATGTCGCTGTGCTTTATTCCCGTGTCGACTATCGACTGTGTAAGAAACGGCATCACCAGCTGCAACAGACATCCCAGGAGAAGACCCAGGCCTATCTGAAAAAAATAGCGTCCGTATTGCCGCAGATACCCCAGCAGGAAACCAAACGATCGCTTTTTGGGTCTGGGAGGCAACGGCTCCTCTACCGTATCTATCGGGTCAAAGAACATCGCTATACCGGCCGGTTCTTCATCGACTGTTGTCGACTCCCAGTGCCTGCCGAACTCTTCCCTCGAATACTTTATCTTGCCCTTTGCGGGATCGGCTATATGATACCGGTCTCCCTTGCGGCTCACCTTGTAGAGCACCACGAAGTGATTCTGATTCCAGTGAAGCACCGCGGGTAGCGGCAGTGACCCGAGACGCTCTGTAGGCACCCTTGCCGCCACGGCATCAAATCCCAGATTGCGCGCCGAATCAGTAAGGCCTTTCATCGAAATCCCGTCTTTCATAGGCTTGCAATAGCTTTCCACCCACTCGAGCGTGCTTTTCATCCCGAAGTAGTTGCATACCATGCAGATACAGGCCGCCCCGCACTGCATCGCATCGCGCTGCCGTGTAATCCTCATTCTTGCCATAATTTCTGTTTTTAGTCCGTCATTCCGCCATATAGCGCGAGGTATCAACGCTCTTCATCTGTTTTTCCTTGTAGCCTTTGAATTTGTAGACCACGCTCACACTCAGGCTGCGCCCGTAGAACCGGCTGTCAACGCTCAGGCGCTGCTGACCGTAGTCCATATACTGCATGGGCGTCTGGCTCTCAAACAGGTCGTTGCCGCGCACCGACACCACAAGCTTGTTTTTCAGCAGACTCATCGACGCACCGGCATCCACGCCCCAGTTGGAAGGGCGGTCCCACAGGCCGAGCATGCTTCCGGTGCTGGCAAAGCCGTTAAGCTCCAGCGAAATCCGGGGCTTGGTGCTGACTATAAACGTATTGTTCACCGTCACCGAGCCGCTCCACTTTCTGCGGTCGAACGCCAGTCCGTGCCAGTCGTCCGACTTGAACCGTTCGAGGCTCTCCGAAAGCGTCACGGTAGGATACCACACCTTCTTCACATTCAGCGGTATCGTAAGCGAGAATCTCAGCACCGACGACAGATCGGCATTGAACAGCTTCTGTATCTGCAGAAACTCGTCGGGCGACAGATAGATCTGCGAGAAGAAAAAGTCTTTCACATGATAATATGACGACGACAGCACATATTTGTTTTTCCACACATAGATCAGACTGCCCACCTTATAATCGGCCGGCCGCAGCGTGGGGTTGCCTATATTCACCTGATACTCGTTGGAATACGACACGAAATCCATTCTCTCCCAGAACGAGGGATAGCTCTTGAATGTCTGATAGGCCGCCTGGAATATATGCGTCTGCGAGGGCATGAATGTGAGCGTAGCTCGCGGAAAGATACCGTTGTGGATGTAATCCCCTATCTTATAGTGCTCGCCCGAAGCCGACACGCTTGCGAAAAACCGGTTGCCGAAAAACGCCCTCTGCAGCCCGGCGTAGCCCTTTATGATCGACTCGCGGGGGGTGGAAGCCGTGGTGCTGTTGAGGATGTCCGACACATTAGTATGGCGGTTCTTGGTATTGGTTGTCTCGTAGCTCGCGCCATACGACAGCGTCCAGCCGCGTCCAAGCGAGTTCGACCCGTCGGCATACACTTTCACGCGGTTCACGTGCTGCGAGCTGCGGCTGCGCATGAACGGCGACTTCTCCCCCGTGGCGCTTGTCTTGTCAATCATCTCGTGGCCGTCGTAGTTGTGGTTCACATACTCCACTCCACCGGTCAGTCCTATCGGCGACGTATATTCCAGACTCACGGCATTGAGCTGACGGTCGGCGTCGCCTTCGCCCACCGATATTCCAAGCAGAGAGTTCATCTGACGCGCGTGCTGACGGTTGCGGGGACTGAACGAGCCGTTATATGTCAGGTCAAGGCTGCTTTTGCTGTTGATTTCATACGACAGCGCCGTATACACCGTGTGGCTCAGATTATTCACCTTTCCCGTCACCGTGTCGTGAATATGCCGGGTTTCGTCGCCTACCGTATGGCGTGCATCCTGAATTTCCTTGCCCTTGCCGCGGATATTGCCGTAGTTATACATCACATTGATGTTCAGCTTCGGAAGGCCCGCAAACAGGCTGCCTCCGCCCGAAAGCGAGGTGGCATGCTTATAGAATGCGTCGGCCTTCACCTGCCCGTTGGCCGTATAGGCATTCTGGCGCTTGAGTACCACGTTGATCACCGAACTGCGTGTTTTCCACCGCGACGACGGATTATAGATTATCTCCACATTCTTCACCTGCTCGGCAGGAATATTTTTCAGATAATCCGTGAGCTGCGACCCGCGCAGTTTCGGCTGCTTACCGTTGATGTAGATTACCGCGTTGCCCATGGGGGCGCCCGAAAGCTCAAGGCTGTTGCCGTCGCGCGACTGTATGAGCGGCAACTGCGTAAGCAGATTGTGGGCCGACGATACCACGCGCGTCTTCATTATATCGTCGATGTTATACGACAGCGCCTCGCCTTTCAGTGTCAGCTGAGGCTTCCGGGCCTTCACCACCACCTCGCCAAGTTCCGACGTCGCCGGACGCAGCGCCACTTCCAGGCGCTGTCCCTGGGCCGTCTGTGAGACGTATTCCTTTCTGTCGATGTCGCGGCTCTCCATTCCTATGTAGCTTACCGTCAGAAACCAGTCGCCCGTTTCAGGAGCCGCGAGCCTGAACAGTCCGCTTTCGTCGCTCACCGTCCCCCGCAGGTAGGTGGAATCGGGCAGCGTGTAAACCACACACGATGCTCCCGCAAGCGAATTGCCACCGTCGTCACACACCCACCCCATTACATCCCTCGCATTTGCCGCAAATCCCGCGGCCAACATCATCAGAAAGTAAATAAATCTCATATCAAGTTTATTATTTATATGTTAAAAATCAGTATTTCAGAGTTTCTTTGAAATCCGGCGCATAAACGCATCTCGGATCGGGGTAGTCCCAGTTACGTACACCATAGGCCTTTATCACCTTCACTACACATCTGCGTTTTTGAGTGTTGCAGACATCAAACACCTTGCATTTCACACACTGGCTCCCCTCTCGATACATATCCCGGGAGTAGTTGAAGACCTTCAGGGCCCGGGACGACTGCCACACCTCCTCTATCGAATTTTTAGCGAGGTCTCCGATTATGAATTCGGGATGCCAGTAAAGTTGTTCGCATGCCGACACCTTTCCGTCGGGCAGCACAAACATCTGGCTGCGTAGGAAACCGCACTGTCCTCCGCTGAAACATGGTTCCTCAGGACCTGTACAGCCGAATCTCTCATTCATGGGTTCTGCGCTGAATATTATTTTCCGCCCGAAGCGTTCCATAAGTTCATTACGCACATAGCTCTCTATCTCCCTGATTTGGGTACGTGAGGCCATCACTTTTCTGAATCCGTCAGACGAATATGGTGTAAATTCCGGAACACGGATTTCCCAGTATTTGAAATGTCGGATGGTGGAAAGAAATACCGCCAGCGCGTCAAGGCCCTCCTTTGTTGCCGTGTCCTTTGTAAGAATAGTGTCTATCTGGATTTCAAAGCCGGCCGCATCAAGTCGTCTTACACCTTCCATCAAGTCTGACAGATACCCCTTCTTGACGTTTATTGTCGAAGCAAGTATATCCTCATCAAGTGAATCCAGTGATATTTGAATCACATTTGAGTAGCCCGTACTCACAAGTTTCTGCAATATTTCTTCCGACACAGGCATTTTGGTGGATATAAATGCGGGCATCATACCGTAGTCAATAATACGCTTTATCAGCACCTCCCAGTCTTTGCGCAGAAACACCTCTCCGCCTATCACATTTATAAACTTCATTCCAAGCCTGTGGGCATCATCTATAATTTCCAATGATCTTTCTGTAGTGAGCGGATTATATGGTGTCTTTTTATCGGCATAGCAGTATGCGCAGTTGGTCACGCAGCGGCTGGTAAGCATCCACATCATGGAGTGTGGAGCACGATGGGCGCGGTCATTGTCCAGGTTCACATTGTTCATGTCGAAATCAAAATCCGGGAAACTACGATAGGGCAAATCGCCATTGATTTTCTCTTTCCGGATAAGCACATTTTTGGGAAAGGACACCTTATTGCCGCCCCACTCCGTATATACCGGAGTTTCATTTCCCATATAGGGTTCAATAAGCTTCAAGGCGCAATCATGTGTGATTCCAAAATGCGTGGATATTTCTCCGAGCACTTCCACAGCCTCGCGGCTTCCGTCAAAAAGCATGAGTATGGCCGCCTGATAGGGATGGATATAGCTCTCCCAGTCGGGCGTACTGTCATATTCCGTTTTTTCTCCGGAATACATGCATATTCTGTCTAAATCGGCCTTGAAACGATAATCAGGATTCAAGACCCAGTTCTGATTGATCTGCATTTTTTATTTCGAAAGGGGCTTCATGTCCGCATCTCGTTTTATCCTTAATGGACATGATGCCCCTGGATTGGTTATTTATTACAGGTTCAAGGTGCTACTTCACCGATGTCTCCGATGGACGGAGTCGGATTAATTGTTACAGCAGAAGTATCGCCCTCGCATACAGCAACCGCAGGCGCAACGCCCTCGCATTTGATAACAGCTTGAGTACCTTTTTCACATTTTACCGAACCGCTGGGAATACAGATCGGACCGATGGTAAAACCGCCCTTTACTTCCATAAGCTCGTTTACATCAAGCGTGTTGGGTATACTCTGGAGTGAAAAATTCTTGTTCATTTGATTGATTGTTAAGAGTTAAACTTAAGCCTCACACTTTCTGTGTTTTGGCGATTAGAGAATGGTAGATATGTCGACTTATCTATTTTTCCTTACAAGGTTACGAATCCTCTCAGCAGATGGCCGTCAGTATGAAATCTGACTTCTAAATCACCTGTGAGGATAAAGAGAGTTTCTACAAAATCCCTCTCTTCATTAGAAGAGGCAATGCAACTCCCATAACAGTCATAGATTTCAAATGTGCCTATTTCATAATTAAAACCTATAAAACTGACGCCATTCTCAACACTTATGTTACATTGAACTGGCCGTGCAGGAATTCTACGACCTCGCGAAGTTTCAGTATAGTCAACTGTGTCCAGATCGTTGTTTACCTCGGTTCCATAATTAAGCATACAAGAAATGTGAGAATTGGCCAAAATGGAAGAACTCCACATTAATACAGCGTAAAAACTGACAATTAGAATTAGTATTTTCTTCATATTCCTTTCATTTATTCGCTGCAAATTTAAGGAGAGGTTTTTTAGAATCTCTCTAATCGTGTGCGGGTTATGTGCGGTTTTATTTTCCCGCACAATCTCCGCACTAAAAAATCGACTTTACTTCTTCATAACAAACGTATTACATCATCTATAACTTTAACTCCATATTTTTCGCCAAAGACTTTTTCACACAAGGCTTCTCTTCTATAAGAAACGGTTCCTTTAGCTCTTCCAATAAGAATAGAAATATTTGTCGGGGAAATTCCACATTTAATTAAAAGTGCCACATGGTAGTCCTGTGTTTTTATTTTTCCACCAGTTAAAAGATTGAGTCTATATTTAAATTCTCTTGAACTATCTATTACCGATTCTTCTAATTTACGCCAAAGCAAATTAGATTCTGGAATTACTTTTCCTTTCTTTATGTATTCTTGTACCTCCGAATACGCCTCCGATTTGTATATGATTGGAGAAACTTGATTTTCAGAACCACTCTCACGCTGAAGTTCAAGCAATTCATTCTTTAACCGTTCCCTTAACTCCACACATCTCTCTCTTTCACTTACATCAATCAATTTATATGATTCCGCCTTAGGTTGAACTGATTGAGCTACAAAATTCTGCTGATTTAATTTATTTATTTTAACAAGAGATTTTTTAAGCTCCTCTACATTTTCTAATGCCTTGTGTAATCGTAGGAGATTTTTTTGATTCCGATTTTTAAGATAAAGAACAGCAATAACAAGCAATGATATTATCACTACAGCGCTCATAATACCCCTTATTAGAGTGTTCTTCCATCTCTCAGCCTTTATTTTTTCCCGCTCATGAATCTGATAATTATATAATGCGTTTTGCATTAATGCCTCCTGTGAACCATTCTGATTTAGAGAATGTTCTAAAACGCCTCTATACTTCGTTATATAAATATAGAGTGAGTCTGCAGGGATAAAATTTTTGAGTTCAGGAGATAACAATATTTCAAAGCCGGTCGCCTTATTATAGGATTTGCTTCCAAATGCCAATTCTTTTCCATACAGATATGCAGAGTCAAATATTCCTGTCCTCAGATAGGCTTTAGCCAAAAATACTAACGCATTGTTCCTATCTATGGGGTGAAGTTTATCTATTATAGGACACAGTATTTGCAAGGTTGAATCCATCTTCCCTTTCCTATATTTAATTCCGCCCAAAAACATAGTCTGAAGATATTCGTCTTCAGGAGATATTTTTTTAGCAATTTCTTTTGAAAAGCTAAACTTAGCTTCCGCTATATCATATTTTCTCTCTTTGATATACACCGTCCCAAGCAGTTGTGTGTCAAACATCAGGCCCAAAGAATCGTTCAGAACCGAATCGACCCGTATGGACTCCTCGATGTAAGGAATTGCCCGCTCGTACAGGCGCAAGGTGTTGAGCAGACGGCCTGTCTGACTCAGCACATTGGCTCGCAAGGTGAGATAAGGCGTATCTTCCGGCAGCATGTCGAGAGCGCTCTGAAAGTAACGCAGCGACGTGGGATAATCGCCCATATCTCTATAGACGCGTCCGCCGTAATACAGCGACTCGGCCCGAAGGCTGTCAGGCCCGTGCGACGCATAATAATTTATCACGTCAAGAACCGTGCTGTCCGACACATGCGTTATATACGCCTTGTCGGCAGCCTTGACGCTCAGAAGGTCGTAATAATGACGGTCGGCCTCCCACAGCGAGTCGCGGTCAACGGCTCCAAGCATCCGCAATGCCTCTTCTGGCTGAGCAGAAACAATCCCGGCCACCCTCGCAAGGCGCCCGTCGGCCTCATGCCTCCGGCATCCCGACAGCACAGCTATGCCCACAAGCACCGGAACTCCAACGCGGCGCAAACATATACCAAAGTGATGAATCATAGCTAAAAACGGTGTTTTATAAGTGCCATTATCCGGACAGGGAATCCGGAAATCCACATTTCAACCGCAAATATACTACATTTTTTCGGCATAAACTTACAGGGGATTGAAACCAATTCAGTAACTTCGCGTTATATTTAGGAGCCGGAAAATCAGAGCCGGACAACCATAGGAAAATGGACCAGCTGAGGCATCAGACCGTGACACGCTATATTGCGCCCCTGCGCGAGGGAGGCTCCCTGCCGCTGCTCGTGGAGGCCGATGACGGCTTCCGATATGCCGCCAAGCTGCGCGGCTCGGGCCACGGCCCGAAAGTGCTTGCCGCCGAAATAATCGGA
>OLOQ01003336.1_pt1 | contig 11815 bp, 7 predicted proteins | sample 1673101 | NCBI WGS metagenome assembly OLOQ01 (sample SAMEA3136754, study PRJEB25190) | human gut metagenome | biome: human gut; feature: human-associated habitat; material: faeces | place: Austria | collected 2013 | reverse complement strand
CGCGGAGCATTTATCTCAGTCGGAGACCCAACTCCCACTGAGATAAATTTGCTGTTACTCACATTACGCCAATATTATTTTTCTTAAATTTTCCCAAAATCCAAGCAACCTACAGCAGCCCAATCGCCTCCCGCACATTTGCCACCCCTTCCAACCGGATATCCGACCTTGGTTTCAATTTACTGACATTGACCATCGGAAGAATGCATCTTGTAAATCCCATCTTGACTGCCTCATGGACTCTCTGCTCTGCCATCGAGACGGCGCGCACCTCGCCAGAGAGTCCGACCTCGCCAAATACGATCGTTTTCTCATCCAGAGGACGGTCTTTATAGCTGGAAATCAGCGCCATCACGATCGCAAGGTCAAGCGCCGGCTCGTTCATCTTCATGCCGCCTGCAATGTTGACATACGCATCGTACCCGGACAGAGCATAACGACATCGTTTTTCCAACACTGCCATGAGCAGGTTCACACGGTTGTAATCGACGCCCGCTGCCGTCCGCCGCGGCAGTCCGAAATTCGTCTTTGACACCAGCGCCTGCACTTCCAGAAGAATCGGGCGGGTTCCCTCCATCGAGCAGGCAGTCACCGCACCGGATGCCTCCGCCGGGCGCCCTTCCAGCATAAATTCGGATGGATTCGGCACCTCCGCCAGTCCTTCCTCCCGCATCTCAAACACGCCGATCTCATTGGTCGAACCGAAACGGTTCTTCACTCCCCGCAGAATCCGGTAGGACGCATGGCGATCGCCCTCAAAATATAGCACTGTATCGACCATATGTTCCAGCATACGCGGTCCCGCCACAACGCCCTCTTTCGTCACATGACCGACGATAAAGACTGTCACGCCCAGTCCTTTTGCGAGCTGCATCAGGACGCCGGTGCACTCTCTTACCTGGCTGACACTGCCCGGTGCGGAACCTGCCGCCTCGATAAACATGGTCTGGATCGAGTCGATCACGACCACATCCGGGGGTACCTCCCGGATCACCTCCGCGATCGTATCCAGGTTCGTCTCACTCAAGAACGAAAGTGGTCCGCGCACCGTCCCGATCCGGCTTGCCCGCAGTTTGATCTGTTTTAATGACTCCTCGCCGGAGACGTATAAAACCTTTTGTTCCTGTCCTGCCAGGTTCCGGCAGACCTGCAGAAGCAGGGTTGATTTTCCGATTCCCGGATCTCCGCCGACCAGCACCAGGGAGCCACGCACCACGCCGCTTCCAAGCACCCGGTCAAGTTCTGCAAATCCGGTTCTCGTCCGATCCGTATCGGAAAGCTCAATTTCATCTAAGCTGACCGGCTTTGCCTGCGCGCCAACCCGTTTCCCCGGTGCCGCCGTCAGCGAAGCCGCTGCCGCATACCGCCCTGCTGCCGTACCGGATGATGCTGGTGCGGACGGCGCTTCCACCATCGTATTCCACGCCTTGCACGCCGGGCACTGCCCCATCCATTTGGAAGATTCATAACCGCATTCCCTGCAGAAAAATCCCGTTGATTTTGCCTTTGCCATGCTGATTCCTTTCCAAACACTTCTTCTCATATTTCTTATTACACAAAAAGCTGCTGCATGGCGGAAACCGGCTTCCGGCGCACACGCCCGCCATTCCTGCCATGCAGCAGCTTTCATCTCACGCATTGTAACTTGTACGTAACGTTTTGTTTTTCTTTTCCTTATCTGGCTTCAATCCGGATTGCGGTTGCCTTGCCCGGGTTCAGCTCCACGCTCAGTACCAGTTTGCCGCTGACGTTGGTCTTCATGCCACCAACCGATACGCCGTCTACATATACCTCATACTCACGCTCATCCTCTAACTGAATGGTAATCTGAGCATCCTTCTCGCCCTCAACCGAAAACTGTACGGAAGTATCTCCCGCCTGGAAATGATTGACTGCCGTGCCCGGTACCGACTCATATACGAACATTCCGTTGCGCTCCAGCTTGGTAATCTCGCCGAATGTTTTTACCTTATAAAGATCGCCCTGAAATTCAAAATCCTGCAGCTTGGACTTTGCTGCTAACATATAATTGCCAAAACTGATGGTTCCGTCATCCTCGATGCGGATTAACTCGCTAACTACTGGCATAATGCTTTATCCTCCTAGTATCCTTTTAATCAATATCGCAACTGCTCCGCACTTACACAGTTACTCAGTAGTATCATTTTAACACACTTCGACCGGGTTTACCAGTCTTTTCGCTTCCAGCCCTTTAGACCGTCTCAAATTTCAGCTGATCGCCATCTTTTTCAATCCGAACCTCTGTTTTTTTCCGGATCGTGCCTTCCAGGATCTTCTCAGAAAGCTGATCCTCGATCTGCGTCTGGATCGTCCGGCGCAACGGTCTTGCACCATATTTGGAATCATATCCCTTGTCTGCCAGAAAATCGATCGCATCATCTGTGATCGTGAGCGTCATTCCAAGCTGATCCTCCGTCCTTTTCTTGATGCCGCGCAACAGAATGCCCGCGATCGTCTTGATATTCTCCTTCGTCAGAGGATGGAATACTAAAATCTCATCGATTCGGTTTAAAAACTCTGGCTTAAACATCCGGCGCACTTCCTCCATCACGCGCTCTTTCATAAACGCATAATCCGCTTTCTCACCGCTCTCCGACGAGAATCCAAGCCGCTTCGGGGAAATAATATTTTCAGCGCCCGCATTGGAGGTCATAATCAGAATCGTGTTCTTGAAATCCACCTTCCGTCCCTGTGCGTCCGTAATGTGCCCGTCATCGAGGATCTGCAGCAGAATGTTAAATACATCCGGATGCGCTTTTTCAATCTCATCAAAGAGAATAACCGAATATGGATTGCGACGCACCTTCTCGCTGAGCTGCCCGCCCTCCTCGTAGCCAACATATCCTGGCGGCGAACCGATCATCTTGGAAACGCTGTGTTTCTCCATGTACTCCGACATATCAACGCGGATCATCGCATTTTCCGTGCCAAACATCGCCTCCGAGAGTGCCTTGGAAAGCTCTGTTTTTCCGACACCCGTCGGCCCTAGGAACAGAAACGAACCGATCGGCCGCTTCGGATCCTTGAGTCCCACACGACCACGGCGGATCGCACGCGCCACGGCGGATACAGCTTCCTCCTGTCCGACCACGCGCTCATGCAGAATGGACTCCAGTTTCAACAGCCGCTCTGACTCTTCTTCTGCCAGCTTGCGAACCGGGATCTTCGTCCAATCAGAAACAATGTCCGCAATCTCATTTTCACCGACCACTAACTTGCGTGAATTTTTCTCTTTTTCCCATTTTTCACGAATCTTTTCAATCTTTTCCTGCTTTTTCTGCTGCTTCTTCTTGATCTCACCGGCTTTCTCATAGGCTTCAGCCTTGATCGCCTCTTCCTTCTGGCCTTCGAGTTTTTTGATCTCCACTTCGAGCTTTTTGATCTCCTCCGGCTCCGTATATACAGTCAGACGCAGCTTCGAGGATGCTTCATCGATCAGATCGATCGCCTTATCCGGCAGGAAACGGTCATTGATATAGCGGGCAGACAGGCGCACCGCTGCCACCAGCGCCTCATCCTGGATCGTTACCTTGTGATGTTCCTCATAGCGGCTGCGAAGCCCCTTCAAAATCTCGATGGATTCCGCCTCCGTCGGCTCATCCACCATAACCGGCTGAAACCGGCGTTCCAAGGCCGCATCTTTTTCGATGTATTTGCGGTATTCTTCCAGCGTCGTCGCACCAATGAGCTGAATCTCGCCCCTCGCCAGCGACGGTTTCAGGATATTGGAGGCATCGATCGCGCCCTCCGCGCCGCCTGCGCCGATGATCGTGTGAATCTCGTCAATAAACAAGAGCACATTTCCACTCTCCCGCACCTCGGCAAGTACCTTCTTAATCCGCTCTTCGAACTCACCGCGGTACTTGGATCCTGCGACCATGCCGGACAAATCGAGGCTGACAACCCGCTTTTTCGCGATCGTCTCCGGTACATTGCCGGAAACAATGAACTGCGCCAGACCTTCCACAACCGCCGTCTTTCCGACGCCTGGTTCCCCGATCAGGCACGGATTATTCTTCGTCCGGCGGCTTAAAATCTGAATAACACGTTTCATTTCCCGTTCCCTGCCGATGACTGGATCGAGCTTTCCGTCCCGCGCCATCTGGGTCAGATCCCGGCTGAAATTGTCCAGATTCGGTGTATTGCCTTTCTCCGGGCGCACTCGTCCTGCTGCCGCATCTTCCGCTGCCTCGGACGGCGCGTCATCGCCCATAGCCCCCATCAGATCCACATATAATTTCTGAATATTAACATTCATTGTATTGAGTAAACGGCACGCAGTTGATTTTCCATCCTTGATGATGGCAATCAGGATGTGCTCCGTTCCAATCAGAGGCGCTTTGAAAAAAACCGCCTCATCATAACTCGCCTGCAGCACGGCGCGCGCCCCCGGCGTATACTCAATCTGTCCCTCTACCTGAGTCGCCACTGCCGGGCTTATCAGACGCTCCATCAGTTCCATGACACGCTCTTCTGTCACATCATGTTCTGCCAGAACCGCTGCCGCCACGCCAGTTCCCTCTTTTATCAGTCCTAAAAGCAGATGCTCCGTCCCCACATAGCCGTGTTCCAGCTCCTGCGCTGTCTCGACTGCCAGACGGATCGCTTCTCTGGCTTTCTGAGTAAAACGATCGATCATTTTACTGTTCCTCCTGTTTCTTTTTACTTTACACCAGCTTCGGCAGTTCCTCCCGAAGATACCGCGCCCGCTCTGCCTCCAGCTCCTCACGTCCCAGCGGCTTGCTCGAACGTTTCTGTAAGTTTGCCGGCTGGATGCCGATCATCAGGCGGTAAATGCTCACAAATTCCGCCGGTTTTAACAGCCCGTCCGCGATGCCCGCCCAGACATGAGATAGAAATGTCATCGCTTCCTTGAGCGTCATCCGGCGCGCATATTTCAGAACGCCGTAGGACTTGTACGCCTCGTCCTCCCGCTCCAGGCGGTGTCTCGACAGAGAAACCTCGCGGAACTGATTTTCCTGCGCCGAGAGCTGCCCCGCCACGTTGGCTACCAGCTCCAGAATCTCTTGTTCGGTGATGCCGAGTGTCTTCTGATTGACTACCTCGTACAGATCGCCGTAGTTTTCATTGCCTCTGCCATAAACGCCGCGCACGGTCGTGCCGAAACGCCCCATATCGCCCAGAAGTTCCTGAAATTTCTTATTCATCGTCAGAGACGGCAGATGCACGACCACAGACGCCTTCATTGCTGTTCCGACATTCGTCGGATAGGACGTCAGATATCCATATTTCTCATTAAATGCATACGGAATCTTCTCGTTGATATAATCATCCAGCGCATCCGCTTTTGCATAACATTCTTGCAGATCGAGTCCCGATGCCAGCACCTGTAAACGGATATGATCGTCCGCATTTAATACCATGCTGACCCGCTCATCCTCCGAACAGAGGATCCCGCCCGGCGTCGTCTTCTCCGCCAGCGTGCGGTTTAAAAGGCGCCGTTCCCGCAATGCGGTGCGGTCAAGCTTCTCCATCAATTCCAGATCTTCATATTCATAAAACTGACCGTCCCGGTCACCCAGATCGCGGAAATTCTGTTTTAAACGGGCAATCATCGTCCGCGCCTCATCCGGCTCCAGACGGCTCGGAAATTTATATTCTTCCCAGTTCCGAGACAGACGCACCCGGCTGGAAACGATATTGGACGCATCATTCGCCACTTCCTCAAACCATTTCGTCATGTCTCATCTCTCCTTCCAGACTGTGTATCTTATCCCGGCAGGCAGCAGCCGTCTCATAGTCTTCTTCCTGCAACGCCGCTTCCAGCCTGCGTTTCAGCTGCTTAATCTGCTCTTCCGGGCTGAATTCCAGTTCTCCTTTCTTCGTCACCTCTGCAGCCGCCTGACTGCGCGGCTGGATCTTCGGATGTTTGCCGGTATGGCTCGAATTTTCCTGCAATTTCTTAATTTTCTCTCCAAGCAACGGATCAAACACATGATAACAGTCCGCGCATCCGAAACGGCTGTTCTTGATAAATTCTTCATAGGTCGTGCCGCAGGTCGGGCATACCACATCCTCTTTCGGTGCCTGGCTGGCAGACGCATCCGTCAGTCCCAAAAGGCTCGAAAGCAGTTTTCCAAGCGGAAATTCTCCCTCAATCAGTGCCGAGTACGGTCCCAGATCCATCTCTTTCGCGCACTGGGCGCAGAGATTATGCTCTGTCTTGACGCCGTTAAACACTTCTGTATATTTAATATTCGCTTCGCGAATCCCACATTTCTCACACAGCATAATTTATCCTCCCAACATACACATCCCGCAACGGTTCCAATACACAAAAACCATCGCCCGCAGCCGGAACCTGCTATTCCGCTGTAAATGCGTCATAAATGGAATCCACCAGATTGTGAACCTCCTCGCGGCTCACATTTTTACAGACACCTCTTGCCAGAATTACACTGAGATCCCGGCGCATCTCCGAGATCGTCCGCATCTTATCCGTATCAAGTGCAATCACTGCCCCGCGGCGGCGGTCCACACGCAGAAAACCTTCCTGTTTCAGTACAGAATATGCCTTGTTGACCGTGTGCATGTTAATTCCGATGTTATCCGCTAACTGGCGCACGGATGGCAGCGTATCGCCCTCCCGGATCTGGTCGGTCGCAATCCCGATGATGATCTGGTTTATGAGCTGAATATAAAGCGCTTCCTCACTGTTAAAATCAATCTCTACAATCATACTCCACCATCTTTCATTCTGACGGCAGACCCCGTTTCTAAATACAGTCAGCCGCCTGTTTTATCATTTGTTATATAGATTGTATAACAAACAGGTGTTTTCGTCAACTGTAAAACTGTGTTAATTGTGTGAACTTGTTACAAAAAATCGATATAAAAGAAAAGACAGATACCCGCCAGAAATCTCCTGGACAGATATCCATCTTTTCCTCTTTTATTTACTGCGGATCGTCGATATACTCAAATCCATCCTCATCGCGCCGATCCCGCTCTAACCGGGCTTTTGCCTCGCGGGCGCGTCTGGATCGCTCTGATTCCGACTCATATCTCGTTGGGCGATCACCGTATTCCTCCCGTTCCAGCGTGTAGTAAAGCTCCGAGCGGGATGCCGGGCGCACATAAATCGCCGGGCGCGCATTCCGGCGTTCTCCCGATGCTGCAGACTCTTTCGCCGCACGATGCGCCGATGCAGGCGTGTAATCGCGCTGCAGGCGGCTTTCTTTTGCTGAAACGGCACGTTCCCGTTCTGTGCGTCGGCTTTCTGCCACTGCCTGGCGTTCCCGCTCTGCGCGGCTTCCGTCTGCCGAAGTTCTGCGCGGACGCTCTGAACGGCTTTCCTCTGCCGCATCTCTGCGGGTGCGCTGCAGACGTTCTTCTGATGCCTCTCTGCGGACACAAGCCGGACTGCTTTCTTCTGGCATTTCTCTACGGACGCGTTCGGAACGATTTTCACTTCCTGCTTCCCGGCGGCGTCTTTCCTCCGGCATCCGTTTTGCGCGGTCTGCCGATGCTGCTGCCTCCATACTCCGCTCCCGGCGGACCGGTCTTGTCTCCAGCGTCTCTTGGGTTCGGCGCGCACTCCGACGCCCTTCCTCCATCCGCTCTGCGGACGGGCGGCGTCTGTCATCCGCTGCCATGCGCTCCTTCTCACTCCGCGCTACCGGTCTTGCCGGCGTCATTTCCCCATCTTCTCTCTTGTCGCGCCCAGTGCCTCGTTTCACCCGTGCGTCTGCCGCCGGTCGTGCATTCGACGATGATGGACGACGCTTGGACCTCTGTCTGCCTCCGGCTGCCTGCGTTTCCTCTCTCCACTCTTTCCGCTTGAGCAGAAGATTGATCACGATAAAGAACAAGATTACACACGCTACGCCCAGAACCGCAAGCATGACAAATCGAATATTATAATCCCTGCAAAGTGCGTTGTACTTATCTACAATCTCCTCCACTTGTGCATCATCGTATTTAGTTGCCAGAGACGGGTCTTCAAAATACCGTTGGAAGGTCTTTTCTGCAATATCATACCGATACAGCGACTTCTCGCCGCTCTCATTCATACCATATACGACACAATACTTCTGCTGTTCATCGCTCTTCCATACCCAGCCCTGCACTTTATACGTGCCGTTTAACTGAATGGTCGTCTCCATAAATCCATCCGGAATCTGAACCGACTCATCCGGTGGAAGCACCAGAATCGACTTTGCTGTCACATCGATCGTCACATACGGCGATAACACACCGGATTCCGGTATATAAATATAAAACGCACCATTTCCATCGGCACCCTGCAAATACAGAAGCGTCAGGTCATTGCCATTTCCACACTGGACCTCTGAACCGCCATAAGTACAGGTAGACTGCGTATATCCTTCCGGAAGCAGGGAGGCATCAAATTCCGTCGCCACCGTATAGGAAACGCCGTCTATTTCCACATCCAGCCCGTTTGTCACAACCGGCGTTGTCCCAACTGCCTCTGTTTCAGCCCCTGTCTCCGCCTCTGACGGCACATCGACCGTATCTAGCTTATTGACTGTGATCGTGTAGCTCTTAGTTGTCTGTCCATCCTCCGCCGTCACCTTGCAGACAACGGTATTAGCACCTACCTTTAAGCCGGAATCACCGCTGACAAGGACTTTCGCCTTGCTGTCCTTCGCACTCGCGCTGACCGCCAGCTTATCGACGCTGGCTCCTACCTGTGCCGTATAGGAAGTCACATTTGGCGAAAATGCAGGGGAAAGTGTTCCTGGAGAAATCTTCAAGGACGAAAGCGCCGCTTCCGCCGAGGAGGTTGCCGGTGCTTTTACTTTGACGCTCGCCGTCCCCGTTTTAGAAACTGTGACTGCCTGTGCATCTGAGTCATAGACTTCATAACTTCCCACAGAGATCGACGTATTTCCCGCCTGCACTGCCTTGAATTTCAGCGTATAGGAAAATGCCTTCGTCGAATTGGAATCCATCGTTCCAACCAGGCGGACGGAACCTGCACCGCCGCTTGCGTTATTTCCGCTCACAAACTCAATGACCGACGGATCATAGGAAAGTACCACGTCGGATGCCCCTAGATTTCCATCCTGAGAGGAGATCTTCACATTGACGCTGAACTCCTGACCCACCGTCGCACTCGGATCGGAAAATGAAATTTTTGCGCTGGATGCATAGGCGCTGATCCCGCCAACCGGCGCCGCCACCGTCAGCATACCTGCCGCAAGTATACCTAATATGATATTTTTAAACCTTTTCATTCAACTGCCCTGTCCTATATTCTTTATTGGTAACGGTCCCATATCTGCACCGTTCCCTTTCTTTACAAATTTTCACGTACCCGCTGCCATCTCTCAAGACCAGCCGCAGGTACGTGAAATATCCCTACAGTCCCAGAATCTTCTTCTGCATCAGAAGAATATCCAAAATATCTACTTTTCCATTTCCATTGAGGTCGGCGCGCGCGATTTCTTCCGCTCTTAACTTTCCAAGTCCCAGTATCGACCGCTGTGCCAGCAGGACATCCATGATGTTCAGCTTACCGTCGCCGTTGACATCCCCGCGCACCGACGATGCCGCATGCGTTCCCGATGTGGACTGGGATGGTGCCGCCGTGCTGGTCGGCGACTGGCTCCCCTGCGGACTGCCGGCGCTCCCGACAGACTCCCCATTTGGCGCAATCAGGGTTCCGGAACTGCCGCTCCCAAATCCATTCACATTCGATCCCGGTGCGGACTGCCCGGAAGGAGAGCTTCCTGAACTGCTTCCCGAAGAGGTCGGACCGACAATCTGCACATCCGAACCGCCGGAGGAAGAATTTCCTGAACTGCTTCCTGAAGACATGCCCGGTCCCGTCGCCGGACCGCTAGAGCTGCTTCCAGAGGAAACGCCGCTTCCAATCGAGCTTGAGTAGGTCGGACCGCCTGACTGGCGCACTACGTGAAGAACGTAATTTCGCAGATTTCCATTTGCCGCTTTGACCGTCACGGTGATCTCATTGACACCGCTCTGCAGATCGACCGTTCCCGTTCCGGCAATCGTTGCCTTGGAATCAATCGCGCTCGCTGCTACCGTCACGCTTGCCACCGATGGATCCACGATCAGATCGTAGGACTCTGTATCTCGGTTAAAGGTCGGTGTCAGTGCAAATCCATCGACACCCAGCGCCGACAGCTTGTTGTTCGGGCTGCCGTCCAGCGTCGGTTTGACGCAGGCGCCCGCCGGCATATTTTTATACACCGGAATCGAGAACTCAAGTGTTGTATTTGCCAATGCCGTGATCTTCGAAAGCGTCAGTCCTTCGGCAGCTGCCGCCTGCACATTCGTCATGTACTGGTGTTTATAAAGGTTGCTGCCCTGCACATTAAATTTCTTTAAGTACAGCGTATCCTGCCCTTTTTTTACATAATTCTCGCCATAATAAACCGAACCGCCGCGGATCGATTTCTCGATGCTGTTCCACGGGCGCAGATAGCTTCCCGACTGGGATGCCCACCAGAGTCCGCGTTCTACCGCACTCATCGAGCCGGACTGATATGCCTCTATATTAAAGAAGTTATAATATCCCTGATAGCCGGACACCGTTCCGGAAATACTGCGTCCGGTTCCCCGGCTGCCCTGTTCCTGCAGAATCATCGACGCCAGAATATATGGATTGACTCCCGATTCAGATGCCGCATTCATGATGATATCTACATAGGAAGTACCGATTGCAGACTGCTGCGCCACTCCCGTGGAAGTTCCCGAACTGCTGTAAGTGCCACTTCCCGGTGCACTTGTTCTTCCGCTGCTGGTTGAACCAGAAGTTGTTCCAGTTGTGCTGCTTCCCGGTGCGCTTGTACTGCCACTGGTGGTTCCAGCCGTGCTGCTGGTTGTCCCCGATGACTTATTCGATGTGCCGCTGCTGACCGGCGCCGTCTCCCCGTCTGCATTGTTGGAAGAAAATCCATCTCCCGCCATGCCCGGTCCATTGGTCGCTGCCACCCGCTCCGTCTTATGATCGCTGATCGAAGCAATCGGAGACGACAGACCGGCGCTGCTTCCGCTCGAACCTGACGAACTTCCCGGTCCCGTCGCTGAACCGGAAGAAGAGCTTCCAGAACTGCTTCCCGTACCGGCCGATACCGACGATCCGCCCGACACCGTGCCAGAAAGGAAGGTTCCGCTCACCATGTTCTGCAGCCCCGTCTTCGTGTGAAGCGAACTGTCATACGACTGTTTCATGAACTGGTAAATATATTTATCATTTAAGAAATTCCGCGGATCCATATAATAGGCGATAATATCCGAAGACGCCTGTACCCAGGAGCTTCCGTCAAAGCCCGGCCAGGTTCCGGTTCCCCAGTCATACGCGCCTGTCTCGGTCGATTTCCAGGACGAAATGCTGCTGCTCGCAACCAGGTTCCGCCCGATCACGCTTTCATTTTTCAACGCTGTGTTCCAATCCAGATTCGTCTGGAACGCCGTGAACGTCCAATTCGGATATTGTGCATGCAATTCCCGGAGTCCCTGTTTATAGCTCTCCGGAAATCCCTGCTTTGTCAGATAGCCTTCAAAATCCGAATCCGATTTTATCGCCGTCGGAAACTTTATGTATTTGCTCGAAACATAACCCGTCTGCTCACCGCCGCTTCCGCTATATCGTATCTGATACCATACGACGCCATCCGTTCCCGTCTGCTCACCAAGTACTGTAACCGGTGCGCCCTTGGACAGCTTCGCTAGTGCCTGATACGAAGTGCCCGGACCACTCCGGACATTCAGGTTTGTCGCATTGACCGACGCGGTTCTCTCTTCCGCATAGCTGACGATCCCCAGCAAAGACTCTGCTGCA
>OLOQ01003333.1_pt1 | contig 11817 bp, 10 predicted proteins | sample 1673101 | NCBI WGS metagenome assembly OLOQ01 (sample SAMEA3136754, study PRJEB25190) | human gut metagenome | biome: human gut; feature: human-associated habitat; material: faeces | place: Austria | collected 2013 | reverse complement strand
GAGAGCTACAAGCCCCCGCTGGTGAACCCCTACGATGAAACCACGGCAGACCGCTACATGACCCGTATGCCCGGCGAAGATCTGTACAGCGGCATGACCCCCGCACAGAGAGCCGCCAAGAAGCTGATGGGCGAGTACGCAAGCCTGAACGACGCCACCACCCGCCGCGAGGAGTGGATGGCCGTGCAGGCCATTGTGACCGGGCAGATTCCCATTGTTGGCAAGGGCGTGAACGAGATCATCGACTTTGGCTTTACCAACACCGAAACCCTGACCGGCACTGCCCAGTGGGGCAAGAGCGCCGCCAAGATCAGCGACAACTTGGAGGACTGGGCCGACAAGGTGCTGACCAACGGCTTTGCCAATGTGGACATGGCGATCATGGGAAAAACCGCGCTGCGCAATTTCCTTGCGGACGAGAAGATCAGCAAAATGCTGGACAACCGCCGCGTGGAAATGGGCCTTATCCACCCGCGCGACCTGCCCAACGGCGTGAAGTATGTGGGCCACCTGAACAGCCCCGACATCGACATTTACAGCTACTCCGAGGTGTACTTGGACGACTGGACGAACCCCGAAGCCCCGGCAACACTGCCCCTTATGCCGGAGAACAAGGTTGTGCTGATCGCCAGCCACCCCGACTACATGATGGCCTACGGTGCCTGCACCTATGTTGAGGACAGCACCCAGCAGTGGATGACCGCACAGACTGACCGCCTGCTGCGCAGCTATGTGGCGCACCATCCTGACCGCCGTATGCTGGAATTGCAGGCCCACCCGCTGCCCATCCCCGACAAGGCGGACAGTTGGTTTGTTGCCACCGTTTGCTGATATGCACCCCCTGCCCGGTGACGGGCGGGGGCTTTTTACTGTGGAGGTGAGAGCGTGGCACTGTTTGAACTAAAACAGGACACCGGGAGCGGAACGGCAGCACCGTGGGCACCGCCCACATTCAAGGACTGCGTGGCGGCGGATATTGACGCGGCGTTTTTTGAGGAGAACGAACACGCAGACCGCCACACCGTTGACGGTAAAGATGTGCTGATCGTTTTAGAGGACGACGATTTGCGCGAACATTCGGCGCATTGGGAGGCCGGGGCAAAGCAGAACTTTGATACCGGCCTATACACGGCGCACACCATCCTGTATATCCGGGTGGAGGACTACGGGCCGAAGCCGAAAATCGGCAAGCAGTTGGTGCTTGACAAGGGCACCAAGAGCCAGCGCACCTACACGATCAATCTTTGCCAAGAGGAAAGCGGCGTGTACCGCATGACGATGGAGAGGACGCGGCAGTGAGCAATGTAACTTACAACGCCGGAAACCTGACCATTACCGTTGCGGGGTTGGACACGGTAGAACAGGCGCTTGGCGACCTGAAACGCAAGACCCCGGCGGCGGCCAAAGTGGCAATCAACGCCACGGCGCGGCAGGCGCGAAAGCTGATGGTTGCCAAGGCAAAGACCCGTTACGCCGTGAACGCCGCAGGCAGGCGGCACCTGAAAGACCTTGTACAGCGCAAGAAAGCCAGCAACAGCAGTTTGATGGCGGAGCTGCACATTGCCAAAATGCGCAACGACCTTGGCTATTTTAAGACCAGCCCAGCGGTGCCGACGCACTTTACCGGAATGGACTTTAAGGACGGGCCGAGCGTTTGGAAAGCCAAGGTGTTAAAATCCAGCGGCATGAAAACGCTGCCCGGCGCGGGCGGCATGAGCAAGGGCTTTTTGGTGAAGTTCAGCAGCGGCCATGTGGGTATGGTGCAGCGGCGCATTGGTTCCAAGTCGAGCCATACGCGCACCGCCAAGGGGTACAAGCGCTGGACGAACGCCAAGGGCAATGTGGAAAAGCTGGTGACAATGGGAAGCCCCAGCGCCACCGCCATGCACCACACCATTTGGCCGGAGGTTGAGCCGAGCGTGGAAGAATACCTGCAAGAGCGGTTGCAGGCACAGGTTGAGCGAGTATTGGCGAGAGCCGGAAAGAAGTGAGCCACCATGAGAAATCACCCAACGACGGCAGCGAGGGCGGACATTGGCCGTACCCCGCAGCTTTGCCAAGACGCGCTGATTGAAATGCTGAAAGAACTGTTTGCGGGTAAGCTGTTTTGCGGCCAAGAGGGGCGCAAGGCGCTGAAAATCTACAAGCAGGACTTGCCCATACCGCAGAGTGATGATGCCGATGTGGACACCGACAAGGCCGAGGCACCCTACATTGTGGTGCGGATGACCGGCGGACAGATCGAGGACGACGACAGCCCACAGACCGTGGACTTTAGCCTGATCGTGTGCGCCTATGACACGGGCCTTGACCGTGAGGGCTGGCAGGATGTGGCGAACATCAAAGAGGACATTATCCAGCAGGTATGCAAGGCCCCCTACTTTGGCGGCGCATTTACCGTTTTGAAGCCGATTACTTGGGCCTTGCAGGAGGACGACACGCACCCATATTACTTTGGAGCGTGTACCCTGACCTGCACGGCACCTGCCATGACGCAGGATGAACAGTTAAAGGAGTACCTATGACTAAGAAACAGGAGCAGGCCGCCGAGGCGGCCACCGCCCCGGAGATCACCGGGGAAACCGAAGCCAAGACCGAACACAAGACCCCGTGCGTTTACTGCGGGCCGAGTGTGCGCGGCGTGGCACGGCAGTACACCGTGTACGCCAGCGGTAACACCCCGGCGGCGCTGGACGAGTTTGTGAAGCAGCACCCGGCGGCCAAGAATCTGCTTGTGCCGGTGGAACGCTTTGCACAGACGCGCAAGGCGCTGGAAACCGAAGGCACAGCGGAAAGTATTCTGTACAACAAGATCAAAAACGAACTGTAAGGAGGAACAACCGATATGGCTACATACAAACATGGCGTATATACCAGCGAACAGGCCACCAGTATGACCGCCCCCGTGACCGGAACCGCCGGTTTGCAGGTGGTTGTGGGCACCGCGCCCGTGAATATGCTGGAACACCCGGAGCAGGCCGTGAATACACCGCTGCTGGTGTACAACTACAAGGAGGCTGTGGCCGCCGTTGGCTACCATAACGACTTTGCCGCGTATACCCTGTGCGAGAGTATCAGCGCAGCGTTCAGCGTGGTTGGCACCGGCCCGCTGGTGCTTATCAATGTACTTGACCCTGCCAAGCATACGGCGGACATTACCGAAACCGCCGTGCAGGTGAACAGCGGTGTTGCCGTGCTGGATGCGGTAGGTGTGCTGCTGGACAAGCTGACCGTGAAAAGCGGCAGCACTGCCCTGACCCGTGACACCGACTACACGGCCAGCTTTAACAACGATGGCACACTGAACATTGTGCCGCTGGCGGGCGGCAAGGCAGCCAGTGCCACTACCCTGACCGTGACCGGCAAGAAACTTGACCCCAGCAAGGTTAAGGCCGCCGACATTGTGGGCGGCGTAGACGCAGCAACGGGCAAGGAAACCGGCCTTGAAGTGGTGCGGCAGATTTACCCCAAGCTGTCCATGACGCCGGGCATTCTGCTGGCACCGCGCTTTAGCATGGACGCCACCGTGGCCGCTGCTTTGCAGGCCAAGGCCAAGGAGATCAACGGCGTGTTCAAGGCTGTGTGCATTGTGGACATTGACAGCACCGAGAGCGGTGCTACCAAATACACCGATGTGAAGCAGCGCAAGGAGGCGCAGGCTGTGAGCGACGCGAACGCTTACGCTGTGTGGCCCTGCGCCAAGGTGGGCGAAGTGGTTTACAGCGGCAGCGCCCTTGCCGCCGCCATGACTGCCTACACTGACGCGGTGAACGCCGATACCCCGAATGTAAGCCCGTCCAACAAGACGCTGGCGATCAGCGCCGCCTGCCTTGCTGACGGCACCGAGGTTGTGCTTGACCAAGAGCAGGCCAACACCGTGAACGGCTTTGGCGTTGCCACTTTCCTGAACATGAGCGGTTTCCGCCTGTGGGGCAACAACACCGCCGCATACCCCAGCACCACCGACCCGAAAGACAGATGGTTCAGTGTACGGCGCTTCCTTTCTTGGGCAGCGAACAGTTTTATCCTGACCTACTTTTCCAAGGTGGACAGCCCCGCCAACAAGCGGCTGATCGAGGCCATTGTGGACAGCGAGAATGTGCGCGGCAACGGCTTTGTGGCCCGTGGTGTGTGCGCCCGCTATGAGGTGATCTACGACGAGGCGGAGAACACCACCGCCGACCTGCTGGACGGCAAGATCACTTTCCACCAGTACATCACCCCCTACACCCCGGCGGAGGACATCGAGGATGTTATCGAGTTTGACCCGGACGCACTGACCACGGCTTTGAGCTGATAAAGGAGGTACAGAGCTATGATTAGCAACAACTATATCCCGGAGAAGATCAATGACGCGAACGCCTACCTTGACGGTACGCGGATGATCGGCGTTGCCGCCAGCGTTGACCTGCCGGAAGTGAACATGAAAACCGGCACCGTGGAGGGCTTTGGTGTTGGCGGCGAGATCGATTCCCCCACCATCGGACAGTGGGAGAGCTTTGAACAGGAGGTGCAGTTTAACACGCTGTATTCCAGCGCGGTTGATATGCTGAACCCCCTGACCGTGGTGAACCTGACTTTCCGCGCGGCGCAGCAGGTGTATGACAAGACCGGCGGCTATGACTTTAAGGGCCTGCGCGTGGTCGAGATGGGCCGCGTGAAGAAGTTCAAGCCCGGTAAGATCGAGAAAAGCGAGGGCATGGAGGCCACCGTTACGCTGGAGCTGACCTACATTATGATCGAGGTTGACGGTGAGCAGCTTATCGAAATCGACAAACTGAACGGTGTTTACAAGGTCAAGGGTGTGGATATGCTGGCAAAGGTGCGCAGCCTGATCTAACCCAAACAACCCCAAGAGCATGAACCCGCCCCCGGAATGAGCCGGAGGCGGGTATGCTTTTATTTTTGAGAAGCACTGACACACTGAAAGGGAGCTGTACATTATGGCAGAAGAAAAGAATATGACCGTGGCAACCGAGGAGAAAACCGAGGCGACGGCACCTAAGACCGAAAACCAGTACCTTTTGAAGCTGAACCGCCCTTATGTTTTTGAGGGCAAGGAGTATGCGGAGATCGACCTTGCCGGGCTGGACAAGCTGACCGTGCAGGACGCGATCAACGCGCAGCGGCAGCTTTTCAACGAGCGGGAGCCTGCCGCCATGCTGCTGTGCGAAACAACCACCGCCTTTGTGCGCATTTTGGCTGCCAAGGCCACCGGCCTGCCGATTGAGTTTTTCAAGTTGGCACCGCGCGGCGTTTCCCGCAGAATCTACGGCATGGTGATGGGGTACATGAATGTGGACGGCAACACCGAGAACCACATTATGCGGCTGGAAAAGCCCTACTACTTTGAGGGTAAGCAGTACACGGAGATTGACCTGAACGGCGTTGCCGACCTGAACAGCCTGAACGAGAGCGCAGCGGAAAACCGCCTGACCCGCGCGGGCTTTATGGTGACGGATACCAGCTACAACTACCTGTACGCCTGTATCCTTGCCGGAATGGCAACGGGCTTGCCGGAGGAGTTCTTTACCGGGCTGCCGCTGTACGAAGTGCTGAAAATTAAAAACGCCGTGAACGACGCGGGTTTTTTCGAGTAAAGGGCGGTGCGAAAGCATTACGCAAGGCCGCCATACGCCTTGCCGCTGTGACGCGGACAGGCGTTGATTTTTACCTGAATTTGCCGACCCGTGAGTTCGCCAAGCTGAGCGACGAGGTGGCGGAGGAATGGCGACGAGCAAAACATTAGAGCTTAGTATCAAGATTGCGGGCCGGATGGACAAAAGCCTGACGGCGGCGATCAACGGTACACAAAGCAAAATTGGCAGTTTAACCAAGAGCATAAGCAACATTGGCACCGTCGGCCTTGCCACTATGGGCGCGGTTGCCACCGCCGCAGCGGTGGGCATTGCGGGCTGCACCAAGGAGGCGCAGGCGCTTGAAAGCGCCATGGCCCCCGTGGTGCGCTATGTGGACGGCTTGGCGGACGCCAGCGGTGCGGTGAGTGACGCGATTGCCGACAACGGCAAGACCTTTAAGCAGAACTACGGCGCACTGAAAACCTACATTCAAGACCTTAGTACCGAGATACCGCGAACCACCGACCAGCTAACGGCCATGAGCGCCGCGCTGGGACAATCGGGCATTGGGGTAGACCAGCAGCTAACAACGGGGTATCTGCGTGATACCGCTGTGACCGCAACGGCAATGGACTTGGACGACCAAACCGCCGGTAACTATGTGGCAAAGTGGGAGGCCAGCTTCAACTTTGACCACAAACAGGTTATGACCCTGTTAGACCAAATCAACTACCTTGGTGCCCATAACGCAACCACGGCAGGAGAAATTGCACAGAGCGTGAACAGCGCGGCGTCGATGGGCCAGATTGCAGGCGTTGACCCGGCGGCTACTGCCGCTATGGCAACGGCCATGCAGGCTACCGGCGTTGCCACTGACCGGGTAGGCACGAGCATTTCCCGCATTTACACCAATTTGAGCAAGGGCAGCAACGCTACCAAGGCCCAAAAGGAAATGTGGGAGGAGCTGGGCTTTACCGCCGAGGGCATAGCCAAGAGTATGCAGACCGACGGCGTGGGCACCTTGAAAGAAGTTTTTACCGCTTTGCAGGATATGCCGGACGAACGCAAGGTTGCTGCACTTAGCACCCTGTTTGGGCAGTGGGCCATTGAGGGCGGCGCAAAGATCACAAACAATTTAGGCGCTTACGAAAAGGCGCTTGCAATGGTGAGCGACCCAAGCCTGTACACCGGAAGTATGGAGCGGGAGTTTATTATTCAGGCCAGCACCAGCGAAAGCATTGACACGATGGTGAAAAACTCCGTGACAGCGCTAAAGCAGGACATTGGCACGGAGTTTTTGCCCGTGAAGAAAACCTTGTCGCTGGCTGTGATCGACCTGATGAACGGTGTGCGTAAGGATATGCCGCAGCTGCAAACGCTGGCCGGAACGCTGGCCGACCTGTTGAGCGCCGGTGTTTCCAAGCTGGGCGACGCGCTGCAAGCGGCCTTGCCCTATGTGCAAAAGGCGCTTGACTATGTAGCGAACAACGGGCCGCAGGTGGTCGGAATCCTTGGCGGATTGGCCGGAACCTTTGCGGCCATGAAGTTTGCACCGCTGGCCGGAAACATTTTGGAGGGAGCCGGGAGCCTGCTGTTTGGTGAGAGCGGCGGGCTTGGCGCGGCGGCGGGCGGCAGCAAGAGAAGCGGCGGCCTGCTGGGCGCGGTGAGCAGTTTGTTCACCGGCGGACAGAAGTTTGCGGGCAATGCCGTTGGCACGATCAGCAATGTGGCCGAGGCCGCAGGCGTTGGCGCGACAATGGCAAACTCCAACATGACACGGACGCAGTGGGGAACCGTTACCAGCAACGGGAGCGGCAGCTTTATGCAGCGGTTGGAGAACAGCGCCATTGGTGCTTACTTTGGCATTAAAAACCGTGGAACGCTGACCACCCAAAAGGGAACCGACTACAAGTTTATGCAGGGCCTTATGGGCGTGGCCGGGCAGATCACCGACGCAAAGCAAGGCGGCGGACTGCTGGGTATGGCAAAAAACGCTGTGACGAGCAGCCCCATAGGGCAGTATTTTGGCGGAATCCGCGCGGCAGCCGGGAATGTGGCGAATACCACCATCGGCAGCAAGATTGTAGGTTTCGGCAAGGGCACCATTGGTGTGAGCAAAGAAATCCTTGCGGGCATTGCGGGGCCGGAGGGCTTAGGTCTGACCAACCTTGTGAGCGGTGCCAAGGGGCTTGCACAGAACGGTGCTGGCTGGGTGGCCGGAAAAGCCGGGAATGTGATCTCCACCGTAGCGAACAGCGGCGTGGGGCAGGCAATCGGCGGCGCGGCGGGCAAGGTTGGCGGCGTGGCAAAGGGCGTGGTGAGCGTTGGCTCTAATGCCTTGGGTGCGCTGGGCAACTTTGCCGGAGCCGGGGCCGGACTGCTGGGCAGCGTTTGGGGGCCGGTGGCAGGAGGCTTTGGCAGCCTGTTTGCCGGGGCAGCCCCTGTAATTGCTGCAATCAGCGGCATTATTGCCGTGGTAAGCATTTTGGGCGACCACTTGGAGGACATACGCGGCATAGTCGTGAATGTGTTTGGTGAAACCGGCGGGCAGGTATTTGATGCGTTCACCGGCAAACTGCAAGGCGTGGCCGACTTTGTGACAGGGCTTTTCAGCGAGGGCGGCGTAGCCGCTGCGCTGGCCCCCCTGCAGAACACGATCACAAACCTGTTTGGTGAGAATGCAGGCGCAGCCTTTGGCGGCGTGGTGACTATCCTGCAATCCATCATGGGTGTGGTTGGGCAAATCGTGACCTTTGCGACGGGCACGGTCAAGCCGATCATACAGGATGTATTTACCTTTATCACGGGTACGGTGCTGCCCATTATTTTGCAGACCTTTACGGCGGCAGCGCCGACGATAGCCAGCATAATTTCCAATATTGGCAGTGCGGTTATGACGGGTATGCAGATCATTGGCAGCGCCATTCAGGCGGCAATGCCGATCATACAGGGCATTATTACCGTGATTATGACCATTGGCAGCGTGGTTGTGCCCGCACTGCTGGCCGGGTTTGAAGCGTTCAGCGCAGGAATCAGCGCAGTTATGAGTGCAATTCAGGGAATCTTCCAAGGCTTGATTACTTTTATTACTGGGGTGTTCTCCGGCAGTTGGAGCCAAGCGTGGGAGGGAATCAAGCAGATTTTCGGTTCTGCTTTCGACGGACTGGTGGCGCTGTGCAAAGCGCCGCTGAACGCCGTTATTGCGATCATCAACAAGGCGATTTCCGGCATTAATGGCTTGGGTCTGACTATCCCGGAATGGGTGCCCATACTTGGCGGCAAGAGCTTTTCCGTCAATATACCCACCTTGCCCATGCTGGCAAGGGGCGGCTTTACGGACGGTGTTTCTATCGCCGGTGAAGCCGGAACCGAGGCGGTAATCAGTTTCCAGCGCGGAGTACGCAGCGACAACATCAACACTTGGACGCAGGCGGGCCGTATGCTGGGGGTAAGCGGAGAACAGGCCGCCGTGGCGGCAGGTGTACCGTATGCCGACGGCGGCGGTGCGGTGGAGCTGGCGACGCTTGAGGCGACGCAGGGTAACAACGCTGTGGAGCTGCAAGAGATCGACACCGGCAAGCCGCAGCCGGAACAGGACGGCGGCGGAACCCCGGACGGCGGCGGGCAGGTTGTATTTGCACCGCAGATCACCGTGCAGGGCAACGCTGACCGGGCTGTACTGGAAAGCGTTTTGGACGACGCGCAACAGCGGTTTGAACTTTGGTACGAACAAATGATGCGCCGAAAGGCGCGGACGGCCTACTGACAGGAGAAACGATATGGCATACACAACAAAGAGCGGTGACACTTGGGATGTGATTGCAAAGCAGGTGTACGGCAGTGAATACCATGCGGACATTCTGATGGCGGCCAACCCGCAGCAGATCGACACTTTCCTTTTTGAGGCCGGGGTGGTGCTTGCCACCCCGGTTTTGGAGGAGGAGCGCGACGGACTGCTGCCACCGTGGAAGTATGAGGCAAGCTATGAATAACGGCAGACGGGTTGAATTGGATGTAACCTACAACAATGCCCCCTTTGCCGGGCAGGTAGGCGCGGAGATCGAGAGCCTGACCTATGTTGACAATGCCGCCGACGACAGCGACAGCATAGACATTACGCTGGACGCACAGGACAGTAAATGGCTGCACGGCTGGCTGCCGGAGGAGGGCGCGACCCTGCGCCCGCGCATTATCGGGCGGGATTGGAACGGCCCCGGTGACACCCATGTGATGGAGTGCGGGCTATTTATCCTTGACGATGTGGCTTACCAAGACGCGCCGACCACTTTACAGGTGGGCGGTGTGAGCAAGCCGAGCGACACCGATTTTAGCGAGTTGGAGCGGGAAACCATTTGGAAGAACACATCCATAAAGCGAATTGGGGAAAGCATTGCCGGGCGGTACGGGCTGGGGTTCACCTATGACGCAGACGATTACGACATAGAGTGCGACGAACAGGACGGCACAGACAGCAGCTACTACAACACCCTTTGCAAAAACTACGGTCTGATCTTAAAAGTGTACGCAAAGCGGCTGTGGGTATATGACCGGGAACGCTACAAGGGAAAACGAGCCGTGCAGGACTTTGACCGCACGAACATTATACCCGGCAGTTTGAGTTACAACACGACCCTGTCCGGCACATTTACCGGCGGGTATTTTACCTACACCGACGCTGACAAGGATTTGGACATTGTGTGCAGCGTAGGCGGCGGCAACCACACCAAGAATGTGAACCGCCGTGCCACCAGCGTTTACGACGCAAGCGTACAGCTTTGCGCCGAGATCAACAATGCCAACCACGGCAGGGTGAAGCTGAAATTTTCCGTTATGGGCAACTGGGGCGTGAGCGCCGGAAACAACCTGCGCCTGACTGGGTACGGGGACGGCCTGAACGGAGGAATCAACGGCAAATACTTTGTGGACAAGGTGACGCACAAGTACACCAAGAGCGGCGGCTTTGTGACCAGCTTTGAGTGCAGCGGTATTTTTGACCCGTTCCATTACTGGGATGTGGGCGGACATATCGAATGCCACCAAAGCGAGGACAGCAGCAGCGAAAGCTACAACAGCGCCTACGAAACCACCAGCCCGGCGGCCAATGCGGCCAGCGCGGCGGCGGGCGCAACGGCGGGCGCGGCGGTGACGCTGACCAAGGCACCGTTCTATTACACCAGCGTTGCCCCGAAGCCGAGCTGCTACAAGAGCGGCACATTCTATTTCTATGACGGTATTTTGGTGAATAACCGATACCGCATTACCAACACCGCCGCAAGGTGCGGCAAGCTGCCCGTGGGCAAGAATGTTACCGGCTGGGTGCCAGCCAGCTATTGCAACGGCGGCGGGATTACGACGAAGTGAGGAGGCGCAGCATTGGCAAGCACCAACAGAACCGGGCGCGTGAGTGCCATTGACTACGAGGCCGGAACTTACGAAGTGACCTACTTTGACCGGGGCAAGAGCGTGACCCGGCAGATAAACGCCATGAGCAACGGCGAATACAAAATGCCCTGCGTGGGGCAGGTCGTGAGTGTTGCCCACAACAGCAACGGCACGGCGGCGGGCACAACCACCGGCACGGTTTGGAACAAAACCAACAAACCGGCGGAGGGATACAAGGGCCTGTACCGCAAGGAATACGGCACCAGCCGCAAGGGGCAGGCGTACAGTCGGTACGACGAGAACACAGGCGTGTACACGCAGTATGTGGACAAGCGCACCGGGCGCACCTGCAACGGTGAAATTTTCGACGAGGCAAAAGGCCCGGTAAGCGTGATTGCGGGCGGGCAGTTGCAGTTAAAAAGCAGCGGTGCCAGCGCCAGCATACAGGCCAAAACGGGCATGGGCATTGTAGCCGGAACCACCGTAGCCATTGAAGCGGGCACCTTTATGAGCTTGGAGGCCACCAGCGCTATGAGCATATCGGCGGGCGGCGACTTCAAGTTTAATATTGGCGGCGACAGCGAGGAAAAGCGCAAGGGCACCACGAAGCAAGAGTACCTTGACGATGTGGAGCAGGAAGTGACCGGGGATGTAAAGCAGACCCTGACGGGCAACTTGGAGCAAGAAGTGACCGGGGATGTGTTGCAGACCATAACGGGCACCGTGACCCGCAATGTGACCGGGGATGTGACCATTAACATAAACGGGGCCAGCATTACGATAAGCGCGGGCGGCGACATAAGCATTACCAGCCCGACCAAGGTTGAAGTTAGTGCGCCGATCTTGAACGCCGAGG
>OLOQ01003324.1_pt1 | contig 11843 bp, 10 predicted proteins | sample 1673101 | NCBI WGS metagenome assembly OLOQ01 (sample SAMEA3136754, study PRJEB25190) | human gut metagenome | biome: human gut; feature: human-associated habitat; material: faeces | place: Austria | collected 2013 | reverse complement strand
CGCACGCCTGCCAGACGCTGCAATTCTTGGGGCGCGATATCCGGCAGTTGCCAAACCGGTAAAAAATAATTATAATAGTAAAATCAGGTTTTGAAAGGGGGGCAGGCTGATGCGCGCAAAGCTGTTTTTCGCGCTGTTGTTTGTTTCCCTTTTGTGGGCGGGCACGGCCGCGCTGGGGCAAAAGATTGCCGTCGAGCGGCCTGCATTGCCCCGTGCCGCGCTGGAGCGCTGCTTCCTGCCGCAGCGGGAAAAGACGGAGCCTGCCGGGCAAAGCGCCGCGCGGCATGTCCCGGCCAGGCAGGCGGCGCAGCCGGATGCGATTCCACAGCCCATGCCGGCCGAGCCTGTGCAGACGGCCTGCCATTACCGCACGGCCTATCAGGCGTTTCACCTGATCGGCGAGGCAGGATAGCCGGCGCGGCAAAGCGTTTGTTCGATCATGAAATTCAAAATATACCGCAAAGGAGAAACTGTTTACCATGTCTAAGAACGTTGTTCTCAATCGCGTAGTCTGCGCGATCGTGCTGCTGGCGCTGCTGGCCGCCACCGTCGCGGGCGCTTTCCTGGGCATCAAGGGCCGCAACACCCAAATGGTGACCATCCATGACGACGACGGCGATCATCAGGAAGCCCTCTATCGCCAGGTGGCCTTCATTCCCAACACCGTCAATGAAAACTGGCGCGAAGCCATCGTGCCCTCCGCTGCGTTGGGCGGCGGTTATAGCTATACCGTTACTGCCGAGCAGGGAGATATGACCGACGCTGATTTTACCAAGGCGCTCAAATCCGCCGCCAAAGTGCTTAAAACCCGCGCCGAGCTGGTAACGGGCGATGCGAGCGTGAAGGTTGAGGATAAGCAGATCGTGCTGACTGTGCCGGAAACTGCCTATAATTCCGCCGTGGCCATGCTGCTCTCTCCTGTGGGCAAGTATACCCTGACCTTCCCCAATGCGGATAATTCCGGTCTGGGCGAGACTGTGATGGACGCGGGCGATGTGAAGCAGAGCTACTACTATGCCAATAACAGCACCTACTCCATTCAGCTGCAGCTGACCAAGAAGGGCGTAAGCAAGTTCAACGCTCTGCTGGCTGATCATGCTGGCGAAGCGCTGTATCTGCTGCAGGATGGCCAGGCCGTGGCTGCCGCCACGATGTCCGCTTCCCTGCTCAGCGACGGCGTGATGACCATTTCCACCAGCGATTGGACGACGGCCTTTACCGCCGTTGCTTGCCTGCGCTCCGGCGCCATGTCCACCGCCATGACGGTGCAGACCACTGCCGTAGCCGATGCGACGCTGGGCAATCTGCTCAATACGATCATCCTGGCTGCCGGCGCCGTGCTGCTGCTGTGCTGCGTATGGATGCTTGTGCGCAATCGCCTGACCGGCCTGCTGGGCGCGTGGACGCTGGTTGCCCAGGTGGTGCTGTTCTGCCTGCTGACCGCGCTGATCGCCGTATCCGCCACCTGGAAGATGAGCGTGCTTTCCATGATCGTGCTGCTGCTGTGCGAGGTTTCCTTCGTGTATGGTCTGCTGCTGGTGCTGAGCCGCATGGCCTCCGCCATGGGCAAGGGGCGCGGCTCCCGCGCGGCTGCGGGCGCTGCCTTTGATGGCAGCTTCAAGTTCCTGGCCATCTTCTATGGCGTTATTCTGGCGGTGGGTCTGGTGCTCATGTTCGCCTTCCAGAGCGGTATGGTCGGCATCCTGGGCCGCTTCATGGCCATCAGCGCCGTGCTGAGCGTGGCGATGATCTATGTGTTCCTGCGCCTGGTGCTCAGCTGCAGCTTTGCGCTCTTTGGCGAAAAGTCCGCGCTGTATAAGTAATTTGTAAGCCACGGGGCAAAGCGTTCTCTCCCGCCGGGAGGGGGCGCTTTGTCTGTCTTTATTTTGGAAAAGGTGTTTTATGCAACAGCTGATCTGCCGCGGCGCGCAGGGGGAAATCCCTGGCATATCGCCGCTGCTTGCCCCGCTGCTCATTGCCCGCGGCGCGGATACCTATGAAAAGGCGCAGGCCTTCCTGCACCCGTCGGAGGGCGATCTGAACGATCCCTTTCTGATGCCGGATATGCGCGCCGCGTGCGATATGGTCCGCGCGGCCATCGCCCGCCGCACGCCCATTGCGGTGTACGGCGACTACGACTGCGACGGCGTGTGCGCCAGCGTGATCGTGCTGGAGGCGCTGCGCAGCCTGGGGGCGGACGCGCGCAGCTATATCCCCAGCCGCAAGGACGAGGGCTATGGCCTGAACGAGGCCGCCGTGCGCCGACTGGCCGAGCACTGCGGGCTGCTGATCACGGTGGACTGCGGCGTGACGGCTGTGCAGGAGATTGCCCTGGCCAAGAGCCTGGGCATGCAGGTGATCCTGACCGATCACCATACCCTGCCCGCAGAGCTTCCGCAGGCGGACGCGGCGCTGCATCCGCAGTTAGGCGATTATCCCTGCCGCGATCTGTGCGGCGCGGGCGTTGCCTACAAGCTGGCCTGCGCGCTGACGGGCAAGAAGATTCTGCCCAGCCTTGAGCTGGCTGGGCTGGCCACGATTGCCGATATGGTGCCGCTGCTGGGCGAAAACCGCGCCCTGGCCGCGCTGGGGCTGCGCGCTATGCGGCAGACGGCGCGCCCCGGCCTGCGCGCGCTGATGCAGACGGCGGGCATGCAGGAGAACGCCGATATCGGCGGTATGCAGGCCGCGTTTCTGTTGGCGCCGCGCATCAATGCCTGCGGGCGCATGGATACGGCGGATATCGCGCTGAATCTGCTCTCCACCGGCAACGCAGCCCGCGCCGCCGCGCTGGCCGCTGAGGCAGATGCGCTCAACACCCGCCGCAAGGCGGTGGAGCAGCGCATTGTGGAGGAGGCGGATGCTCAGGTACGCGAGATGGATTTGTGCCGGCTGCGCGCCATTGTGGTGCAGGGCGAGGGCTGGGAAAGCGGCGTGGTGGGGCTGGTCGCCGGGCGGCTGGCCGAGCGCTACGGCTATCCCACCGTGGCGCTTTCGCGCGATGGCGACGCGTGCGTGGGCAGCGCGCGCAGCGCCAGCGGGGTGGATCTGTATCAGGCGCTGTGCGACTGCGGGGATATCTTTACGCGCTTTGGCGGGCATAAGCAGGCGGCGGGTCTGAGCATCCGCGCCGAGGATGCGGACACCCTGCGCGAGCGGCTGAGCCAGGCGGTGGAAAAGCAGCTGAACGGCCGCGTGCCCATGCCCGAAAGCCGCTATGACGCGGAGATCACCCTGCCAGAAATCACGCTGGATATGATCGAGGAGCTGAAAAGCCTTGAGCCCTTCGGCATGGGCAATCCCGCGCCGGTTTATCTGCTGCGCAATGCTGATGTGCTATCCGCCCGGGCGGTTGGCGCGACGGGCGCGCATCTGAAGCTTACCCTATCGCAAAACGGCGCGATGATGGACGGTATCGCCTTTCAGATGGGCGATCGCGCGGGCGTGCTGCAGGGCGCGACCGAATTGGTGATTACCCCCGAGCAGAACAGCTTTTGCGGCAAGGTAACGCCGCAGTGCCGCGTGGAGGCGCTGGGCCGCGCGACGGCGCGCTTTCTGCCCCGCCCCGATGAGGAAGCGCTGGCGCTTTTGCAGGAATTTGATCGTTTTTGCCGAATACATAAAGATTGCCCCCAGCCCGCTCCCGCGCAGATGGAGGCGATGACAGTCGCGCCGCAGGGCACGCTGCTTTTGTGCCGCACGGCCGATACGGCAAACGCCCTGTGCGCGCGGTTTCCAGATCTGGACGCGGCGCAGGATGGCGGCGTGGAGCCGCGCGCATACAGCGCCGTATGGCTGTGCCGCAGGCTCAAGCGCCGCGGGCCGTACCGCAGGGTGATCCTGTGCGACGGCGCGCTGTGCCCGCAGGAAATTGCCTGCCTTGCTGAAATGTATCCTGAGGCGGAAATTCTGTCCGCCCCGCAAAGCCCCGCCCTGCGCGCGCGGCTGGCGCAATTGCAATTTGACGTAAACGCGCTGCGCGACTGCTATCGAACCTTGCGCGCGGGACAAAAAATCAACGTGCTCAATCCCCGGGAATGCGCAATGGCCTATGTGCTGCAAAGCATGGAGCTGATTACGCTGCAGCCCGCGCCGCAGCTGCTGCCCATGCGCAAAGCCAGCCCGACGGAAGACCCCTTGTATCGCCTGATCCTGAACGGAGGAAATTAAAACCATGGCAACCGCCTATGAATGCATGACGCTGGAACAGATGATCGCGCGGATGAAGCCTTATCATCCCAACGCCGACGCCTCCCTGGTGGAGCGCGCCTATGCCTTTGCCGAGCGCGTGCACGGCGGGCAGCGCCGCCTGAGCGGCGAGCCCTACATCATCCATCCCGTCTATGTGGCCAGCATCCTGACTGAAATCGGCATCGACGCGCCCACCATCGCCGCAGGCCTTCTGCACGATACGGTGGAGGACTGCAAGGACGTTACGCTGGATGTGATCCGTCAGGAGTTTGGCGAGGAGGTGGCCATGCTGGTGGACGGCGTGACCAAGCTGAGCCAGCTGGATTTTACCGACCGCGAGGAGCGCCAGGCTGAAACGCTGCGCAAGATGATCCTGGCCATGGGACGCGATATCCGCGTGGTGCTGATCAAGCTGGCCGACCGGCTGCACAATATGCGCACGCTCAAGTTTCAGCCTGTCGAGCGCCAGGTGGCCATCGCCCGCGAAACGCTGGATATTTACGCGCCGCTGGCACACCGCCTGGGCGTATACACCATCAAGGCCGAGCTGGAGGATCTGTCGCTGCGCTATATCGATCCCGAGGGCTATCAGGATGTGGCGCGCAAGGTGGGCATGAAGCGCGCCGAGCGCGAGGAAAATATCAAAATCGTCATTGAGAAATTGTCCCAGAAGCTCAAGGATCTGGGCATGCATTTTGAAGTGGCGGGCCGCCCCAAGCATCTGTACAGCATCTACCGCAAAATGGTGATTCAGAATAAGCCCTTCGATCAGATTTACGATCTGATCGCCATCCGCGTGCTGGTGGATACCGTGCCGGATTGTTACACGGTGCTGGGCGTGTGCCATACGCTGTGGACGCAGGTGCCCGGCCGCTTCAAGGATTATATTTCGGTACCCAAGAACAACATGTACCAGTCGCTGCACACCACGGTGATCGGCGGCCGGCGCATTCCCTTCCCCTTTGAAATTCAGATCCGCACCTGGGAAATGCACCATGTGGCCGAGTACGGCATCGCCGCGCACTGGCGCTATAAGGAGGGCGGCGACGACAAGGCCTTTGACCGCAAGCTGTACTGGCTGCGGCAGATCCTGGACTGGCAGGGCGAGACCCGCGACAGCCATGAGTTTATCGACGGCCTGAAAACCGATATTTTCGCCGAGCAGGTATTCATCTTTACCCCCAAGGGTGATATCATCGATATGCCCCGCGGCGCGACCCCGCTGGACTTTGCCTATCGCGTGCATTCCGCCGTGGGTAACAGCTGCATTGGCGCCAAGGTGAACGGCCGTATTGTGCCGCTGGATACCCCGCTGGAAACGGGCGACCGGGTGGAGATCATGACCTCCTCCGCCGCCAAGGGCCCCAGCATGGACTGGCTCAAGATCGTCAAGACCCAGGGCGCGCGCTCCAAGATCCGCCAGTATTTCAAGCGCGAGCTGCGCGGCGAGAACGTGACCAAGGGCAAGGATCTGCTGGATCGCGAGGCCAAGCGGCGCGGCCTGCAGCTGGGCGTGCTGATGAAGGATGAAAACCTGGAGCCGCTGCTGAAAAAGTACGCCTTCTCCGATGCGGAGGATATCTACGGCGCGGTGGGCTACGGCATGATCGCCGCCGCCTATGTGATTACCCGCCTGTATGAGGAGCAGCAAAAGGCCGAGGAGGCCGCCGCGCCCAAGGCGCTGCCTGCCCTGCCCGAGGTGGGGGAGAGCGCAGCCGCCCGTACCGGCAAGCCCACGCAGGGCATCTATGTGGAGGGCGGCAGCGGCATGCTGGTGCGCTTCGCCCGCTGCTGCAATCCCGTGCCGGGCGACGACATTGTGGGCTATATCACGCGCGGGCGCGGCGTAACCGTGCATAAGGCCGATTGCGTCAATGCCCAGCACAGTGAGCCGGAGCGCGCCATCCGCGTATCCTGGGCGGAGGAGAGCATCGGGCGCTTTACCACCACCATTCAGGTGATCGCCTACGATCATCCCAGCCTGCTGGGCGAACTGACCGTATTTGTGCAGGATGGCGGCGCGCCGATCTCCGCCATGAGCGTAAAGATCAGCAAAAACAAAACCTGTACCATCCAGATGGAGGTGCAGGTGGAAAGCCGCGAGAAGCTGGACGCCGTGCTGGCGCGCATCCGCAAGCGCCCCGATGTCATCGAGGCGTTCCGACTGGGGAGGTAAAAACATGCGATCAGTCATTCAGCGCGTTACGTGCGCAAGCGTCACGGTGGGCGGCGAAGTAGTAGGCAGCATTGGCGAAGGGCTGCTGGTGCTGCTGGGCGTCAAGGTGGGCGATACCGAAAAGGACGCGGACTACATGGCCGACAAGCTGCTGAAGCTGCGCATTTTTGAGGATGAAAACGGCAAGATGAACCGCTCTGTGCGCGATATCGGCGGCAGCGTTTTGTGTGTCAGCCAGTTTACGCTGCTGGGCGACGCGCGCGGGCAGAACCGCCCCGGCTTTACCCAGGCGGAGGCGCCCGAGCGCGCTAACGCATTGTATCAGCGCGTGTGCCAGCGCATGCGCGATCAGGGCATGACCGTGGCGCAGGGCATCTTCCGCGCCGATATGCAGGTGGAGCTGGTCAATAACGGCCCGGTGACGATCCTGCTGGACGAAAAGAATTTTTGAGGACAAGCATATGCCAACCATTCAAAAGCTGCCGCTGGGGCGGCTGCAGACCAACTGCTATATCCTGTGTGAAAACCCGGAGGACGGCGTGGTTGTGATCGATCCCGGCGACGATATCCTGCTGCTGCAGGCTGCGCTGACGGGCAAAAAGGTGGCCGCCGCGCTGATTACTCACGCGCATTTTGATCATATCCTGGGCTTGCCCGCGCTGGGCAATGTGCCCATTTATGTGCATGAGCTGGATGCGCCCGCCATGACCGACGCGGTGCGCAACTGCGCCGAGGACAGGCTGCCCGCCGTGCCTGCTACCCATCTGGTGCATGAGGGCGATGTGCTGCATCTGGCCGGCATGACCTTTACCGTGATGCATACCCCTGGCCATACGCCCGGCGGCGTGTGCTATCAGTGTGGCGACGATCTGTTTACGGGCGACACGCTGTTTGCCCCCGGCTATGGCCGTACCGATCTGCCCGGCGGCAGCTGGAGCGATTTGGTGCGCTCGCTGCGCAGGCTGCTGCATTTGCCCGGTAATCTGCATGTTTATCCCGGCCACGGCGGGGATGCGGAGCTGTCTGCGCTGCGGGGGAACCTATGAGCACGGTATCGCTGTACGCCGCCTCCGAAACGCTGCTGAGCGATATGGCCGAGGTGCTGCGCCTGTACATGGGCGGCGTGACCGTGCTGCCCAACGCGCCGGGCGGCGATATGACAATTCGTCATACTGAAGAAATCGCCGACGGCGTGCGCGTTGTGCGCGTGACGGATGGCGAGCGCTGCGAGGAATCCCGCGAGCAGATCACGGGGGATGCGGTGGTGGATAAGCGCTTGCGCCGCCGCCAGGCAAAGCTGGGCGTGTACGGGCTGATGAAGCGCCGCTTCGGCTTTGCACCGCCCTGGGGCAGCCTGACGGGCATTCGTCCCACGCGCCTGCTGTATGCCAATCTGAATAAGGGCATGACCATGGATGAGGCTGTGCATGAATTGCAGCGCGTGTTTGACGTGAGCGATGAAAAGGCTGCCGTGCTGCGCGAAATTGTGCAGGTGCAGCAGGCGTTGACGTTGCCCGCAAGGGACGAAATCGATCTGTATATCGGCATTCCGTTCTGCGTGTCGCGCTGTGCGTATTGCAGCTTCCTGTCTGGCGAGGTAGGAAAGGGGGAGCTGCTTGCGCCCTATGTAGAGGCGCTGGAGCGCGAAATTGCCCAGACCATTGCCCTGCTGGAGGAAACCGGTCTGCGTCCGCGCGCGTTTTACATGGGCGGCGGTACGCCCACCGCCCTTCCTGCGCTGCTGCTGCGCCGCGTGCTGCGCGCTGCGCAGCCCCTGACCGCCCGCTGCCGTGAGATCACGGTGGAGGCGGGGCGGCCGGATACCATTGACCGGGACAAGCTGCAGGCGCTGCTGGACTACGGGGTGACGCGCATCAGCGTCAATCCCCAGACCAAGCACGATGAAACGCTTGCGCGCATCGGCCGCCGCCACACCTGCCGCCAGACCGAGGAGGCCTACGCCCTGGCGCGGCAGATGGGCTTCAGCCATATCAATATGGATCTGATCGCCGGGCTGCCGGGGGAGAACCTGCAAATGTTTGAGGAAACCCTGGCCTGGCTGCGCAGCCTGGCTCCCGAGAGCATGACAGTGCACACCCTGTCCATCAAGCGCAGCAGCTTGCTGCACCTGTGGGAGGCGCAGCTGCCCGATGGCGAAATGGTGGCCGATATGGTGCGCGCGGGCGCGCGAACCGCGCACGAAATGGGCATGCAGCCCTACTATCTGTACCGGCAGAAGTACATGGCCGGCAATCAGGAAAACGTGGGCTACGCCCTGCCTGGGCACGCCTGCCTGTACAATGTGGAAATGATGGAGGAGACGGCAAACGTGCTGGCCATGGGCGCGGGCGCGGCCAGCAAGCGCCTGTTTGACCGGCAGGGATTCATCCGTCGCGCCTTCAATGTGAGCGACATCCGCCAGTATATTTCGCGCGTGGACGAGATGGCGCAGCGCAAGCGGGATTTATTCCTTGGCGGGAATGCGCCCGCATCCTGCAAATCCGAAAATGTGCCCGAAAATGCTTGAAATTTTGTGATAAATTGCAGTTGACAAGCCCAGTTTCAAATGGTATCATGATACAGTTGTCAGTAATATGCGGCTGCAGCGCTTTTTGCGTGCGTCTCATTGCCCTGACAGCATAGGCAGAAGCGGGAGGTGCGCGCCGTGCCAGCAGGCTTGCCGGAGGGAAAAATCGCCGCCGGATTCAGGCAGGTAATGCGCGCGATTGCGCAGGGCAAGGCCGCGCGGATATATGTTGCGCAAGACGCGCAGGAAAGCATCCGCGCGCAGGCAATTGCCGCCGCCGAGGCCGCAGGCGTTCCGGTGGAGCAGGCCGAATCCATGGCTGTCCTGGGGCGCGCGTGCCGCATCAGCGTCAGCTGCGCCGCCGCTGCCGTACTAAAATAGACTATAGCTTCCGGGGGTTGCGGAAGTTTTATAGGAGGAGACGGGATAGAACCCGCTCCGATCAATTATCAGGAGGTGCTTCCATGCCTACGATCAACCAGTTGATCCGCAAGGGAAGAGAAGACGTCGTCAAAAAGTCGACTGCGCCCATCCTGCAGGGTTGCCCGCAAAAGCGCGGCGTATGCCTGAGCGTCAAAACCACGACGCCCAAGAAGCCGAATTCGGCTCTGCGTAAGATCGCGAGAATCCGCCTGACCAATCAGATCGAGGGTACTTGCTATATCCCCGGCATTGGTCACAATCTGCAGGAGCACAGCGTGGTACTGATCCGCGGTGGCCGTGTACGCGACCTGCCCGGCGTTCGTTACCACATCATTCGCGGCGCACTCGATACCGCTGGCGTAGCCAAGCGCGGCCAGGGCCGTTCGCTCTATGGCGCGAAACGCCCCAAGAAGTAATTTATTACCGCAGGGGTTCCTTTTGTCAGGGGTTGCTGCGCAGGGCGCGGCGGCGCGTCCCACCCATCCGCTCGGAACGGCGGGTGCGGCCAGGGCTCGTACTGCGCGCATAACGCACTGTATCCTCAGTAACGGCGTGATGCTGACATGCCAAAGACAATCCGATAAAAGGGCCGCAATCAAGGAGGGAACAAGATGCCCCGTCGTGGATTTATCCCCAAGCGTGAAGTACTCCCCGATCCCGTATACGGGACGGTTGTAGTGACCAAGCTGATCAACCAGATCATGCTGGACGGCAAGCGCGGCGTAGCCCAGCAGGTGTGCTACGACGCCTTTGAAACCATCGCCGAGAAGAGCGGCAAGGAAGCCAACGAAGTGTTCCAGCAGGCGCTGGCCAACGTCATGCCCCAGCTGGAAGTCAAGGCTCGCCGCGTCGGCGGCGCCACCTATCAGGTGCCTATGGAAATCCGTCCCGAGCGCCGTCAGACCCTGGCGCTGCGCTGGATCGTTGATTTCAGCCGTACCCGCGGTGAAAAGACCATGGCCGAGCGCCTGGCCGCCGAGCTGCTGGACGCCGCCGCCAATACCGGCAACGCTGTCCGCCGCAAGGAAGAAATGCACCGCATGGCCGAAGCCAACAAGGCCTTTGCCCATTACCGCTGGTAAGGTGCTGTGCGCCTGATAAGCGCCGCGCCTTTCAGATATAACAACAATTAAGAAGTAAGGAGATTACGCATTCCATGCCCAGAAGCCATCCGCTTGAAAAGGTACGCAATATCGGCATCATGGCACACATCGACGCCGGCAAAACGACCACATCCGAACGCATCCTGTTTTATACCGGGCGCGTACATCGTCTTGGCGAAACCCACGAGGGCAGCGCCACCATGGACTTTATGGCACAGGAGCAGGAACGCGGCATCACCATCCAGTCGGCCGCTACCACTTGCCAGTGGCTTGGCCACCGTATCAACATCATCGACACCCCCGGTCACGTGGACTTCACCATGGAGGTCGAGCGCGCCCTGCGCGTGCTGGACGGCGCTGTGGCTGTGTTCTGCGCCAAGGGCGGCGTTGAGCCTCAGAGTGAGACGGTATGGCGCCAGGCTACCAAGTATGGCGTGCCCCGCATCGCCTACGTCAACAAGATGGATATCATGGGTGCGAACTTCATGCGCGTTGTGCAGATGATGAAAGATCGTCTGGGCGCGAATGCCGTTCCTATCCAGCTTCCCATCGGCGCTGAGGCCACCTTCCGCGGCATCATCGACCTGATCACCATGAAAGCCGAAGTCTACTATGACGACGAGGGCAAGGATATCCGCGAGGAAGCGATTCCTGCGGATCTGTTGGATCAGGCTCAGCTGATGCATGAGGAGCTGGTGGAGGCCGTCGCCGCTGAAAACGACGACCTGATGGAGAAGTATCTGGATGATCCCGAGTCCCTGACCGTTGAAGAAATCAAGGCCGGTATCCGTCATGCTACGGTGCACAACCGTATGACGCCCGTGCTGTGCGGTACTTCTTACCGTAACAAGGGCGTTCAGCCCCTGCTGGACGCTATCGTCTATTATCTGCCCTCCCCGCTGGATATCCCCGCCATCGTCGGCAAGGATCCTCACAGCGGCGAGCCGGTAGAGCGTCACCCCAGCGATGACGAGCCCTTCTCCGCCCTGGCCTTCAAGATCATGGTGGACCCCTTCGTGGGTAAGCTGGCCTTCCTGCGCGTCTACTCCGGCAAAATCTCTGCCGGCCAGACGGCGCTGAACGCCGAAAAGAGCAAGCGCGAGCGCTTCAACCGCATCGTGCTGATGCACGCCAACCATCGTGAAGAGCTGGACGCCGCCTATGCGGGCGAGATCGTGGCTGTTGTTGGCCTGAACAACACCAGCACCGGCGATACCCTCTGCGATGAAAAGGCCCCCGTTATCCTGGAATCGATCGACTGCCCCGATCCCGTCATTCAGGTTGCTATCGAGCCCCGCTCCAAAGCTGGCATGGAAAAGATGTCCATCGCCCTGCAGCGCCTGGCTGAAGAGGATCCCACCTTCCGCACCTGGACCGATCGTGAGACCGGCCAGACCATTATCGCCGGCATGGGCGAACTGCA
>OLOQ01003307.1_pt1 | contig 11880 bp, 7 predicted proteins | sample 1673101 | NCBI WGS metagenome assembly OLOQ01 (sample SAMEA3136754, study PRJEB25190) | human gut metagenome | biome: human gut; feature: human-associated habitat; material: faeces | place: Austria | collected 2013 | reverse complement strand
GCGGCGCACCACAGCCTTCCCGTCGTTGTCAAAGCGGACGGGCTTGCTCTCGGCACGCCTGATCGCCTTCCGCGACAATCCTTCGGACGAAAGCTGGATCAACAAATAAACCGCTATGCGCCATTTAATCGACCCTACGGATCTGTCGGTCGCCGAGATCGGGCAGATCATCGCCCTGGCGGAAGACATCATCGCCAACCGGGCCAAATACAGCGAAGCCTGCAAGGGCAAAAAACTTGCGACGCTCTTCTACGAGCCTTCGACCCGCACGCGGCTGAGTTTCACTTCGGCCATGCTGGAGCTCGGCGGCAGCGTCATCGGTTTTTCGGACGCCGCTTCGTCGTCGGTGTCGAAAGGCGAAACGGTCGCCGATACGGTCCGGGTGATTCGTTGCTTCGCCGACATTATCGCCATGCGCCATTTCAAGGAGGGGGCGCCGCTGGTCGGCTCGCAGTATGCCGGTATCCCGGTCATCAACGCCGGGGACGGTAGCCACAGCCATCCGACGCAGACGCTCACCGACCTGCTGACGATCAAGCGCGAGAAGGGGCGGCTGGATCACCTGACGATCGGCTTCTGCGGCGACCTGAAATTCGGCCGCACGGTGCATTCGCTTATCAAGGCGATGTCGCGCTACGAAGGGATTCGGGTGGTGCTGATCGCCCCCGACGAGCTGCGGTTGCCCGAGTATATGCTTCATGAGATCGAAACCCAGACCGAAGGGGTGGAATTCCGCGAGGTATCGACGATGGAGGAGGTGATGCCCGAGTTGGACATTCTCTACATGACCCGCGTGCAGAAGGAGCGTTTCCTCGATGAGGAGGAGTTTAACCGCGTGAAGGACAGTTTTGTGCTGGATCCGTCGAAACTCCGCACGGCCAAGTCGGATATGATCGTGCTGCATCCGCTGCCTCGTGTGAACGAAATCACGCGTGCGGTGGACAACGATCCCCGGGCAGCCTATTTCCGGCAGGTCGAGAACGGTAAGTTCGTGCGCATGGCTCTGATCTATACGTTGCTGAAATGGGCCGAAGGCGAGAAGCTCGCCGCAGTCCCCGACCTGGCCGAGGGGATGTTCATAGACCGGAGTATGAAATGCCCCAACTCCCGGTGTATTTCGGCTACGGAGGATGTCGATCCGCTTTTTGTCAAAGCGGGAGACACCTGCCGCTGCGCTTATTGCGAGGCGAAAATCCGGTAGCGGATTTTGTCGATACAATGTCGAAATAAAACTGTCGGGATTGTTAGGTTGTCGTTGAAATTATTCGTACTTTTGTGCGAGTAAAAGGCGATGGGCCGCAGGTCCGTCGGCGGCTACGACTTCCGAAACGATGGAAAGGATTCAGATGCACCATACCCGGCGAAAGCGACAGCAGATGCTGTCGGCTCGATGTGCGGCCGGAGCGTGCAGTGTCGTTCCTGCATCGGATTTTATCGACGGAACTATGCAGGAGGGCACGAATCGGCTTCCCGCAGCAATATAATCTTGCCGCTATGACGAATTCTGTCGTAGCGGCTCTTTTTTGGTTGATTTAGTACGTTTCTTACTATGAAAGTTGGAGTAATCATGGGTTCGACCAGCGACTGGGACGTTATGTCCGACGCTGCGGCGACGCTCGCGCAATTCGGTGTGGAGTTCGAGAAGCGGGTGGTGAGCGCCCACCGCACCCCCGACCTGCTGGTGGAGTATGCCAAAACGGCCAAGTCGCGCGGACTGGAGGTAATCATCGCCGGAGCCGGAGGCGCTGCGCACCTGCCCGGCATGGTGGCCAGTATGACCGCGCTCCCGGTGATCGGTGTGCCGGTCAAATCTCGAGCCTTGAACGGGCTGGATTCCCTGCTTTCGATCGTGCAGATGCCCGGCGGCGTGCCGGTTGCGACCGTAGCGATCAACGGGGCGAAGAATGCGGCCCTGATCGCCGTGTCGATCCTGGCATTGAAGGACGAGGCGCTGGCGGCCCGTCTGGAGATGTTCCGTGCGAAACAGACTGAGGATGTACTTAAAGCGGAACTTTAGACCGATGAGTGCGGTGAAGACGATCGGAATTATCGGTGGCGGCCAGTTGGGGCTGATGATCATCGAGCAGGCGCATCTGCTGGGTGCGCGGACGATCTGCCTTGATCCGGCGGAGGATGCTCCGGCGTTTAAGATCAGCGACGAGCGGATCGTGGGCCGGTTCGACGATCCGGCGGCGTTAGAAGAGCTTTGCCGCCGCAGCGACGTGGTGACCTACGAGTTCGAGAACGTGCCGGGCAATCTGCTGGTGGCTCTCGAGCAAAAATACAATATCAAACAAGGGTTCAGGCCTCTGTTCGACTCGCAGGATCGCCTGCGGGAGAAGAGCAATGCCTGCGATCATGGATTGAAGACGCCCGCTTTCATGGCTGTCGATGACGAGGAGTCGCTGCATCGGGCCATTGCGCGAATCGGTTATCCGTGCGTGCTCAAGACCCGTACGCTGGGCTACGACGGACACGGTCAGGCGGTGCTTCGCGGCGAGGCCGACCTTGCGAAAGCCCGCGAACTGCTCGCGGTGCCCTGCATTCTGGAGGAGTTCGTCCCGTTCGATTTCGAGGCCAGCGTGGTGCTGGTGTCGGACGGCGAGCGCGTGATCTGCTTCCCGGTAGGGCGGAATATCCACAAGGACGGTATTCTGGATCTGTGCATCGTGCCGGCGGAGATGCCGGACCAGGTGCGGGAGCGGATGGTGTCCCAGAGCAAGCGTTTCATGCGCGACTGCGGTTACCGGGGGATTCTGGCTATCGAATATTTCGTGAAGGGAGACGAGGTCTATTTCAACGAAATGGCGCCGCGCCCGCACAACAGCGGACACTGGACCATCGAGGGTTCGACGACCAACCAGTTCCGGGAGCTGTGCCGTTACTTGCTCGATATGCCCCTCGAAGAGCCGCAGCTGAAGGCCCCTACCGTGATGAAAAACATCCTGGGACAGGATCTGGAGCGGGCCGAGGCGCTTGCTCGGGAGAATCGCCCCGGTGTGTATGTCCATATTTACGGCAAGACCGTTTCCAAGCCCAAGCGCAAGATGGGACACGTGACTTTCGTCGGTGTGACCGGCGAGGAGTATGCCGCCAAGTGGGCCGACAGATTTGTGAAATAAAGTCAAAAATAAGATAATGAAGAGTTACCGTATTTTCGTTGAGAAATACCCCGAATTCCGGGTCGAGGCCGAGAGCCTGCTCCGCGACCTGAATGCCAACCTGAATCTTTCGCTCGACGGCCTGCGGCTGCTGAACGTGTACGACCTGTTCGGTTTTTCGGACGAATTGCTGGAGAAGAGCCGTTACAGGGTCTTCGGCGAGGTGGTTACCGATGCCGTGACGGATTCGTGCGATCTGGGCGGCAACAGCTTTCTGGCTGTGGAGTGCCTGCCCGGACAGTTCGACCAGCGAGCGGCTTCGGCCGTGGACTGCGTGCGGTTGATCGATCCTTCGGCCGAGGTGAAGATCAAGAGTTCGAAGCTGCTGATCTTCCCTTCGAAACTTCCCAAGGAGACGATGGAGCGTATTCGTCGCTATTATATCAATGCCGTGGAGTCGCGCGAGAAGGATTTGCGGGTCCTGGACGATTTGGAAAACGCCCCCGTGAAACCGGTGCCGGTATTGGACGGGTTCCGGGAGATGGAAGATGCGGAACTCGATGCCTACTGCAAGAAGAACGGTCTGGCGATGAATGCTGACGACCTGCGTGAAGTGGTCAAATATTTCCGGAACGAGGGCCGCGATCCGTTCGAAACCGAGCTGCGGATTCTCGATACGTACTGGAGCGACCATTGCCGTCATACGACCTTCACGACTGAGCTGGAGAACATTACGGTCGAGGAGTCGTTCGTGAAAGACGAGATCGAAGGCACGCTGGCGCTTTACCTGAAAATCCGCCGCGAACTGGGGCGCGAGGGCAAGAGCGTCTGCCTGATGGACCTGGCGACCATCGGTGCCCGTTACCTGCGCAGCAAGGGACTGCTCGACGACCTGGAGGTGAGCGAGGAGAACAACGCATGCAGCGTTTTCGTCGATGTGGACGTCGATGGCCGGACCGAGAAATGGCTCCTGCAGTTCAAGAACGAAACCCATAACCACCCGACCGAGATCGAGCCGTTCGGCGGTGCTTCGACCTGCCTGGGCGGTGCCATCCGCGATCCGTTGTCGGGTCGCAGCTACGTCTATCAGGCGATGCGTGTGACGGGTGCGGGAAATATCTATCAACCCGTAAGCGAAACGCTGCCCGGCAAACTGCCCCAGCGCGTCATCAGCCTTAAGGCCGCCGCCGGTTATTCGAGCTACGGCAATCAGATCGGACTGGCCACGACCCACGTCCGCGAGGTGTATCATCCCGACTATGTGGCCAAACGTCTGGAAGTCGGTGCCGTGGTGGGCGCCGTGAAAGCCGAAAACGTGCGTCGGGAGTCCCCCGTGCCGGGCGACGTGGTCCTGCTGCTCGGCGGCCGCACGGGCCGCGACGGCGTGGGCGGTGCGACGGGTTCGTCGAAGGAGCATACCGACAAGTCGCTCGAGATGTGCGGCAGTGAGGTGCAGAAGGGCAACGCCCCCGAAGAGCGCAAGCTGGAGCGGTTGTTCCGCCGTCCGGAAGTGACGCGCCTGATCAAGAAGTCGAACGACTTCGGTGCGGGCGGTGTGAGCGTAGCCATCGGCGAGCTGACCGACGGCCTGGATATTTACCTCGATCGCGTGCCGACCAAGTACAGCGGTCTGAATGCGACGGAGCTGGCGATCAGCGAGTCGCAGGAGCGTATGGCCGTTGTGATCGAAGCGAGTGCCGAAGAGGAGTTCAAGCGCTACTGCGCCGAGGAGAATATCGAAGTGACCCATGTGGCGGACGTGACGGACTCGCGCCGTATGCGGATGTACAACAAGGGCAAATTAGTGGTCGATCTTTCGCGCGAGTTCATCGACAGCGCAGGGGCCAAGCACTATGCCCAGGCCGCGATCGGTGCGGTCGAGGAACGCGATCCTTTCCGCCGCGAGGTGAAGGGCGGTACGCTGCGCGAAAAGATGCTTGCGAACCTGGCGGACGACAATGTCCTCTCGCAGAAGGGGCTGATCGAGATGTTCGATTCTACGATCGGCGCTTCGACCGTGCTGCTGCCTTTCGGCGGTCGTACGCAACGTTCGGAAACACAAGTGTCGGTGCAGAAGTTGCCGACGGACGGATATACCGATACGGCCAGCATTATGGCCTTCGGCTACAACCCTTTCCTGGCGTCGTGGAGTCCCTACCACGGTGCGGCCTATGCCGTCGTGGACGCTGCGGCCAAAGTCGTGGCGGCGGGTGCCCGCTACGATAAGATGCGCTATTCCTATCAGGAGTATTTCGAGCGCATGACCAAGTCGCCCCGTACGTGGGGCAAGCCGCTCGGGGCGCTGCTCGGTGCCCTGAAGATGCAGGTCGAACTGGGACTGCCCTCGATCGGCGGCAAGGACTCGATGAGCGGTACCTTCGAGCAGATCAACGTCCCGCCTATGCTGATGGCCTTCGGTATTACGACTGTCGATGCCGGACGCGTCATCTCGACCGATTTCAAGAAGGCGGGCCATTCGATTTACCTAGTGCGTCATACCATACATTAAACAGAAAACCATATAACCCAAAGGCGGCCCGATACCGGGGCGTTGAAGCGGAATTTCGATTTCGTAAGTTCGGCTATCGAGTCCGGCAAGATCGTTTCGGGCTATGCCGTCGGCTTCGGCGGTGTGGCGGAAGCGCTGGCCAAGATGTCTTTCGGCAACGGCATCGGTGCCGATGTCAAGGTGGATGAAGCGACGCTGTTCGACAACTCCTACGGCTCGATCGTGGTGGAGAGCACCGAGCCGCTCGATTTTCCGGCCGCCGAGTTGCTGGGACATACCGAGGCGGAGGGAGCGCTCACGATCAACGGCGAAAAAATGCCGCTCGAGGAGCTTTACCGGGCCAATACCGAACGCTTTGCGACGGTTTATCCCGATAAGGGAATCAACCATGCGCCGGTCATGGAGGCGATGCCGGCTCCCCGCAGCTTCACCTATCCGGGCGAGGCGGTCGAGCGTCCGGAGGTCTTCATCCCCGTATTCCCGGGCAGCAACTGCGACTACGACACCGCGAAGGCCTTCCGCCGGGCGGGTGCCGAAGTGCGCAGCGAGGTGTTCTGCAACCTGACGGCGGAGGCTATTTTCGATTCGATCCGCCGGATGAAGGAGGCGATCGCTGCGTGCCATATCTTCGTGCTCTGCGGCGGCTTCTCGGCGGGCGACGAGCCGGACGGCAGCGGTAAATTCATTGCCAATGTGCTGAACAACAAGGATATTTCGGAGGAAATACATCGTCTGCTCGACCGGGGCGGTCTGATTCTGGGCATCTGCAACGGTTTCCAGGCGCTGGTCAAGTCGGGTCTGCTGCCCTACGGACGGCTGGGCCTGGTGACCCGGGAGTCGCCGACGCTCTTCCGCAACGACATCAACCGTCATGTGTCGCAGATCGTTTCGACCCGCGTGGCGACGACCAACTCCCCGTGGTTGTCGAGTTTCTCGGTGGGCGACATTCATTCGATCGCGGTGAGCCACGGCGAGGGCAAGTTCGTCGTGAGCGAGCCTTTGGCCCGCGAGCTGTTCGAGAACGGGCAGGTGGCGTTCCAGTATGTCGATGCCGAAGGCCGCGTGACGGCCGAAGCCCCGTACAATCCCAACGGATCGTACTATGCGATCGAGGGTATCGTGAGCCGCGACGGGCAGATACTCGGTAAGATGGGCCATACGGAGCGTTACGGGGAGAACCTCTTTAAGAACATCGCCGGAGAGAAGGTGCAGGACATCTTCACGAATGCGGTGAACTATTTCCGGAAAACAAAATAACAATTATAAAATACCAACCACTATGCAACAAGGCGAAATGCTTTACGAGGGTAAGGCCAAACAGGTTTTCCTGACGGACGATCCGGATATGATCCTGATTCACTACAAGGATGCGGCGACGGCGTTCAACAACATCAAAAAGGCCACGATCGAGAACAAGGGCGTGCTGAACAACCGGATCTCGACCCTGATCTTCGAATATCTCAACAAGCAGGGAATCAAGACTCACTACGTGAAGACCCTGAACGACCGCGACCAGTTGTGCCGCCGTGTGCGGATCATTCCGCTGGAGGTGATCGTCCGCAACGTCATCGCCGGCTCGATGGCCCAGCGTCTGGGTATCGAGGAGGGAACGAAGCCTTCGAACGTGATTTTCGACATCTGTTACAAGAACGACGAGCTGGGCGATCCGCTGATCAACGATCATCATGCGGTGGCGCTGGGTGTCGTAACCTACGACGAGCTGAAACAGATTTATGCCATGACCGCCCGGATCAACGAGGTGCTCAAGGAGCTTTTCGCCAAGATGAATATCAACCTGATCGACTTCAAGATCGAGTTCGGCCGCACGTCGGACGGCGAGATCGTTCTGGCGGACGAGGTGTCGCCCGATACCTGCCGGCTGTGGGATATGGCTACCAACGAGAAGCTCGACAAGGATCGCTTCCGTCGTGACTTGGGTAAGGTGCGCGAGGCTTACGAGGAGATCCTGGCCCGTCTGGAAAAAGTAATCAAATAAGTTCCGATGCACAAAGAGAGCATAATGCAGCCGATCTGCGACCGGGAGCTGCACGAGGAGTGCGGCGTTTTCGGCGTCGTGGGAGTGCCCGACGCAGCTAACCTGACTTACTACGGCCTTCATTCCCTGCAACATCGCGGGCAGGAAGGGTGCGGTATCGTAAGCGTTTCGAAGGAAGGGGCGATGCGGCGTGTCCGGGGCGAAGGACTCGTTACGGAGGTGTTCAACGAGGCGAAACTATCGACTCTTACGGGTGACATGGCTATCGGTCATGTCCGCTACTCGACGGCCGGAGGCGGCGGAACGGAGAATATACAGCCTTTTCTGTTCCATCATAATACGGGTGATTTCGCATTGGCCCACAACGGAAATATCGTCAATGCGGATCTGCTGCGCAACTACCTGGAGAACAAGGGCAGTCTTTTCCAGTCCACTTCGGACAGCGAAGTGTTCGCCCATCTTATCAAAAAGGAGGTACGCAACCACAACCGGCCCCGTATCTATTCGATCATCGAGGCGCTCAATATGCTCGAAGGAGCGTTCGCGTTTCTGGTGATGACGGCTAACCGCATCTATGCCTGCCGTGACAAACACGGTCTGCGGCCCCTTTCGATCGGCAAGTTGGGAGACGGCTATGTCGTCAGCAGCGAAACCTGTGCTTTCGAGGTGGTGGGTGCCGAATTCGTGCGTGACGTAGAGCCCGGCGAGATCGTTACGATCGACCGGCACGGCATCCGCAGCAGCGACTATTCGATGTTCAAGCGCCACATGATGTGTGCGATGGAATACATCTATTTCGCCCGCCCGGACAGCGACATCGAGGGCCGTAACGTGCACGCCTTCCGCAAGGAGTCGGGACGCTTGCTCTACAAGGAGGCGCCGGCAGACGCGGACATCGTGGTCGGTGTGCCCGATTCGAGTTTGAGCGCTGCCATGGGATACGCCGAAGCGAGCGGTCTTCCCTACGAGATGGGACTTATCAAGAACAAATACATCGGCCGTACCTTCATCCAGCCGTCGCAGTCGATGCGTGAGAAGGGCGTGCGGATGAAACTTTCGTCGGTGAGCGGTATCGTTTCGGGGCAGCGCGTGGTGCTGATCGACGATTCGATCGTGCGCGGTACCACCTCCCGGCGCATTGTGCGTCTGTTGCGTGAGGCGGGGGCCACGGAAGTTCATGTCCGCATCGCCAGCCCTCCGTTCAAGAATCCCTGTTTTTACGGTGTCGATACTTCGACGTACGAGGAGCTGCTGTGCGCCCGTATGTCGGTTCCGGAGGCGTGCGAGTATATCGGAGCCGATTCGCTGGCTTACCTCTCGCCCGATGCCTTGCTGAAGGCGGGCAATCGCTGCGAGTTGTGCATGGCCTGCTTCACGGGCAATTATCCGACGTCGCTTTACGGGACGATCGAGGAGGCGAACAAAAAAGAAAAATGTTAAACAAACCGCTCCGTTTTCGATCTGCTGTGTCAGGGAAGAACCTGTCCTGCATGCGTATTTCGAAAACATCGGGTGGAAATATTCAGGAAACAGCTAAAACCAACTATTGTTATGGCGGAAAGTTATGAAAAGGCCGGTGTGAACCTCGAGGCCGGATACGAAGTGGTGCGCCGCATCAAGAAACACGTGGCTTCGACCTCGCGGTTGGGCGTGATGGGTAACATCGGCGCCTTCGGCGGAATGTTCGATCTCTCGGCGCTGAATGTCAAGGAACCGGTGCTCGTGAGCGGTACCGACGGCGTGGGAACCAAACTCAAGCTGGCTTTCGAGATGGATAAGCACGACACGATCGGCATCGACGCCGTGGCTATGTGCGTGAACGACGTGCTGGCGCAGGGGGCCGAGCCGCTCTTCTTCCTGGATTATGTAGCCGTGGGGCACAACGAGCCTGCGAAGATCGAAGCGATCGTGGCGGGTGTGGCCGAAGGCTGCCGTCAGGCCGGCTGTGCACTCATCGGCGGCGAAACGGCCGAGATGCCGGGCATGTATGCCGGCGGCGAGTACGATATTGCGGGCTTCACGTGCGGCGTGGTCGAGAAGTCGCGCCTGATCGACGGTACGAAGGTGCGTGTGGGCGACGTGTTGGTGGGTATCGCGTCGAGCGGTGTCCATTCGAACGGTTTCAGCCTGGTGCGCAAGGTGGTTGCCGATGCAGGACTGGATCTTCGCAAGGCTTATCCCGAATTGGACGGCCGTGTGTTGGGCGAGGTGCTCCTGACGCCGACCAAAATTTACGTGAAACAGGTGCTCGAAGTGATCCGAGCCTGTAACGTGCACGGCATCAGTCATATCACGGGCGGCGGTTTCGACGAGAACATTCCCCGCATCCTGAGCGAGGGCCAGGGTATCGAGATTCACGAGGGGACGTGGGAGATCCTGCCCGTGTTCCGCCTGTTGGAGAAATACGGCAAGATCGCTCACCGCGAGATGTTCAATATCTTCAACATGGGTATCGGTATGGTGATCGCGGTTTCGCAGGATGAAGCTTCCGAAGTGATCGCCATTTTGGAGAAACAGGGCGAGAAAGCTTCGGTGATCGGCCGGGTGACGGATCGTCCGGGCGTGGAAATCCGATAGGGCGATGAAGACGATCGCAGTATTCGCCAGCGGAAACGGCTCCAACTTCGAAGCATTGGCTGCGGCTTGTGCCGACGGGCGCATTGCGGCTCGCATTGCCCTCATGGTCTGCGACAAGCCGGGGGCTTTCGTGAACGAGCGGGCTGCCCGTTACGGTATTCCGACCTTTACGTTCAACCCCAAAGAGTACCCTTCGAAAGCCGACTACGAACGGGAGATCGTCCGCAGGCTTCGGGCCGAAAGGGTCGAGCTGATCTGTCTGGCGGGGTATATGCGCATCCTTTCCGATGTGGTGCTGGAGGCGTACCGCGACCGGATTGTCAATATTCATCCCTCGCTGTTGCCTGCGTTCAAGGGGGCGCATGCCATTGCCGATGCCTTTGCTTACGGCGTCAAGGTCTTCGGTGTGACGATCCACTATGTGAACGGAGAGCTCGACGGGGGCCGGATCATCGCCCAGCGGGCTTTCGAGTATCTGGGGAGCGATCCAGAAGAGCTGGAAGCCCGGGTGCATGCCGTCGAACATCCGCTGTATGTGGAAACGGTGGCAAAGCTGGTTGCGGAGCAATAGGATCGCGGGAACGTCGCGGTTTAGTGCGGATTCGGACCTGGAAACACATCGTCGGACACCGTGAATAACGGCGACCGCGAGTCGAAAACGATAAAACTACGTATATATTAACGCGATCATATCCTTTAGTGTACCTCTTTGGAAATGCAGCGACCCTTTCCCTTTCGAGAAAGGATTAGGGGAAGGCGGAGTGGTAAATGCGGTCATTGGACCGCGAATAAGCGACTCTCGGATTCGATGTTGCGATCGTCGGAAATGGTATATTGAAAGATATGATTGCCTATATAAATTAGCAATATGAGAGCATTAATCAGTGTGAGCGATAAGACCGGCGTGGTGGAGTTCGCGCGCGGACTTCGAGAGCTCGGCTGGCAGGTGATCGCCACCGGCGGTACGATGAAACTGTTGGCTGAAAGCGGCGTGGAGGTGATCAACATCAGCGATGTGACGGGGTTCCCGGAGATCTGCGACGGACGTGTCAAGACGCTCCATCCCAAGGTGCACGGCGGCCTGCTGGCTCGCCGCGACGATCCGAACCACCTGAAAGCGTTGCGGGAGAACGGCATCGAGTTCATCGACATGGTGTGCGTGAATCTCTATCCCTTCCGTCAGACGATCGCCCGCGAAGGGGTGACGATGGACGAGGCGATCGAGAATATCGACATCGGCGGACCTTCGATGTTGCGCAGTGCGGCCAAGAACTACAAGGACGTGACCGTAGTGTGCGACCCGGCGGATTATGACACGATCCTTGCGGAGATTAGGGGATACGGCAATACGACTCCCCGATTGCGGTTGCAGCTCTCGGCCAAGGCATATACCCATACCGCCGAGTACGATGCGATGATCGCTACGTACATGCGTGAAAAAGCGGGGCTCGACGAGAAGTTGTTCCTGGAGTTCGATCTGGTTCAGCCGCTCCGCTACGGCGAGAATCCGCACCAGCAGGCCAAGTTCTACCGCAGCGGCGAACGGGTGCCCTATTCGCTGGCCTATGCCCGGCAGCTCAATGGCAAGGAGATGTCCTACAATAACATACAGGATGCCAACGCAGCCCTTGCGATCGTGCGGGAGTTCGATGAGCCGTTCTGCGTGGGGCTCAAACATATGAATCCCTGCGGTGCTG
>OLOQ01003292.1_pt1 | contig 11934 bp, 9 predicted proteins | sample 1673101 | NCBI WGS metagenome assembly OLOQ01 (sample SAMEA3136754, study PRJEB25190) | human gut metagenome | biome: human gut; feature: human-associated habitat; material: faeces | place: Austria | collected 2013 | reverse complement strand
GGAAATCTCGTATCCCATCTGCCCCAGATACTCCCGATAACTTTCAAGCTTCTGCGCCTCAACAGGAGACAGCGTCACAACCGCCGGCGGACTCAGCTGCTGTGAATATATGGTCTTCGTCTGCAGATCTAGCATCATCTGTTCATACAATACTTTTTCATGAGCAGCATGCTGATCAATGAGCAGCATCTGTTCCTCATATTCCACAATCCAATATGTGCCGAATACTTGTCCCACCATCCGTTCTGAAATCTGTTTTGGCTCGTTAAATAGCGTTGTCTCACTCAACGTCATTTGCTCAGCGGACGCATCTGGCTCAGCAGCGGGACGCAGCTTTGTAAACAGCTCCTGAAAGGAATTGGAATGTTCTGCGCTTTCCTTTGGACGCTCTGACTTTTGTGCAATGCGTTTTTCCAGTTCCTCTTTGCGCCGCATCTTTTCAAACGGCTCCGCTGCCCGAACAGGTTTAATTTCCTTTTCGGCATTCGTGTTTTTTTCCAAAGCCGGTGAGGCAAATGTTTCCTCCTGCAAGGTCTGCCGGCTATTGAGCAGCTCTTGAATATAACCCGACAGCTCGCGGTAAATCTGTTCTTTTTTATGGAAACGCACTTCCATTTTTGACGGATGCACATTGACGTCAACCTCATCTCCGGGCACCGACAACAGCAGCACAACAAACGGATACCGGTGCTGCATCAGCTGACCCTGATAGCCGTCCTCAATCGCCCCCGCGAGCACCCGGCTCTTGACAGCTCTTCCATTCACAAAGTAATACTCATAATTGCGGTTGCCGCGGCTAATCCGCGGTTCTCCGATAAATCCCTCCGCCCGGAACGCATCGCAGGAAAACGACCGTCATTTTTTACTTACTTGCCCACGCAGAACGTTTCAAAAACTTCCTCTATCGTTGCGTCGCTGGCGTTTTCTCCTGTCAAATCAAACAGCGCCTGCAAGGCGTCCGTCAAACACACCGCGGCGGCGTCCAGCCCAAAGCCGTTCTGCCGCGCCGCAATCGCTTCCGCCAGCGCATCTCTCGCGCGGGTCGCGGCGGCCAATTGGCGGGCACTGCATAACTGCGCAGCCTCCGGGTCCAGCTGCGCTGTGCCTAACAAATCCGCAACCGCATCCGTCAGGGCCTGCAGGCCGACGGCATCCCGCGCACACATCGGGACGATCTTCTTAAAATACGGCTCCAATGTTCCACGTGGAACATCCGTCTCCCCCGCCAGGTCCTGCTTATTCAAGACCGCGATGGCCGGGCGGCCCTGGCATCTGCGGGCCAGCTCCAAATCATCATCAGACAACGGCTGTGCGGCGTCGAACACGGCCAGCACCAGCCCGGCCTCGTCGAGCTTGCGCCAGCTGCGGCGGATGCCCTCGGCCTCGATGGCGTCGCCGTCCGCGCCCACCTCCCGCACACCGGCGGTGTCAAACAGGTTCAGCCGCACGCTGCCCAGCTGCACGGCCTGCTCCACAATATCGCGGGTCGTACCGGCCACGGGCGTGACAATGGCACGGTCAAACCCGGCCAGCAGGTTCAGCAGCGTGCTTTTGCCCACGTTGGGCCGCCCCAGCAGCACACAGTCCACGCCATGGCGCAGCACCGCGCCCGCGCTGTAACCGGAGATCAGCGCGTCCAGCGCGGCCTTTTGCTCGGTCAGCGTCCCGACAAACGCCGCGTCGGACAGCTCGGGCACGTCCTCCTCGGGGTAATCGACCCAGGCGGTCAGGTGGGCGTTCAGCGTTTGCAGCGCGGTCTGTATCTTACCGATGCGCTTTGCCAGCCGCCCGTCCAGCGCGGATTTTGCCAGCGCAGCCCCCTGCCGCCCGTTCGCCGCAATGACCTCCATCACGGCCTCGGCCTGCGTCAGCGACATCCGCCCGTTTTCCAGTGCGCGGCGGGTGAACTCTCCCGGTCCGGCAGGCGCGCAGCCCGCGGTGATGAGCGCTTCTAACAAACCGTCCGCCATGGCCGTGCCGCCGTGGACGGACAGCTCAATAACGTCCTCGCCGGTGTAGGAGTGCGGTGCGCGGAAAAACAGCGCCACGCACTCGTCCATCTCGGCCCCGTGCAGCAGGTAGTGACCCAGCATGGCGGTGTAGCCCTTCGCGTCGGCCACGCTTTTCCCCTGCCGCACCGGCGCAAAAATTTTGCCGACGATGCCGTAGGCGTCCGGCCCGGACACGCGGACGGTGGCAATGCCGCCCTCGCCCGGTGGCGTCGCCAGTGCGCAGATCGTTGTGTGCAGATGTTCCATGTGGAGCGCTCCTTTTTTGTGATGGGAATACTTTAGAATACCATGAAACAGGGATATTTTCCAGTAGGTGCAGTAAATTCATGGGCGTGATGCCTTCCCCCTCGGGGGAAGGTGTCCGCGACCCCGCCCGCGGACGGATGAGGGGAGAGCTTGCGGAGGTTGCCCGTTAAAAGGGAGGCTACGCGAACTTTGCCCTCATCAGCCGCCTGCGGGCGGCAGCTTCAGTCTACGCGCTAAGAGCCGCCTTCGGCGGTTGCGCTCCGACACGCGCCTGCGGGCGCAGCCCCTCGGGGGAAGCCTTTAAAAAAGGAGAGGCCGACCCGCGGCCTCTCCCCTGTATTGGTTTATTCTTCGGTCTCGTTCTCGGGGGCTGCGTCCTCCGCGGCCTCCTGCGCCAGTTCCTCGGCTTCGATGGCCGCCAGCTCCTCGGGGGTCGGGTCGGTCTCGCCGGTATCCTCGATTTTTGCGGTTTCGGCGTCGTTGTCGCGGTCCACGCGGGCGACCACGGCCACCTTGTCGTCCTCGACCAGGCGCATGACGCGGACACCACTGCCGTAGCGGCTCTGAACGTTGATGTCCGCCGCATGGATTCTGATCAGAATGCCGTTCTGGCTGATGAGGATCAGATCGTCGGTGTCATCCACGATCTTGATGCCCGCCACATTGCCGTTAGAGTAGTTGCGGATGCCCAAGCCGCCGCGCTTCGTGATGCGGTAGTCGTCAATGCGGCTGCGGCGGCCCTTGCCCTCCTCGCTGATGGTCAGCACGTTCGCACCCGGGCGGCAGACGCCTGCACCGACGACATAGTCGCCCTCGCGCAGCTTGATGACGCGGACGCCGTGGCCGGTACGGCCCATCGAGCGGGCGCCGTCCTCGGTAAAGCGGATGGCCGCGCCGTCGTGGGTGGCAACAATGATCTCGTCGTCACCCTTGGTCAGGTGGCTCCACACCAGACTGTCGCCCTCGTTCAGCGCAATGGCGATCAGGCCCATCTTGCGGATGTTGCGGAACTGGGACAGCGGCGTGCGCTTGATGAGGCCCTGCTTCGTCACCATCGTGGCGTAGGTGTTGTCCTCGTCCACGCCGGCCTTCTGCTGCAGCATCAGCGTGACCTTCTCGCCCTCCTGCAGCTGCAGCAGGTTCACAATATGGCTGCCCTTGGCCGTGCGGCTGCCCTCGGGCACCTGATAGCCCTTCAGGCGGTAGACGCGGCCCTGGTTCGTCATAAACAGCATATAATCATGCGTAGAACCGACAAAAAGTTCCTCGGTGAAGTCGTCGTCCTTCTGGGTCATGCCCTGCACGCCGCGTCCGCCGCGGTTCTGTGCCTGGTAGGTGTCCAGCGTCGTGCGCTTGATGTAGCCCTCATGGGTCAGCGTAAAGACGCAGGTCTCCTCGGGGATCAGGTCCTCAATATCGACCTCGCCGGAGACGGTCTCGATGGAGGTGCGGCGCTCGTCGCCGTACTTGTCGGCCAGCGCGGTCAAGTCTGTCTTGACGATGCGCTTGACGTGCTCGTCGTTGGCCAGAATGTCCTCATAATCGGCGATGGCCTCGCGCAGCTCGCCCAACTCCTGCTCAATTTTGAGGATCTCCAGACCGGCCAGACGGCCCAATTGCAGCTTGACAATGGCGTCCGCCTGCAGCTCGTCAAAGCCGAAGTTGTCCATGACGGCCTGCCGCGCCTCGGCAAAGCCGCCCTTGCAGGCGCGGATCGTCGCGATGATCTCATCGACGATGTCAACGGCCTTGTGCAGGCCCTCGAGGATGTGCTCGCGCTCCTTTGCCTTCTTCAGTTCAAACGCGGTGCGGCGGCGGATGACCTGCATCTGGAACTCAATATAGCGCTCCATCATGGTTTTCAGGCTCATGATCTTGGGCACGCCGTCGTCCAGCGCCAGCATGATGACGCCGACGGTGTCCTGCAGCTGGGTGAAGCGGTAGAGCTGGTTCAGCACGACCTGGGGGTTCGCGTCCTTCTTGATCTCAATGACGATCTTCATGCCGGTGCGGCTCGAGGACTCGTCGTTCAGGTCGCTGATGCCCTCGATGCGCTTATCCTTGACAAGGTCAGCGATGGACTCGATCAGGCGGGTCTTATTGACCATGTAGGGGATTTCCGAAATCAGGATCTCGTAGCGCCCGTTCTTTTTCTCGATGATCTCGGCACGGCCCCGCAGCGTGATTTTGCCGCGGCCCGTGGCGTAAGCAGCGCGGATGCCGCTGCGGCCCATGATGATGCCGCCCGTCGGGAAGTCGGGGCCCTTGACGTACTCCATCAGCCCGGCCAGGTCGATTTCGGGGTCGTCCATCAGGGCGACCATGCCGTTGACGATCTCGCGCAGGTTGTGGGGCGGGATGTTCGTCGCCATGCCGACGGCAATACCCTGGCTGCCGTTGACGAGCAGGTTCGGGAAACGGCTGGGCAGGACGTGGGGTTCCTTCTTGGTCTCGTCAAAGTTAGGGTCCCAGTCGATGGTGTCTTTTTCAATGTCGGTCAGCATCTCGCAGGCCATCTTGGACATGCGGGCCTCGGTGTAACGGTAAGCAGCCGGGGGGTCGCCGTCCACGGAGCCGAAGTTGCCCTGGCCGTCCACAAGCGGGTAACGCAGGCTGAAATCCTGCGCCAGACGCACCATGGCATCATAGACCGAGGCGTCGCCGTGCGGGTGGTACGAGCCCAGCACCGCACCGACGGTATCGGCAGATTTGCGGTAGGGGTGCTGCGGGTCGTTGCCGCGCTCGTGCATCGTGTACAGGATGCGGCGGTGGACGGGCTTCAGGCCGTCGCGCACATCGGGCAGAGCGCGCGCCACGATAACAGACATCGAGTAGTCAAGGAACGCCGTCTCGATCTCCTGCTTCACATCGCGCACAATGACCTTCGTACCGGACCCCGGCACCATGATGATGTTTTCTTCCATTGTATCACCTTAACTATCTATTACGTTACAAAAACTTTACGCTTTTCCGTCCAACACCCATTGCAACGGGTTGTTGTCGATATATTTCCATGTTTCTTCAAAATCGAGTTGGTTGCGGATGATGTGGTCGTGGTAATATTTTTGCCATATTGCACGCTTACATTTGCGGCTCACACCAGCTTTATATTGCCCTATAATGGTTGACACTGTAGGGAGGGGTCTTGACCCCTCCGCTACAACCTCCCGGCAGCCCAGCGCCAATAAGATATGCAGATGATCCGGCATTATGGCATAATTCAAAATTTCCACATTAGGAAAATGATTTGGTATTTCCATCAAATCATGTTCAGCAATTGACCCATACGGCATCAGCGTAACTTCCGCGCGCACGGAGGGGTCAAGACCCCTCCCTACAATCTCAGATAAGATTCTTTCACGATTTTGCGTACACAGCGTTATGAAATAAACCTTTTGAGAGGCATAATCATAGTTGCGCAGCCGCATCCATTTTCGTTTCGGAAACACATTGTCCATAGACTACCAATGTTCCACATGGAACATCACACATCCAAATTCGCGTACTTTGCGTTCTTCTCAATAAACTGCCGTCTCGGCTCGACCTGCTCGCCCATCAGGATGCTGAACGCCTCGTCCGCACGCTCGGCATCCTCGATTTTGATCTGCACGATGACGCGGTTGTCGGGGTTCATCGTGGTCTCCCACAGCTGGTCGGGGTTCATCTCGCCCAGACCTTTGTAGCGGTTGACCTTCGCGCCGGGCATTTCGGCGCTCAACAGCTTCATTTCGTCGTCGTTGTAGGCGTACTTGACGGTCTGGCCCTTCTGCAGCTTGAACAGCGGCGGCTGGGCGACGTAGACATAGCCGTGGTCGATCAGCGGGCGCATATAGCGGAAGAAGAAGGTCAGCATCAGCGTGCAGATATGCGAGCCGTCCACATCGGCATCAGCCATGATGAAGATCTTATGGTAGCGGACTTTGCTGATATCAAACTCGTCGCCGATGCCGGTGCCCAGCGCGGTCACGACGGGCATCAGCTTGTCGTTGCCGTAGATGCGGTCCGCGCGGGCCTTTTCGACGTTCAGCATCTTGCCCCACAGAGGCAGGATGGCCTGAATGTTGGAGTCACGGCCCATCTTGGCCGAGCCGCCTGCAGAATCGCCCTCCACGATGAACAGTTCGGTCTTGGAGGGGTCTTTTTCGTGGCAGTCGGCCAGCTTGCCGGGCATACGGTTGGATTCCAGCGCGCTCTTGCGGCGCACCAGTTCGCGGGCCTTTTTGGCGGCGGCGCGGGCGCGGGCGGCCTGCGTGGCTTTTTCAAAAATAGCCTTTGCCACGCCGGGGTTCTCCTCAAAGAACTCCATCAGCTTGGAGTAGACCATGTTGGAAACAAGGGTACGAATTTCGGTATTGCCCAGCTTTGCCTTGGTCTGGCCTTCAAATTCGGCCTCCTGCAGTTTGACCGAGATGACGCAGATCAGACCCTCGCGCACATCTGCGCCGGACAGGTTCTCGTCCTTGTCCTTCAGCAGGCCGTGGCTGCGGCCGTAATCGTTGAACACGCGGGTCAGGCTGGCTTTGAAGCCCTCTTCATGGGTACCGCCGTCCGGGGTGTTGACGTTGTTGGCAAAGCTCAGAAGCAGCTCGTTGTAGCTGGAATTGTACTGCAAAGCGATCTCCGCCACGCCGCGGTCGGTCTGCCCCTTGAGGTAGATGACGTTGGGGTGCAGCACTTCCAGCTTGCGCTTTTCGCCCAGATAGGTGACAAAGCTCTTGATGCCGCCCTCGTAGCACATGACCTCGGAGCGGTAGCAGGGGTCGCCCTCCTGCCCATCCTCCAGCACAGGGGTGTACAGCTGACGCTCATCGGTCAGGGTGATCTTGACACCGGCGTTCAAGAAGCTTTCCTCCCGCAGGCGCTTTTCCAGCGTGTCGAAGTCGTAGACGGTGGTGTCCTTGAACATTTCCGGGTCGGGTTTGAAGGTGACCCGGGTGCCGGTGACGCCCTCGGCTACCGTGCCGATGCACTTGAGGTCGCCGTCCGGGTCGCCGCGCCGGAAGGTCTGCTCGTACTCCTTGCCGTCACGGCGCACATTGACAGTGAGCCACTCGGAGCAGGCGTTGACCACCGAAGCGCCCACGCCGTGCAGACCGCCGGCCACCTTATAGCCGGAATTTTCGCCGCCGAACTTGCCGCCGGCGTGCAGGATGGTGTACACCACGGTGACGGCGGGCAGACCGGTGTCGGCCTGAATGTCCACGGGGATGCCGCGTCCATTATCGGTGACCTGAATGATGTTATCCTTCAGGATCTTGACCTCGATGTGGTCGCAGTAACCGGCCAGCGCCTCATCAATGGCGTTGTCCACGATCTCGTACACCAGATGATGCAGACCGCGCTCACCGGTGGAGCCGATATACATACCCGGGCGCTTGCGCACCGCCTCCAGACCCTTCAGCACCTGGATCTCGCTGGCGTTATACTCGTGGTCGGTTACGGTATCGGCATTTGTACTGGTAATGATTTCTTCTGCCATATCCTTTCTCCCTTTTGTTCATTTTTGCGTTTGTTTTTTCAAATTATAGCAAAGCGGGAACCGGCACACCATGGTGTACTTTTTTCTCGCCGTTTTGTTGTGTTTTCACGCGCTGCCCGCAGAGGGCGTTCCGGCTGGCACGGTGCGGCTTTCCGGGCAGTTCCGGGGCTTTCCCATCCCTCTTTTTTCTGTGGATCTTCCGCCCGTTTTTCCGCAAATTTCACTCCACCATCTTTTGCGCTCTGCGGCGCATGGCGGCGCTGGACAGCTCCGAAAGATACACCGCATCCACCAGCCCTCCGTCTGCCAGCACATAGCACTGGGGCAGCTCGTCCGAAAGGCTGACCACCGCCCCGTTCTTCTGGGCGTAGTTCAAAAACTCCCGTCCCCGGGGGGAGGTGGTAGTGGTCTCAAGGTCAAAGATCCCGATAATGTCACGGTCGTTCAGGACATAGTCCCGCCCCAGATGAATATACATACTGTATTTTCTCCCGCGCCTTTTGTTTGCATAAAGTCCGTAAAAATTCGGCTTTTATGCAGTATCACTTACAACATTTATCCATGCCATCAGACCCGGTTCAGCACCCCGCCGTCCATGCGGTACACCTCGCCGTCGGTCTTTAAAAAGTCCGTGTCATCGCAGCTGGTCACAAAGGTCTGCTTTTCCTTCATGCAGGTGAGCAGATACTGCTTGCGCCCTTCGTCCAGCTCGCTCAGCACATCATCCAGCAGCAGTACCGGGTGCTCCCCGGTGATCTGCGCCGCCGCCGCTGCTTCGGCCATTTTCAGGCTCAGCACCACGCTGCGCTGCTGTCCCTGACTGGCATACACCCGGGCAGGCTGGTCGTCCAGCAGCAGCTCCAAGTCCTCGCGGTGGATGCCGCACAGGCTCTGCCCGGCGCGCAGCTCCTCCTCCTGCCGCTGGCGCAGCAGTGCGGCAAGCCCGCCCGGCGCAAACTGGGCGGCATAGCGGATGCTCATCCGTTCTGCCCCGTGGGAAAGCTCCGCGTAGTTGGCACAGGCGCGGGGAGCCAGCAGTTTCAGATACTCCCGCCGCCGCTGCTGCAAGGCTTCGCCCTGTGCGGCAAGTTCGGTGTTGAGCACCTCCAGCAGGGTGCGCTTTTCCGCATAGGGGCGCTCCTGCCCGTTTGCAGAGTGGCGCAGCAGCGCATTTTTTTGCTGCAACACCCGCACATAGCGGCGGTAGCTTGCCAGATACCCGGGGTACAGCTGGCACAGCGCAGCGTCCAGAAATTTGCGCCGCCCTTCCGGAGCCCCCTTGACAAGGCTCAGGTGCCCGGGGTCGAACACCACCGCCGGAAAGCTGCCTGCCAGCGCCGCCGCCCGCTTGGGTGCTGCGCCGTTCACCGCCGCATAGCGTCCGGGCTTTGCGGCCTCCGGGGTGCCCACGGTCATGCGGATGTGGGCAGGCTCGGCGGGCTCACAGCCTTCCGGCCTATCCCGCTGGGTGTCGGCTTCCAGCACCGCGAATGCTTCTCCCCGGCGCACAAGCTCGGCATCCTTGCCGCCCCGGAAGCTTTTGCCGCCGGTCAGCAGCCAGATAGCTTCCAGAAGGTTCGTTTTCCCCTGACCGTTGTTGCCACAGATGACGGTAAGTTCCCGGCCTGGCTCCAGCCGTGCCGCACAAATATTGCGATAGTTCTGTACTTCCAGCGAAAGCAGACGCATTTACTGACCCTGCCCGATCTCTACGCTCTGGCCGTCCAGCTCGATGACGTCCCCGGCGCGGCATTTTTTGCCCCGCATGGTGCACACCTCGCCGTTCACCTTCACAGCACCGCCCTGCACCAGCTCCTTGGCTTCGCCGCCGGTCTCGCACAGACCGGCAAATTTGAGCAGGGCATCCAGTTTGATAAACTCGGTATGAATGAGAATCTTCTGCATAAAACGCGCTCCTTAGTCGTTTTTAAAGCGTACCGGCAGTACCAGATACAAAAAGTCGTTGCCCTCTACCGGCAGCACCTTGACCGGGCTCAAAGGTCCGCTGATCTCCATGCGCACCTGCTCGGTGTGGGCGTTGCGCAAAGCATCCAGCAGATAGCGGTTATTGAAGCCGATCTCTACCTCGTCGCCTTCGCAGGCGGCGCTGAACTCGTCCACCACGCGGCCGAGGTTGGTCTGGCAGCGCACCACAACTTTACCCTCTGTAAAGGAAATGCGGAGAGGATTTTTTAAACGCTCTGTAATAATCAGAGAGGCACGCTCGATGGTGGAGATAAAATCCTTGGTGTCGATGGTCACCCGGGTGCGGCTTCCGGCGGGGATGACGTTGCGGTAATTCAGGAATTCGCCCTCGATCAGGCGGCTCATGATGGTGTAACCGGCGGTGGTGAACACCACATAGCGGCGGTTGGCACTGATGTGCACATCCTCCTCGTCATCGTTGGCCAGCAGGTGGGACACCTCGGTCATGGTCTTGCTGGGCACGATGATGCGGATATCCTTCACGGCAGTGATGGGGCGTTCCACGATGGCCAGACGATAGCCGTCCAGCGCTACTATGGTCAGCTTGTCCAGCTCGATCTCGAACAGTTCGCCGGTGTGGGCGGGTTTTTTCTCGTCCTGACTGACGGCGTACAGGGTGCGGTCGATCATATCCCGCAGCACGCCGGTCTTGATGGTCAGGGTCTGCTCCGCGCCGGTGTTGGGCAGATCCGGGAAATCGGTAGCCGGCATAGACTGGATCTCGAATTGTGCTACGCCGCTCTGGATGGTGGTCTTGCCGTTATCCGCCGCCACGATGCTGATCTGACCTGCCGGCATCCGGCTGATCATGCTGCTGAGCAGTTTTGCATTCAGCACGATCTCACCGGGTTCTTTGATGTTGGCTTCGATGGTGGTCACGATGCCCATTTCCAGATCGTAGCCGGTCAGGGTGAGCTGAAAGCCCTCGGCCTTCAGCAGAATGCCCTCCAGCACCGGGATGGACGAGCGCATGGTGACAGCTTTGGAAACGCCGTCGATGGCTGCACTGAGCAGTGTTTTATCGCAGACGATGTTCAAAACAGTATCTCTCCTTTTTTCACACTTCCGGCTTGATCCCTGCCCTTTGGGCTGCTGCCGGAAGGCAGTAATATATTGAACTTGTTGTAGTAACCGTAGTAGGGGGTGGGGAAGATGTTGAAAACCCGGAAATGTCTTGCCGGGAAGCGGGGCTTTGGCTTTCCACCGGGATGTGGAAGGCTCGTGAAGGAAATGTTGAAAGGTGGGGAACGGTGTTTCTTTCCACATCCGATGTGAAGAACTGATGTTAAATGTTGAAAACTAAGTGGAAAGTGTGGAAAGCTTCGCCTTTTTGCCACAAGATATAGGCTTATTTTCCCCTTTTTGTTCCGTTTTCTCCCCATATTTTGGGGTTACTCCCTGAAATGAGTATGACTTTTGCCCGGTTTTCCCCGATTTAGGCCTTCACGTTCTTGATGATATCGCTCACAGTCTCCCGCAGGTGCTGGTCGTTCTTCATGTCCCGTTCCATGGTCTTGAGGGAGTAGACGATGGTAGAGTGGTCGCGGCCGGAAAATTCCCGCCCGATCTCCTCCATGCTCATGCCGGTGACCTCCCGCAGGATATAGATGGCAACGCGCCGGGCGGAAGCCACGTTGGCGTTGCGCTTGGTGCCCCGGATGTCGGCAGGGGACACGTTGAAGGTGCGGGACACCTCGCCAATGATCTTTTCGATGGTCACCGGCACCGGCTGGGTCTCGTTGAGGATATCCTTGATGGCGTTCTGCGCCACGCTGATCACCGGCTGGATGCCCTCCAGCATATAATAGGCGTTCAGCTTTTTCACTGCGCCCTCCAGCTGGCGGATGTTGTTTTTCAGGTGGTTGGCAATGAACTCTGCCACGTCCTCGGGCAGGTCCAGATGCAACAGCTCTGCCTTGCGCTTCACGATGGCAACCCGGGTCTCAAAATCCGGCGGCTGCACATCGGCGGTCAGACCCCACTCAAAGCGGGTGCGCAGACGCTCTTCCAGGCTCTTGATCTCCTTGGCGGGGCGATCAGAGGCGATGACGATCTGCTTGTGGGCATCGTGCAGGGAGTTGAAGGTGTGGAAGAATTCTTCCTGCGTGGACTCCTTGCCCGCGATGAACTGGATATCGTCCACCAGCAAAAGGTCTGCCACGCGGTACTTCATGCGGAAGTCCTCGGTGCTGCCGGCGCGGATGGCGGCGA
>OLOQ01003291.1_pt1 | contig 11935 bp, 8 predicted proteins | sample 1673101 | NCBI WGS metagenome assembly OLOQ01 (sample SAMEA3136754, study PRJEB25190) | human gut metagenome | biome: human gut; feature: human-associated habitat; material: faeces | place: Austria | collected 2013 | reverse complement strand
ACCGCGAGCTGGAAAGCGAGCTGCCGGAGCTGCACATAATTTCGATTGACGCTTATTTGTGTATATGGTATGATTTTATTTGATACATGAATTTATTTTTCATAAATTTGTTACGATTGGGGAAGTTTACATGAAAGTCAATATCGGTACATATTCTTTCGGCGGCATCGCGAGCTATCCCGGCCTCGGGCCCACGCTGCTCGATAAATTCAAGACCATCGCGTCCCTCGGCTTTACGGGCGTCGAGCTGCTGCCGGTCGACCTCGATAACGACATCGAGGACATCAAAAAATGGCTGAAAGAGACCGGCCTTGAGGTTGTCTCCATCCATGCAGAGCCGACAGAAGAGATCGTCAAAAAGATTGCCGAGCTCGGCGGCAAGGCCGTCATCTGGGCAGGCACGCCGTTCTGCAACAAGGCAGAAGCCGTCGAAGTCGCGCACAAGCTCGACGAAATGGCAGAAATGGCAGAGCCGTACGGCATCAAGATCGGCTACCACAACCACAGTCAGGAATTCTTCATGGATGAGGGCAAAACGTTGCTTGAGCACCTGCTTGACAACAGCACAAAGTGCTACTCGCAGCTCGACTGCGGCTGGGCACAGAACGGCGGCTGCTACCCGCCTTCGTTCATCCGCCGCTATAAAAACCGCTTTGTCGCCATCCATGTAAAGGAAAACAGCAAGGTGCAGGGCCCCGGCCCGAGACCGGCTTCCCGCCACGCGGCAGAAGAGGCAGGCCGCGCCAATCCGTTTGCCAACGTCAAGGAAATGCCGCTTGAAGAGCGCCAGAAGATTTTGGACGGCTTCAACGCGCACATGAACAGCCCCGAGGGCAAGAAGCGGTTTGAGGTACAGTGCCCCATGGGCGCGCCGGAGTCCAATATGAACTGGCAGGACATCAAAGACGCACTCGACGAGCAGGACTTTGAAGCGTTCTGGGTCGTAGAGCGCGAAGGCTTCTACGACGAACACGACAAGTGCATCGCCGACGACGCAAGGTGGATCAAAGAGAACATCCATTAAATTTCATACACACGAAAAAAGGACTTCTTTTCGGAAGTCCTTTTTGTTGTCTTTAAGTTGTTTACGCCGCCTTCTTATGACGCCCGTGCTTTTCCATAAACGCCGGCAACGCTTCCATGCCCTGCGGCGTAACAGGGCGCACCCATTTGCCGGAGTACATGTGCCGCTGCATCAAAATGAGACGGATCGGCTCGTCGATATAGCAGCACGCAAAAACAACAAGGAACGGCGCTTTCCACACAAGGCCCGTCAGGCACACCAGCGGCAGCACCATCGCGTACATAAACGCAATTTCGCGGATTGTGCCGAACGCCGCGTCGCCCGCGGCTCTATACGTATCGTTCTGCACCCAGTTGCACATGCGAATAACCGCCGCCACGCAGTAGATCATCAGCATGTGCGAACCGATCTCCATCGATTCGCCGGAAAGACTCATCGCGGAAAGCAGAGGCTTGTGGATACCGAGCAGCACCAGACATACGCACAAAATCGTGCCGCCGCACAGGAACACAAGGCGTTTTGCGCGCTCGTAGGCTGCGTCCAACTCGCCGGAGCCCACACATGTGCCGACCAAAACGGAAGCCGCATTTGAGAAACCGGCAAAGAAGCTGATGACCATGCCCTCCAGCGTGCGGAACACCGCGATAGCCGCAATGGCCTGTTCGGACTGTCTGCCCAAAACAACGTTGATAACCATGTTGCCCACGCCGATGAGCACTTCGTTGCAGATGATGGGGAAGCACTTGACGAAGTAGATTTTCACCTGCTTCTTATTCCAGCGGAAATGCTTTTTAAAGTGGAACAGATACGGGTACTTCTGCGCACGCGCCAAAATCAAAATGACCAAAACGTTGATAACCGCCGCCAAGGATGTTGCCAGCGCCGCGCCGCGCACGCCCATCTCCGGCAAGCCGAACTTTCCGTAAATGAACACCCAGTTAAGAAAAATATTTGATGCTACCGAGGCGATTGACGCAAACAGCGGGATGCGCACGCGCTCCGTAGAACGCAGCAGAGCGCTCATCGCCATGGAAAACACCTGCACGGGATAACCGAAGCCGATGATGCGCAGATATTCCGCACCAATCACCTGAATGCTCTCCTTATCCGTATAGAGCTTCATCACGGTTTCCGGCGCAAAAATCGCAAAAACGCCGAATGTAAGCCCCACGATCATCATGCAGGTCAGTGTCAAGCCGTAGGAATGGTCGATGCCGTCGTCATCCTGCGCGCCCCAATACTGCGAGAAAAACAGCATGCCGCCGCCGAAAAAGCCCCAGTAGCCCGCAAACATCAGCGAGGAAAACTGTGCGCAAAGGCCCACCGCGCCCACGGTCGTTTCGCCCAGCGGCGCAATCATTATGGTGTCGATCATGCTGCCGGTTGTCGTCAGCATGTTCTGCAAAGCCACCGGGATCGCGATGATCGCAAGATTTTTCAGAAATTGTTTCCACGCAAATCGCGTCTTCGTTTTCATTGTATTTTCTCCCCAAAACTCTAAAATTCGGCCCGCGAACCCCGCAGTGCCGCTTGTGAATCAGTATACCGTATTTCGCGACAAACTTCAATCCTTATTCCGCCGAATTTACCCTCTTTTTATAACAATCCCGACATATTTTCAACCGTTTTATAGCACGCCCACAAAGCAAAAATTGACCCCCTGATACCCATAAAGCAATGACGGAGGAAATGTCGGCTTCATGGGCCTTCAGGGGGTTGGCAAGTGTAGCTTGTTTATTTTGTTGTACGCAGAAGATTTACTTCTTCGGCTGAATCAGCGGGTGGAAGCACATGACCTTTCTGACATCGTTCAGATAGGTTTCGCCCGGGCGCGATTTTCTGCATTCGTCCGTCGCATAGGGGCAGCGCGGTGCGAACTTGCAGTAGGTAATGGAATATTCCTTAGACTCCATATCCGGCAACGCCATGTCGTCATCCGCCCACTTATCGCCGATACGCGGCACAGCGCTCATCAAAAGCTCAGTGTACGGGTGTGCAGGCTCGTCCATGATCTCCTTGGCCGGGCCGTACTCAATGAGACAGCCGCGGTACAGCGTTGCAATGTAATCGGATACATAGTACGCCGTGGAAAGGTCATGGGTGATGTAGATAAAGGAGACCTTGTACTTATCCTTCAACTCCTTGAACAGGTTGACGATGTTCATTTTCATGGAAGCATCGATAGCCGCAACCGGTTCGTCGGCAATGATCAGCTTCGGACGGGTGATAAGCGCACGTGCAATGGAAACACGCTGCAGCTCGCCGCCGGAGAACTGGGTGGGGTATTTGCCCTTTACGACCGCCAGAGAGAGACCGACGCTCTTCAGGGCGTCATCTACAAGGTTTGTAGCTTCTGCTTTGTTTTTCGCAATGCCAAGGCGCAGCGCCGTGTTGAACAGGTAAGAGTCTACCGGCTTACGTGCGGAGAAAGACTCATACGGGTTCTGGAAAATCGGCTGCACTTCCAGCTTGAACTGCTTTGCGTTGTAGCTTTTCTTATCGCGGTAAGATTGGCCGTCCAGCACGATGTCGCCCATATCCGGGTTGTGCAGACGCAGAACCATCTTACACAGTGTGGACTTGCCGCAACCGGATTCGCCAACGACGGAGAGGATGACCGGCTTATCGTTGTCGATGGAAAGCGTAACGTCGTCAACCGCAACAAGCTTTTTGCCACGAATCATACCGCCTACGCGGAAGATTTTGCTGACGCCCTTGATTTCAAGCAATTTATCAGCCATTCTTCTCTCCCTCCTTCTTCAGCAAATGGCAGGCTGCAAAGCGGCCCGGCTTAACTTCAATGAACTCCGGAATCTCCTGACGGCAACGATCCGTAGCATGCGGGCAGCGTGCTGCAAAACGGCATCCCGGAGGCGGGTTCTTCAGTGCAGGCGGACGACCCGGAATACCGACCTTCTGGCTCTTATCGCCAACGCGCGGCAGGGAGTCAACCAGCATCTTCGTGTACGGATGGATCGGGTCATTAAAGATCGCATCGGTCGGGCCAAGCTCGATGATGCTGCCGGAATACATGATCGCCATGCGGTCCGTAATCTGATAATGCACGCCCATATCGTGGCTGACGATGACCATGGTGTTCTTGAGTTGCTTCTGCAAGCGCATCAGCATCTTCAAAATACCCTTCTGCACAACAACGTCCAGAGCGGTGGTCGGTTCGTCGGCAAGCACGACATTCGGGGACATAAAGGTCGCAAGCGCGATGATAACACGCTGGCGCATACCGCCGGAAAGCTGGAACGGATAAGATTCCAAAATATCCGGGGAAAGATTCAGCTCCTCGAGGTATTTTGCAACACGTGCGAGGGTCTGCTCTTTCGTTTCGTTCTTGCGGTCTTCCTGCGGGATAGAATCCAAAAACTGCTTTTTCAGGCGAACGATCGGGTTCAGAACGCTCTGTGCGGCCTGCGGAACGTAAGAAATGTTATTCCACCAGGTCTTCTGAATGTTTCCGGATTCATAAGAAAAGGATTGTCCATTCTTTTCGCCGCTGAGGATAACCTTACCTTTGTCGATCTCCAGCGGGAACTCGATAATATCGTAGAGGGTCTTCAGCAGTGTGGTCTTGCCGCAGCCGGATTCACCGGCGATGCCGAATATCTCGTTATCGTGGATCTCAAAGTTCAGGTCGTTAAGGACGTGAACGTCACCGTCGATGAGCTTGTAAGAAGTGGACAGATTTTCGACTTTTAACATATTCGTTACCTGCCTCTCTTCATGGATAAGTAATCGTTATAGCCCGTAATGAGTAAGAACAGGCCGACAAACAGAATAACCGTTGCAACGATCGGTGCGCCGATCCAGAGATACTGCTTGTTGAAAATTGCGTTGTAACTTCTTGCCCACTGAATCATGTTGCCGAGGGAGACAAGGTTGCCGGGGGAAAGACCCAGAACAGCAAGGCTCGACTCGGAACCGATAGCGGAAAGCGTAGCGTTCATAAAGTTGGAGAGCGACCAGGTCAGCGCATACGGCAGAATCTCGGTCACAACGATCTGCACCGTGCTTTCACCGGAGAACTTCGCCGTGTGGATAAAGTCGCGCTCTTTAATGCTCAGCGCCATGGAACGAATCTGGCGGCTCGGCCAAGCCCATGCGAACATGGCAAGCACAAGAGCCATCACGATCGTGGTGGAGCTGCCCTTCATCAGGGAGGTCATCATGATGAGGATCGGCAGAGACGGAATAACAACGAACGTATCCGTAACAATCATCAGCACACGGTCTAAAAGGCCACCGGCAAAACCGGAAAGCAGACCGACAAAAACACCGACAACCGTGCCGAGGAATGCCACGATGAGACCGATGACGAGCGAGTTGTGGATAGCTTCAATCAGCAGCCACACAACGTCCTGACCCATACTGGTAGTGCCCAGCCAGTGTTCTGCGGAAGCACCCAGCTTATTCGGGTAGGTATTGAACGTGAACGGGTTCACGTGCGGTACATAGTAAACAACGAAACCGATGATAAAGAATATCAGGGTCACGATAAGACCGAACTTCAGGCGGAAGTTGGCTGCTTTCCAAAATTTTGCAAATTTTTTCATTACAACTTCCCTCCTTATCAACCGTAACGAATTCTCGGGTCGATGAACGGATATATAAGGTCAACAACCAACGTCGCCGTGGAAATCGCCACGATGGAAATCGTGATACATCCGAGGATCATGTTGTAATCGGACTGCAAAATCGCATTTTGGATCAGCGTACCGACACCCGGGTAACCGAAGATGATTTCTGTCATGATGGAACCGCCGAAAACGCCGCCAAGGCTCATGGCCAAAGCCGTAATCTGGGTCAGGATGGAGTTACGGAAAACGTAGCTCGCACCGATCTTCGCTTCGGAAATGCCGCGGTAACGTGCATATAAAACGAAGTCTTCTTCTGCAGTCGTGCCGGCAAGGGACTTCATAGAGATAATCCACCAGCCTGTGCCGAGCAGAAGCATGGAGATGCCCGGCAGAACAGACGCTTTCAGAAGCGAACCGAGCCACTGTGCGAACGTGCCGCGGGTAAGCAGCGTTGTCTGGATTGGGAACCAGCCGAGGACGAACGCGAAGACAATCTGCAGAACAAGAGCGACCAGGAAGTACGGAATCGGATAAATGCAGATCGCGATGCCTTCGAGGATTTTAGAGGATGTCTTGTTCTTGCGGAAACCTGCAAGCAAACCGATGAAGTTGCCGACGATCCATGCAAGCAGCGTGGTGGTCAGGGACAAACCGAGGGTGTACGGCAGGTTACGACCGATAATAGAGGTAACCGGCTCCGGATAGCTCATCAAAGACGGGCCAAAGTCAAACTGCAAAAGGCCATGCAGCAGGAAGTAGCCATACTGCTCAAGAAGAGTACCATCGAGACCGAATTGAATTCTAAGTTGTTGACGTAGCGCTTCCATTTCTGCCGGATCCATGTTACCGGAACGGGATTGCATCTGGGCGATCATGTTCTCAACAGGATCGGAAGGGAACATACGCGGGATGAAGAAGATGAACGTAACGCCGATCAAGATCGTCAACGCCCACGCAAGGATACGCTGTAAAAAGAATGTTTTGAATTTCACAGCCACACTTCCTTATCTTATAGACAAATTACAACAGGATATTTTGGGAAATGAGAAAGAGGATGACGGACGTGGTCATGGGTATTCGGCACACGCCCTCATCCTCTTCAGATCATTTCAGATTAGTGCTATTGGATTTTCTCCAAATATTCAAGCTATCAAATTAGCCCTGAACCGGCTGAATATTCGGCAGCATGTACTTGAAGCAGCTCCACCACCACCACGGACCGTTATAAGCGTTCTCGGCGTTCGGGTAGCCTTCCCAGTATGTGCTGTTGGTCGGAACGAACTTTGTGCCGTTCGTGAAGTTGATAGCCGGCATTTCCTTAACAGCTTCCTTCAGGAATTCCTGATGCAGCTCATAGGATCTGTCGCTGGTCGGATCGGTGTTCGCAAGCTCGGTGAGGACGTTATCAACAGTCTCATCGTTCCAACGAGCGCCCTGACCGGAACCGGTCTCGCCAAGCGGCTTAATGAGGCGGCTGTCCCAACCGCTGATAGCGGAGTAGAAGTCCTTCAAGATACCGCCGGACGGCCAGTAACCTGCAAGATAGTAGTTGCCCTGGCCACCGTCAACGTCCCAAGTAGCGGAGCTCTTGGAAACGATGGTGCAATCGAGGCCGAAAGCCTGCAGCTGGTTGTAAGCAGCCTGAACGCCGCGGCCAGCCTGTGCTTCTGTATCAGCGAGGTAGCTGAGTTCGAGTGTAAACTTGGAACCGTTGAAGTACCAGCCGTCATCCTTCTTCTCAAAGCCGGCCTTGATGAGGAGCTTTTCGGCTGCTTCTGCATCGTGCTTCCACCAGCCTGCGCCGAACATATCGATGAGCTCTTCGTCGGTGCCGGTTACGCCGGTCTTCTCCGCCATGCGCTTTGCATAGCCGGTGTCGTACGGCTTAATGGTGGTGCCATCGCCGAGGTCAAGCTCGAAGTTTTCAAGCCAATCCTGCATCGGGATGGTGTAGGTGTCCTGCAGATACTTCGTGTTGTTCATCAGCGGGATCGGGGCCGCACGGCCTGCGCCCTGGAAGATGTTCATGGAGATCTGGTCGATATCGAGTGCAAGGGTGATAGCCCAACGGAAGTCGGCGTTATCATACGGAGCGCCCTGACCCTGAGAGAACACGAGGCCCTTTGCGCCCGGGTCGTCAGCGGTTGCGAACGGGAATTCGCTGTACCATGCGGAGATCTTATCGTTCTGGCCCTGCATAGCTTCAAGCTCTTCCATCGTAACTTCGGCCAGCACGTCAACTTCGTTGCTGACCATCTGCATCTGTCTGGAAGCGGAGTCGCCAAGGTAACGGAACCATACGTACTTAGCCGGAACCTGGTCTGCGGTGTAGCCGTAGTGGTCTGCGCCTACAACACCAAGGGTGCTGTCCTGCCAGTCGTCACGGAGCTTGTAGAGAATCCAGTCGCCGTTCGGGTCATAGTCATCTACGGTGTACGGGCCTGCTACGACCGGCTGCTCGTCCTTATAGGTCGTAACGTCAGCCTGCTGGGAGTAAATGTGCTCAGGAACGATGCGGTAATCGGTGCCCCATACAGTGATGCCGTAACGCTGTGTAAAGCGCGGGAAGGATTCCTTCATCGTGAACTTAACGGTGTAATCGTCAACCTTCTCAACCTTATCGATGTAGAGGTTGGTCGCTGCGGAAGCACCGATCTTATCGTTTTCTTTGATCATGTTGAACGTGAAGACAACGTCATCTGCGTTCAGGTCTTCGCCGTCGGACCACTTAAGGCCCTGACGGATCTTGACGGTCCATTCCGTAAAGTCTTCGTTCGGCGTGCCCATGTCGGCTGCAACTTCAGGATACTGCTCACCTGCAACGGTGTCCATTTCCCAAAGATGTGCGCTCATCAGCTGATGAATACCAAAGCCCATGGTCGTACCGGTCATGTAGCTGTTGAACTGACCCGGAGTGTCGGTCGGAGTCTGGGTCTCAACGACAAGCGTTTCGTCGCGGTTTGTGCCAACTGCCGTAACCTGACCTGCGGCGGCATTCGTGCCGGAGCCGGTAGATTCGGAAGCAGAAGACTCACTCGCGGCGCTGCTGGTGCTGTCGGTGGAGCCGGAGGATGCTGCACTGCTTGTGCTGCCGCCGCCACCGCAGCCGCTCAGGATGCCGGTGACGAGCATGGCCGCCGACAGAAGAACAGCTAAGGTCTTTTTCTTCATAATACAATACCTCTCTTGTTTTGTGAACCTGCGGTTCATAATGTGTTGAGATCACAAAGCATACCCCACTTTGTGATCCCCGGTGTTTTGAATTCCTGCAAATCGCAAAATTTATAGGAATCCCGCCATGAACTTTGCTTCGCAAAATTCATGACCCCCTATTTATCTTACAGCGCTTGTCCGTTCACCGATGTACCTTTCCCCACACGCTCGCCTTTTTAGCATCCGGTACGGCGATGTGTGCATTCCGCTGAAAGCGGCGGTATTCAGAACATTCAAACGCTGCGATAGCATCGGTCCATTGCTCCATAGCCGAAGACCAACGCTAATAAATAGCTTTAAACTGTAGAGCCAAGTGAAAAATAACCAAATTTTAATTCTGTTCTCGTTTTTTATGTACATAGAATAACACTGTGTTCACGATTTGTCAATAAGTTTTCAAAAACTTTTCAGTATTTTCTCCAAATATTTTTTAATAATGTTACTTTTATAATGCCATATACAACAAAAAGCGCATTTCAGGGAGCAATGTGAAATCGGTTTCCCATTTTAAAATTATGTAATTTTGATGTGCTTATATGCTTTTGTACACTTTGATATTTTAAGGCCCATAAATCTGCGATTTGTGGGCATTTTCGATAGTTTCAATTACAAACATTTCGTTTTCATCCGCTGTTCATTCTAATTTTATCAATATTATGTTTACTGTTTCTATTTATTTTAAACCGACGTTGTCTATACTGCCCTACAACATCCAAAAAAAGGTGAAAAAAACGGTCTGCTGCACCCGGCACACCGTTCTTTTCACCCTATATCCTTTGTCCTGTGGCTTATACTCTGTTTTATAGGTCTCCATTCTATACACCTATATTCTTATAAGTGTACATTTCGGCGACTGAAACCGTTTCGGCATTTTTACCACCGGCTTCTCTGAATTCACCCCGGCAAACGAGCACCGCAGTATAGAAAACTTAACGCATGTTTGGAAGCGAAGCGCCCAGCTTTCCCCTTTATACTTCAAAGCACAATTTTCACTATTTTTCTCAAATACTTTTCAAATTCTTGTAAACTGTGTTATAATGATAAAAATACTTGGCCGAAAGGCCGCTTTGCGCAATATACATGGATATTGCACAGGAGGTAAAGTTGTATGGAACAGAAAAAAGATTGGGTGAAGGATCTTATCGTGTATCAGGTCTACCCGCGCAGCTTTCAGGATTCTAACGGAGACGGTATCGGCGATATTCCCGGCATTTTAAGCCGCCTTGACCACCTTTCGGCGCTCGGCATCAATGCGCTGTGGCTCTCGCCCGTGTTCCGCTCGCCGAATGACGACAACGGCTACGACATCTCCGGGTACCGGGAGATCATGGACGAGTTCGGCACCATGGAAGATTGGGACGCGCTGTGTGCAGAGTGCCACAAGCGCGGCATCAAGGTCATTATGGACCTCGTCGTGAACCATTCCTCCGACGAGCATCCATGGTTCCTCGAATCCAAAACCTCGCGCGATAACCCAAAAAGCGACTACTACATTTGGCGCGACCCGAAAAACGGCAAGGAGCCGAACAACTGGGCCTCCGTTTTCGGCGGCAGCGCGTGGGAATTTGTACCGGAGCGCGGGCAGTATTACTACCATCTGTTCTCCAAAAAGCAGCCCGACCTTAACTGGGCAAACCCCGCGCTGCGTGAAGAAATCTTCTCCATGATGGAATGGTGGGTGAAAAAAGGCGTGGACGGCTTTAGAGTGGACGCCATCAGCTACCTTGATAAGCCGCAGGATTTCCCGGATTCCGCAGAGCCGCCGCAGCCGGACGGCTATTCGTTCAGTTCGAGTCTCATCAACGGTCGCCCCGGCACGCACGCCTATATCCGCGACATGAACCGCCGCGTGTTCTCGCCATATAACGTCATGACCGTGGGCGAAGTGGCGTCGAAAGACGCCGAGGAGCTCGCCCGCTACGTCAACACCGACCGCGAGGAGTTCGATATGGCCATCCCGTTCGTCGCGCCGATCGTCGAGATCAACACGTGGTCGCCAAAAAAAATGAAGCAGGATATTCAAAACGACTACGACGCCTTAAAGGAAAACGGCTGGTGGGCGCGGTTTTTCAGCAACCACGATAAGCCCCGCCAGGTCTCGCTCTATGGCAACGACAAGGAATACTGGGAGGTTTCCGCCAAAATGCTCGCGATGCTGCTGCACTCCCTGCCCGGCACACCGTTCGTGTATCAGGGTGAAGAGATTGGCATGACGAACATGCGCTTCCCGTACATTGAAGATTACAACGACCCCGATGCAAAAAACACCTACCACCAGCACATTTTGGCGGGCGACACGCCGGACGTGGCCTTAAAAGAGGCGCAGATGATCTCCCGCGACAACGCCCGCACGCCGATGCAGTGGGACGCAACCGAAAACGCCGGCTTCACAACAGGCAAGCCATGGCTCGGTATCAACCCGAACTACACAAAGATCAACGCGGAAAACCAGAAAAACGACCCGCACTCCATTTTCAGCTGCTACAAAGCGCTCATCGCACTGCGCAAAAGCAGTCCCGCGCTCTCACGCGGCGACCTCGAAATTCCGGAAACCGGCTCCGATACGCTGTTTGCCCTAAAGCGCAGCTATAACGGCGAAACTCTGCTTTCTTTCCACAATTTCTCCGCCGAGCCGTCGAAAATCCCCGCCGCGCTCGTTCCGCAGAACGGCGAAGTGCTGCTCTCCTCCTACGACCGCGAGGGCGGCTACATCGGCCCCAATCTGCGCCCGTATGAATCGGTGATTTTCCGCGTATAACGGAGGTGCAGCATGACATCCATGCGAGCACAACCTGTTATGCTGTTTTTTTAAAAAAATGAAACTATGCGAACAGAGATTGTGCGTGTTTTGATTTTTTAATTCCCTTCTAATTCAACGATTATCCCTATAATTTAACGAATGCCTCTGTGATTTAACGATTACCTCAGCCGTTTAACGATTATGACGGTACAGGAAACCTCAATCCACATAAAACGCACAAAACCCCGCCGCAGAATTACTCTGCAGCGGGGTTTACTCATGTGCTGAAACAACCGAAAAGCCCTATTTCAAGCGGTTTTGGGGCATAGAAAAAGTCCACCGTAATTTTAATAGAATTACGGTGGACTT
>OLOQ01003290.1_pt1 | contig 11936 bp, 9 predicted proteins | sample 1673101 | NCBI WGS metagenome assembly OLOQ01 (sample SAMEA3136754, study PRJEB25190) | human gut metagenome | biome: human gut; feature: human-associated habitat; material: faeces | place: Austria | collected 2013 | reverse complement strand
GGACGGAGAAAACTGGGATTTGGTGGATTAGCAAGCACAGCCGCTGTCCGGACACACGGCAATTTTGGGAGTATCCCAAGCCTTTATTTATAAAAGTGCGGCTCCTGAGTCCCTGCCAGCAGCATCCCCGTGTAGATGCCGCCCCTGCATTCGTTCAGGAGTCGTCTGCGCCGTTCTGCAAATCTATTGTACATATCGTGCCTTCTCTTGTGCTTACCTTATTGGTTTCTTTCATCACCAAAAGAATAGTGCGAGCGGAAGGGAACGTCAAAGCTGCGAAAACTGATTTTCAGATTTGATGGCATCGATGTGAGGAACAAATCATCATCGATGCGATGGTTGCCATATCGCCGTATCGCAGAAAATATTTTTGCCAAATCAAAGGATTTTCTTGAATTGGACACGCTGATTCGCTATAATCTATAATATAGTCATTCTATAGCATGGAGGGACTCTATATGGCAAGTTATAAGTCGAGAGTGATTGACGTGACTATTGTGAATCGCCTGAGAAACAAAGGAGCGATCCTTGTGGAAGGAGCGAAATGGTGCGGCAAAACAACCACCTGCGAACAGCATGCCTCCAGCATTTTGTATATGAGTGACCCGGATCGGGTAAAGCAAAACCTCCAGTTGGCGGATATCAGTCCTCGTTCCCTCCTCCAGGGTGAGACGCCGCGCCTGATCGACGAATGGCAGATGGCACCCAAGCTGTGGGATGCTGTGCGCTTTGAAGTGGATCACCGAGATGGCTTCGGGCACTTTCTGTTGACCGGTTCTGCTGTGCCTGCGGAGATGGAGCAGGTGCATCATACGGGCACCGGTCGCTTTGCGTGGATCAAGATGCGGCCCATGAGCCTGTACGAATCTGGCGAGTCCTCTGGCGCAGTCAGTCTCAGCGAGTTGTTTTCTCCTGATGATCAACCGATTTTTGCGGAAAACAAGGCTACGTTAGAGAATATCGCATTTCTTATCTGTCGCGGCGGCTGGCCCCAAGCGACTTTCCTGGAGGGCGACGACGCACTGATACAGTCTTTTGACTACTTGGACGCGGTTGTGAAGTCCGATATCAGCCGAGTGGACGGCGTTTCCCGCAATGAGACCCGTGCACGGCTCTTAATGCGTTCTCTTGCGCGTCACCAGGGAACACAGGCACCGAACACCACGATCTGCGAGGATATCAACGTCAGCGACGATATGGAGCTGAGTAAGGATACCGTTGTTTCCTATACGAATGCGCTGAAAAAGATCTTTGTGATAGAGGATTGCCCTGCTTGGAGTCCGAATCTTCGCTCCAAGACAGCGATCCGCACATCTGACACACGCTATTTTGTTGATCCTTCTATCGCCACTGCAGCGCTGGGCATTGGTCCCGGTGATCTGCTGAACGACCTTGAAACCTGCGGCCTATTCTTTGAAACGCTCTGCATCCGCGATCTGCGCGTCTACGCGGAAGCACTGGACGGCAGCGTGTATCATTTCCGCACCAAAGAGGGCTTGGAGTGCGACGCTGTTATCCACCTGCGCAACGGAAGCTACGGCCTTGTAGAGGTCAAGCTCGGTGGAGACAGGCTCATTGAGGAAGGTGCGCATACGCTGAAGACGGTCGCTGATAAGATCGATACGAAAAAAATGAAAGAGCCCTCCTTTCTGATGGTTCTGACCGGCACCTCCCCCTATGCCTACCAGCGCGAGGACGGCGTGTATGTGGTGCCCATCACAGCGCTGAAGAATTAGGAAATCCCATAATGATGCCGATAGTGTTTTGGCACCTTGGATTATAGAACAAACAGGGAGCATACGATTATGATAGATGTTTCAAATTTGAAAGACGCCTTAGAAACTCTGGGATTTGTTGCGCATGGCGATATACATGAGAAGGTATTTCCTGAAATTGGGTGCAGCCTGAAAGTAGATTTCCAAGCAAAAAGACTGATTTATCCAAATGAAATAAAGGGCAGAGAGCGCAACAATGGTTTTGATAAGAAAGAGAACTTCGTTGTATTTGAATGCGTATGTCGGCTCCTGTTAAAAGAGTATCGTCCTGAGCATATAGAGCTGGAAAAAGAATGGCATCTCGGGCACGACCCTAAGGGTGGACGCGCCGATATTTGCGTGACCGACACAAGCGGAAATATGCTTTTCATTATCGAGTGCAAAACCTGGGGCAAAGCGTACGACAAAGCACTTAATAATACCAAAAACGACGGAGCACAGTTGTTCTCCTATTGGCAGCAGGAGCAGTCTTGCAAATGGCTTGTTTTGTATGCCTCTGATTTGAAGGGCGGCTGTATTGTACATAAAGCATCTACGATTGACTGTTCCGACGACGCAAATATCGTCCTGCTTTCAAAAAAGGATAAGTCCATCAAGCTTTATCGGGATGCGAACACCGCATCAGCCAAGTATGAAGCCTGGAAAGAGACCTATGGAAGGCAGATCCATGATGATCTGATCTTCTCCAAGGATTCCGTTGCCTATCAAATTGGGGTAAAACCGCTTCGGAAAAAGGACCTTCGCGATTTCACGCCAGATGACAAAATTGTCAATAAATTTGAAGAAATCCTGCGGCACAATAATGTAAGTGACAAGGAAAATGCTTTCAACAGGCTTGTCGCGTTGTTCATTTGTAAGCTTGTCGATGAAAGCATAAAGGATGAAGACGACGAAGTAGAATTTCAGTATAAGCAAGGAACGGATACATACGAGACTCTGCAAGATCGACTCCAACGGCTGCACCGGGACGGTATGGAGAAATTCATGCGTGAGGAAATACTTTATGTGCCTGCGGATTATCCGGAATGGCTATTTTTGACATATACCGGTTCCAAACGAAAAAGCGCAATTGAAGATCTTCGGAATACGATCCGTATTTTAAAATTCTATTCGAATAATGAATTCACGTTCAAAGATGTCCACAATGAAGAACTGTTCTATCAGAACGGAAAGATTCTCGTTGAGATGGTGCAGTTGTTTGAGAAATACAGAATTGTCTATCCGTCAAAACATCAATTCCTGGGCGATCTCTTTGAACAGCTGCTGAACAAGGGGTTCAAGCAAAATGAAGGACAATTCTTTACGCCGATACCGATCACTCGGTTCATTTGGGATAGTCTGCCTGTTGATCGGATGGTAAAGTCTGATAGGGGAAACGTTTATCCAAAGGTCATTGACTACGCCTGCGGGGCCGGACATTTTTTGACGGAAGCTATCGAAGCGATCAATTATTTCGCGCAGTCAGATGGAAATAACGCATGGGCCAGAGATCACATTTACGGAATCGAAAAAGACTACCGTCTTGCCCGCGTTGCAAAAATATCCCTGTTTATGAACGGCGCGGGAGAGGGCAACATTATTTTCGGCGACGGGTTGGAAAACGTACCTGATAAGGGGATTGAGAACGGCACTTTTGATATTCTGGTTGCTAATCCACCATATGCGGTAAAAGATTTCAAGCAGCATTTACAACTTAAAAACAACAGCTTTACCCTTCTTGACCGAATTGGCATGAACGGCGGAGAGATTGAAACGCTGTTTGTGGAGCGAATTGCACAGCTGCTAAAGCCGCAGGGAGTCGCGGCGGTGATCCTGCCGAGTTCTATTCTCTCGAATGACAGCGCAAGCTACACCGGAGCCAGGGAGCAGCTTTTGCAGAATTTCTATATCCGGGGAATTGCCGCCTTCGGTTCCAAAACCTTTGGCGCGACCGGAACGAATACTGTCGTGATGTTTCTGGAAAAATTCAATGAACCGCCGAAACAGATTGACCTGTCAGCGGATTCTGTGGATGCGGTTTTCAGCGGTGCAGAGCTTGCCGAATGGAAAGATAAAGACATTTTCGAGGCATATCTTGCACAGATTGATGTCGGTGAGAATGAGTACAGAGCCTTCTTGAATAAATCCCTTTCCGTTGCAGACCTGGAAGGATCCAAATACTTCAAAATGTATGTGACGGCGTTTGCCGATTCCACAGATGCGAAGAACCTGCTGAAAACAAAAGCATATCAGCAGAAAAGTGCTGACGAACAGGCAGCCGTGTATCTGGAAAAATTGTATTCGTACACTTACTCCATAGAGCGGGAAAAACTGTTTTATTTCTCGCTGGCGTATCAGCAGACAACCGTGATCATTACGGCTCCGGCAGACAACAAGGCACAGAAAGAATTTCTTGGATATGACTGGTCAAACCGCAAGGGTAACGAGGGCATTCAGATCATCACGCCAGGCGGAAAGATGTATGACGATGCGGATCGAGTAGCACAAGGGACTCTTGCTCATTCCATCAAGAAGTCTTTTGATGGAATGGCACCTTCTTTCAACGAAGAACAGGCCACCTATGCGTCCGTTGTCAATACAAAGAATATGCTTGATTATTCGAGAGTTAATTTCAACAAGGCTCTAAGAACAAGCGTTAAGAAAGCTTTCCATATATCAAGCAAGTATCCATTGGTAAAACTTGCTTCAGTTTGTGATCTGAATACCTCAAAAACCGAGATTCACGATACTCCGGACGATTTGCTTGTTTCGTTTATCGATATGGCCTCTGTAAGCAGCGAAGGATTTATTGAAAGAAAAGTTGATCGTCCCTACGGCGAAGTATGCAATGGAGGATATACATACTTTGCTGAGGGAGATTTCATTATTGCGAAAATAACCCCATGCATGGAAAATGGAAAATGCGCAATTGCGGAGGGATTGACGAACGGTATCGGATTTGGTAGTAGCGAGTTCCATACTTTTAGATGCCATGCAAGCGAAATTCTCACTAAGTTTCTCTTTCTTCTCCTCAACCAAACTACGGTGCGTAAAGCTGCTGAGGATGCAATGACTGGAGCAAGTGGACATCGTCGTGTACCTGCAGCGTTTTATGAAGAGATGCTGATTCCGGTTCCGCCCATTCCAGTCCAGCAACAGGTTATTGACGAATGTGCAAAAATCGACGAGGAATACAATGCCACCCGTATGAGCATTGAGACCTACAGGCAGAAGACAGCCGATTTGTTTGCAGAGTTGGATGCTGTTATGTCGACCACGGAGGGGAACAGACTGAGCCTGTCTGATACAGAAAAATTCAGCGTTGCTATTGGCAAGCGAGTTTTGGACAAAGAACTTGCATCGAATGGTACAATTCCCGTTTACAGCGCCAATGTCACTGCGCCGTTTGGATTTATTGATAAATTGCTGATTACGGATTTCTCCGCGCCCTCTGTGTTGTGGGGAATTGACGGAGACTGGATGACCAGCTACTTGCCTTCAGACATGCCGTTCTATCCCACAGATCACTGCGGTGTCCTCCGCTGCAAGAACTCTGAAGTAAATCCACGTTATCTTGCTCATATTCTTGAGGTCGAAGGTAGAAAAATGGGATTCTCCCGGTCGTATCGTGCTTCCATCGACAGAGTGCATGGAATTGCATTTACCGTTCCTGATATTTCAATACAAAACAACGCTATGTCGAAAGTAGCAGACTATGAAATGGCTATAAAAGAATTGGAAGGGTCTTTAGAAAAAATAGCTTCTCGAAGAAGTGAGATTATTAGAAAAGCATTAGCGGAGTGACTGTTTGACGGTGCTATATTTTAAGCGAAAGAACCGGAGGAGATTACATGGATAAAACAGGAGTTATTTACATACTGACCAATCCGTCCTTTCCTGAATATGTAAAAATCGGGTATGCAGACGATATCGACAAGCGGCTGCAGCGGCTCAACCGGAGCGAGTGTATTCCCTTTGCCTTTCGTGTCTATGCAACCTATGAGGTCAATTCGCGGCTTTCTGATCTGAAGATTCACAGCATCATTGACAAGCTGAACCCCAACCTACGTTCCATCGAGAACTTCAATGGAAAGCAGCGCATCCGTGAGTTCTATGCCATGTCGCCGGAAGACGCCTATTCCATCCTGGAGGCCATTGCGGAGATCCATGGCTGCGCGGACAAGCTGAAACGAATTGCTATGGATGAAGCCCAGAAGCAGGCGGAGGAAACCGCGCAGGAGATCGACGACGAGCACAAAGAGCGTCAGTCTCCTTTCCGCTTCTCCATGTGTAACATTCAACCCGGTGAGGAGATCGAGTACTGCAATAACCCAGAAATCAAATGCACGATAGTGGATGACAAAACGGTGAGCTATCAAGGGCAGATCTACTCACTCTCGGCTTTGGCTCAGCTGCTCACTGGTAGCAAATACTCTGTCGCCGGTCCGCGCTATTTCAAGTACAGGGGCGAATGGCTGAATGACGTGCGCCACCGACAGGAAAGATAAGTACCTGTTAATACACTATATGTTTATTCATTGCGGCAAGAGAGGTAGTGTATGTACGAGAAGGAATTGCAGAGAATACTGACCGCATCACAAAACAATGCGCTTACGTTTTTTTGTTGGCGCAGGCGTATCGGCACTCTCCGGAGCACCAACTTGGAAGGGGCTGATTCATGCAATTAGTGATAAAAAGGGCGTGTTGACAAAGTAACATTTATCCTCGTTTGGGTAAATCAAAAAGACGCCCACTGGCGTCATCAACACTGTTAAGATAAGAAAAGTAAAGGGAGAAAACTTCGGTTTTCTCCCTTTACAGCATTTATTTAACTTTAGTTGTATTGAGTTTGTCTTTTATATTTTATGTAAATTATAATTGTAAACTTTTTGTGAGGAACATTGACTTGTCGAATTATTCGTGTTATTTTGAAAGCGAAAGGAGGAATGTTGCCCGCTTTTTCGGGTCATTTAGATGTCAAACTGAGACATCCGGATAATAATTTGACAGGATTTTCAAGGAAACGGAGTTAACAGTGCCATATTTTGGCACAATTAGCTTTCGTTATTTTTTTATATTTTTTGAAAAAATTAGGAGAATTATATGAGATTTATCCATTTATTTTACACAATTTCTGCTTTTTGTAATGGCGCGAATTTAGCTACTTATTCTGGCAATCTCAGCTACGATGTCGCCGAAGCTGATACTTTCCCGTTCCCCGCAATGCTGGAAGCTTTGTATTCCATGTCGCGGGTTCCCTACGATTTTGATAAAACTTTAGCCAACGACGAAGTGACTTTATACATCAATGTCGAGGCGACTTGTGACGGCGTTTGCGAAGAGGTGGAGGTCTGCGACACAGTCACATCGACCATCGATGCAGTGGTAGCCCTTTATTCCGCACTTAATTTAGCAGCGGAGAAGCTGCTGCCAGGCGCGGGCGGGAGGCTCGCATGACCATCCCTGACACAGTCAAACAGCACCTCCACGCCTCCATCGCTGACATAGCCGCCGTGCGCGGCGGCTATGTCGGAGACTTACGCACCTACACTCGTAACCGCAAGCTAACAACCTTTGACATCATTTCACTGCTCATCGGTTTTAGCGGCGGTTCGCTGAACAAGGAACTGCGTTTGTTCAACGCCGATGTGACGCCGAGCGCGTTATCGCAGCGGCGCAAGGGAATTTCTCCACGCGCCTTTTATGAAGTGTGGCAGAGTTTTAATCGTCGCTGTGACAGCCTGACGCAGCAGCGGTTTCATGGCAAGTACCACTTGTGGGCGGTAGATGGAACAGAACTGCCGGTCTTTCGTAATCCAAACTCCGACAGTTTTATCATAACGCCCACAAACCCGCGCGGGTACAATGCCCTGCACGCAAATGTCATTCACGACATAAACAATTCTGTTTTTGTGGATTGCGCTATGGGGCGGGACGAACAGGGAGCGCTGCTGGCGTTGATTTATCGGCGCAAATTCACACAGCCGACCATTTTGGTCATGGACAGGGGCTATGAAAGTTATAACACCATAGCCCATTGCTGCAACATTCCAAACTTTTTCTTTGTTTTGCGTGTAAAGCAGGGAAAAGCGGCGCTCCGCGATATTCAGCGTCTACCGCTGGAAACGCTGGACGAGCCGTTTTCCGTCACGGTCACGACCTCGCAGCGGAACATCGACAAAGAAAACGGCTGGATATACTTAAATACAGGCAGCCGCAAGGGGAAAACACTGTCGGAAAAAACGCGGGTAGCGCGCTTTGACTTCCCCGCGCCGCACACGATAAACTGCCGCGTCGTGCGGTTTGAAATCGGTAGCAGCGGCCACTATGAAACGCTGCTGACCAATCTACCGTGTGATGAATTTCCTGTTGAGGAAATGGAGAAGATTTACAGTCTCCGCTGGCGTATCGAGCAGGGCTTTGACGCTCTGAAAAATAAAACGGGGCTGAAATTTCTGCACGGGCGTTCTGACGATTGTGCGCTTCAGGAGTTATACGCGAAACTGACATTTTTCAACTTTACCTCTTTGATTTGCCGTGCCGTGGCAATCGGGAAAAGCAGCGGAACGCAGAATGAGGTAAAAATCTCTTTCAAGGACGCAACCGACCTGTGCCGCGATTTTTACCGAACGCCCAACGCAAGCGGCGAAAAGCTCTTGCAGGATATTTCCAAGTACACCTACTCCAACAAAAAGGGACGAAAAGCAGAGCGCGGAACAATCAAACCAAAGACCTTTGTTGCGTTCACCTATCGAACATCGGCGTAGCATCATAGACAGAAAAAGGCACGGGGCTGGTATTTTGAAATGCCAGCCCTGTGCCATATTTTTTTGCAAAAGCCCGTTTTGTGAGCTGAAAAGCGGCATTTTCAAAAAAATAAATGTGCCGCCTACTTAACAGCACCGCAAAACCGCTGAAACAGTAATGTATCTTTGCTTTAGGATGGTATGTCGTTCTTATTTTTCAACAAGCCGTTATACTGTCAAAAAATCGACGCATATTTTGAAAAGCTGCAACAGAGGGAGGTCTAAACACAAATCTCAACAAGATTATTTACTGTATCAAAAAATCAGAGAATGTAAAAAAGTATTCCCGTGCCTTTTTTGAAAAATACAGGCAGTTTCGCCCGTTAAGGCAAAACAGCCGCTTTCTCCCGTGTGTGAGAAAGCGGCTGTTCAGTGGTATCCTGTCGAAAAAGGTATTGCAATTCTGAAAATGTTAGGGTAAAATTAGGAGCGGAAACATAAATAGCGGCAGAGCATAGCGGGCGGCAACCCGCTATGCTCCGATGATGAGTGATACAGGCACTCAACACCACGGTTTTACCGCACCGTAAGTCTCATTATACAGGCGCAGTATTTCTTTTGCAAGAAAAATTCGCCGGAATGGGGCGGTGTTTCGCTTTGATTGATAAACAGTCAGGCGGTGTTGAGGCATACGCTCAACCCCGCCTTTTTATGTTTCCGACAGCGCCCACGGATGGGGAATGTTCCCCGTCCCTGTGGGCGGCTGGTCGGAAATATGTGGGCTGACTTTGATATGATTTTGTGTTGTGCCGCAGGGAGAAAAGCCCAAAGGGAAGGAGCAAAGAGAGGGTGAAACGGCACAACGACAAAATATGAAAGGAAGTCCAAACATGAAAAAGTTTTTGAGCCTTTCCCTCGCGCTTATCCTTTGCGTGGCATTGTCTGTTCCCGCGTTTGCAGCCAACTACACCAGCTATACATGGTCCGATGAGTATACGACCATGAAGTTCGACGCTGCCGCCGTTGCTACGGAAACCATCAAGGCTTGGGACTACGACAGCGAAGAATATACAAACCAGAATGTTACCATGATTACCGTGAAGCCCGGCTCTTCCGTAACGGTCACGGGCGACTCCATGTTTACGCTTTCCGAGCTGACCGAGGACGGCTATGGCGAGGATTACATGGGGGCGGAAATCAAGACGGGTGCTGTTGATGATATTTTCACCAATTTCCCCGCCGGTGCTCTTTTCGTGGTCGAGTATGGCAAGACCTATATCAAGCTGGGCGGTGTGGATGAGCAGCCTACTGCGCCCGCGCAGCCTACCGCTCCCACGCAGCCTACCGCTCCCACGCAGCCTACCGCTCCCGCACAGCCTGAGCAGCCCGCAGCGCCCGTTGCCGCTGGTTCTTACACTGTGAAGAAGGGCGACACTTATGGCACGATCGCGCTGAACAATTACGGCACTTATGGCGTATGGAGCGAGCTTTACAAGGTCAACAAGGGTGCGAAGCTGACAGAGGGCACGACGCTCGTTCTGCCCGAAACGCTGGGTAAGGTTGCCCGCATCAACGCTCCTGCTGCCGCCAGCGGCGAAACCCTCTATACGGTCAAGGCTGGCGATACGCTGGGCGCTATTGCCAAGGCGACCTATGGCGATGTGATGAAGTACAAGACCATTTTCGAGCGCAACGCCGACCGTCTTGTGAACGCCAACACCATTTACGAGGGACAGATCATTGTCCTGCCCGTGAAGTAAGCACAACAGGAAACAATAGAAATAAGTAAAGCTCCCCCGTCCACTTCCTTTGAAATGGACGGGGGAGCTTTTTTTACTACCAGATTTTCTTATCTTAACAGTGTTGCTGGCGTCATCCGGCGTATTTTATCATCCTTTTCAGGTTCAATGCGGTTGCAGACAAGAGGCAGTGATCCTCCGCTGCCTCTAAGCCTCTTCGCAAAACGCGCGCTAAGTTATGCTCGCGCTTCTGCGCGGAAAATGAGCCCTCGCACCAGACCTGCCGCAGCTTCAGCGCCTCTCGATAAGCAGGCTCGCGGCGGCGCTCCAGGTTGCGCTGCCGGTCTGCCGCAAAGTAGCTGACGGACACCTTTCTTGCGCCGCGCCTGTCATTTTCACTCAGGCATTTGTCGTGTAGAGGGCAGCCTGCGCAATCCCGTTTATCCGCCTGATACTCCCAGAACAAGCCGCTGGCGCTGCGGGCCAGCCGTCTTAAACGCAATTCCTTTCCTCCGGGACAGCGGTACACACCACGGTTCTCGTCGCGGCAAAAATCGTCCCGCGTAAACTGGACGGACACCCGCGCGGCGGTCTTTTGCGGCCGCACGAAAAAGCCGATCCCCAGTTCACCCAGCGCCCGATGGGCCAGCGGAAAATCGTAGGCGGCGTCCGCCGTGGCAGCCTGAATTGGTACAACATTTTCGTGAATATGCTCGATCAGGCCCAAAAACGGCACGGAATCGTTCACATCTCCGGCAGTCACGGTCTGGCCTACGATGATGCCGTAGTCGCCATCCACCGCCTGATGGGCGAGGTAATGTGGCCCCTCCGGTTTCCCCGGGCGCTTCAGATGACCCGACTCCGGGTCTGTGCGGCTGACGCGCTTGTGGGTGCGGCGGTTGTCCCGTTTGATCTGCTTTGTCCGCTTTTTCCGGCGCTTTCCGGTTCGCCGCTCAAGTTCCTCCAACCCTTCCTCCTCATAATCGTCCAGCCGTTCCCAGTAAACGCCGGCCTCCTCCGCGACTTCCACCAGCTCTTCCGACGCACGAGAGGCGTTGGCCCTCACATGGGTCGAGTCCGCCCCCACCACGCGCCCGCTGACCAGACCTTTTTCGATGCACTGCCCCACGACTTCTTCAAATAACCGCCGAAACACCTTGCGGAAGGACGGTTTCCGGCGGCGCAGCTGCGAGACGGTGCTGTGATCCGGCACCCGGTCGAAGAGGTCAAGGCCAAGATACCAGCGTAAGGCAATATCCGTCTGGATGCGCTGCTCGATCTGCCGCTCTGACGGAATGCCGTACAGGAAACCCACCAGCAGATACTTCACAATGACCACCGGGTCGATGGGCGGACGGCCGAGTTTACGGTTGTAAAGCCGCGCCGTTTTCTCGTATACGAAAGACAGGTCCAACGCTGCCTCCAGCTTCCGCAGGAAGTGTCCCTGCGGCATCAGATCCTCGATCGTTACCATGTGCATCGCTAACTGCATCCCATCACCTCAGGTCGTTTTCTCTATTTTATCATACCTTTGATCGCTATTGCGATACTTTGTCAACATATCCAAAGTGGGTATGGCGCAAAAAGGAAGGCTTAGATCGGTGCTGTAAATACACCTGTTTAGTAACCGTAAAAGCAGGCAGCGGCTGGACAGACATGGGACAATAGTGGTGGGGAGTTGTGAAACTTTCCACCAC
>OLOQ01003288.1_pt1 | contig 11941 bp, 14 predicted proteins | sample 1673101 | NCBI WGS metagenome assembly OLOQ01 (sample SAMEA3136754, study PRJEB25190) | human gut metagenome | biome: human gut; feature: human-associated habitat; material: faeces | place: Austria | collected 2013 | reverse complement strand
TGAAAAGCTGGTGGACAGTCTGACGGGTGCAAACAATGTCCTGCTCTCCTATGTGAATGTGAAGATAGCAGAACTGGACGGGCGCAAGCAGGAACTTCTGGCGGGGATAGCGGAACTGACGGTGGAAGCCATCAGCCCGGAACAGGTCAGCCAGATTTCCGGCTATCTCGACACTTGGGAGAATGTATCCTTTGACGACAAGCGGCGGGTGGTGGATTTGATGATTACCACCATAGCCGCCACAAGCGACAGCTTGAATATCACATGGAAAATCTGACGGGCGGAACACCTCCCGTCAGATACCTACCCTGTGTAGTCCCTTGTAAACTGTACTTTAGCGTTGACTTTAGTTGGCTGTACCAACAAAGAGAAATCAAACGAGAATAATGAAACGCATATTTTCCAAGGGGAAATCATCGAGTTTGACAATGGCGCAATGTTGGTAGAACCTCTGGAGGGCTATTCAGAAGCGGAACACGCACAGCGCATTCGCGTGGTGATTCAAAATATGCCGGGTTCGCCAGAGCCAAGAGTAGGGGATATCATTGAAGTAACTTATAGCGGAGTTATGACAGAAGAGTCTCCGCCTTCTCCGACAGGAGTTGAGAAAATTGTAGTCATTAAAAGAACCCCCGATGACGAGATAATAGACCCCCAAGAAGATGAGCATCTAATCTCAGTTGCCTCAGGAGGAAGCATGATACACCCGTTTTGGCACTTTGCGTACAGTGAGCATTGGGCAGAGGATGGGTTCTTGTGTGCCGACGGTACGCCTGCTGGCGGAGAATTAAAGGAATGGTCGGAAGAGTCGTCTTTGCCGGAGATCGAATGGTCAGAGGATTTTACCGTGACTTACGCAGATGGAGTTGATTCCCAATACATCATGGTCTTTAACGAGGCAAGGGAGCAACAGGATCACCTCTTCGCGGTTTCGGATTTGTCCGAATTGGACAGTGGCAGATACTACATCGGTATCGTTGTCAGCCAGAAAGGACAATACATCGAGCAGGCAAAGCAAGCTGAATGCACTGGGTGGGTCTGCCTGTTCAAATTGGTTGTTGAGCACATCGAGGGGTTTTCTTCTCCTACGGAGGAATAATTGCGGATTAGATTTCCCCAATATTATGACCTGATTACTCCAAAGGGACTGGAAGTCTATGTTTGGCAAACAGCCGATAACGTCTATTATTGCGGGCTACTATCTGGGACAAATCGTGGTGCAACAGAGGATGAAATTACAGATTTAGCTGCAAATGGTGCTACTGTTGAAGAAATGAAAGTAATTCTATCCTCTATGATGATCCCTATGAGAGTATATTTATCGTGCCATGCATACAGCCGACTTCAAACTACACTTACCAAATTGATGATGCATATATTCAGAAGGTAAACGCGCTATTTGATAAGTAGCATACCTAAAATCCATATACCCCCAAAGATCGTTGACCCGCGCCGTGTGCGTACAGTCAGCGGTCTTTTTTTACCCAAAATCAAGAGAGGAGCGACCACCTATGACGAAGAAGAAAACGCCGCAGACCATCGAGGAATGTAATGCCGAGCTGGAACGCACGCAGAAGAAAATCCGGCAGTATGAGAACCGAAGCAAGATGCTTGACCGCAGGCTTGCCATTGAGAAGCGCAAGGAGCGCAACCACCGCCTTTGTTCGCGGGGCGGCTTTATTGAAAGCATCGTGCCGGAGCTTATCACCATGACGGACGAGGACGCGCAGACCTTTTTCCGACTTGCTTTGACGAGTGAACCGGCGCGGGAGTTTTTGAGAAAACGAGCCGAGGAAACGACAAGCTGAATAATCCCTTGGCAACAAGGACGCACTTATACACCTCGTCGGGGCAAGCTCCATATCGTTCGTTTCGCCGCAAGCGGCAAAACTCATTCATTCTGCTGCCCCTCCTCTCCCCACAAAGTTTTGCAACTTTGCGGGGACCCCATGAGGCGTTGTGCGCTCTGCCGAGGGCTGAACTCTCCACACAGCCCCGCCGTGTTCCGAGCTTGGCGGCGTTGCCGCGAACAGGGAAAACTGCATTTTCCCTGCGACGGCTTACGCCGTCTACCCTTTTGCACACTTGCCGCGAGGGAACGCCTTGCCGCCGCAAGCCATTCTCTCTCGTCAAGTCCGAACGAGCGAAACGGAGGTGATACCATCGCAATCTACCATTGCAGCATCAAGATCGTCAGCCGGGGAAAAGGCAAATCCGCCGTAGCCGCAGCCGCCTACCGAAGCGGCGAAAAGCTGACGAACGAGTGGGACGGTCTGACCCACGACTACACGAAAAAGGACGGCGTTGTCCATTCGGAAATACTGCTCCCGGCACACGCCCCGCCCGCTTTCTCTGACCGCAGCACCCTGTGGAACAGCGTGGAGCTTACCGAAAAATCCAATAACGCCCAGCTTGCGCGGGAGGTGGAAATTGCCCTTCCTGTGGAGCTGTCCAGAGAGGAACAGACCCGCCTTTGTGCGGGAATATTGTTCCTCTCAATTTGTTTCCAAGGGCATGATCGCGGACTTCAATCTGCACGACACGGGAGGTGGGAATCCACACGCCCATATCCTGCTGACCATGCGCCCAATGGACGAAAAGGGCGCGTGGCTTCCGAAGTCCAAAAAGGAATATGTGCTGGACGAAAGCGGCGAGAAAATCCGTCTGCCCAGCGGAAGGTACAAGACCCGCAAGGTTGACCTTGTGGACTGGAACAACCGGGAAAACGCCGAGGTCTGGCGCAGGGCGTGGGCTGATCTTGCCAACGAGTTTTTAGCGCAGAACAACCGCCCGGAGCGCATCGACCACCGCAGTCACGCCGCGCGCGGCATGGACGAGATGCCCACCGTCCACATGGGCGTCGCCACCCTTGACGATGTCCGAGTGGAGATGCAGGAAGGGAAGGCGTACCAGTGGAGAAATACAAGATTGGGCTACCGGCGATTTGCAGGAAGCCCGGTGTTTTCGCGTTCAATTACAAACAAAAGACTCGCGGCGGCAGGATACTTCAGTATCCTCAACCGCTACGAACCCCTGCACTTATACGGTTAGAACTGCCGTGTACCGGCAAGTATGCACGGTGGTGTGAGAGATCGATCCCCGATTGTGGGATCCTCTTGCTTGATCATCTCACACTGAAAGGCATTCCAAACAATGCTTGGCAGTGCGCCTAATACGTTTTCTTGATTGTTCGAGTAATCGTGTCGGGAGCACCACCCGAACCGGATATCACATAAACAACCGTGATGCGATATGTCCCTTTTGATGGCAGCTGGAACGTGTGATCGCCGGCATAAACGTAATTGTATATCACATCGTACCATTCGTTATTAGGCTCGCCAATATCAACGCGCTTCCAAAACAATCCCCACGTTTTCTTCTCAATATAAGTCGTGATCTCACCTTTGGTTGTTTTTCCGGGAATCCCTTGATATTGATTGGTTACTGTCAACAGGCCGCTGCTCGAAACGGCTGCAACGCTGCTTGCCAGTATGGTGTTGTTAAAGCGCGTTTCGTTCGATGATGCGACAATCGCACCGACTGTCGCGCTGAGCACCAGAACGATGACAACCAGCATGATAAACAGGTTTCTTCTTTTTTTGATCATATTCGGTTCCTCCTATACTCTCTTGCTTGTGGTGATGCTATCAAGAGAAATGTCCCCACGATAGCTCTTTACATATTCAACGTTTCTCATTGACATAGAGGTTACAGCTCATTCCATGGTTAACAACAACCACGGTCACATTTTGGGGAATGGCTCCTTAAACGCAGAATCAGATAAAAAATACAGATCTTGCGTTTTTATATGGTGCATGTGCTGACTAAACATTGGCTGAATAAGACCCACCGCTTGAGGCGGCTTTGCTTTTCTATTTACGCGCAACGCTGCCCGTCATTCGCAATGCCCACTTATAAGAAAAAAATATATTTGCATATAATGCATATTTATGCATTCACGGTGTTGACAGATATTGCCACAATTGTGTACAATAATGGCATGAGAAGGACAGCATATTCGCTGAACATAGGTATTGCTTGACTATGCAGAACGGTTCTTCGCATACTGTTTTCCAAATTAAGATAGCGCATAAATATACATTTTGCAGTTATGCGCAGTATCCTTCGTAACTCAGAACGGAAGCCGTCGTGAACTCGGCAGAGGCCGCGGCTGCGCAGCAACACCATCTATGAATTTGCTGCTCAGTTTACTAACGCAAGTTATATGGTTGCAAACAGATATAGCTTCAACCCAAAGCACCGCGAGATGGCATTTCCATACGGAATTTGTAAAGCCGCTCCTTTTGCAAAGCTGCTCCATTGGTGAAATCATTCCGTTCAAAGGACATACTTTTTGATTATTACTGTTAAGAATTTTGATACTGGAGGTAAATGATAATGAAAAACAGTTCCAAAATCCGGTTTTTAGTGCTGGCATTAACCCTTACAATGATTCTGTCATTGGTTGCATGTGGAAAGAGCCGCACTTCCATTGTTGGGACCTGGAGCAGCGACGATGGAGAGGAAGTCCTTATTTTTAATAAAGATGGTACTTGTTCTGTCCCGTTTACTTATGATGGTGGTTGGTGGGAAAGCTGCGACCGCTATTCTGTTGATGATGATGGGACGCTGGTTTTGAGCAGCAGCAAGGGAAATATTGATTCCAAACGCTTTAGAAAACAGGACAGCGCGGAAGATGTAGAAGAGAACGGCGGGTATTACTTATCGGGCAATAAATTGATTATTCTTGATTTTAGAACTCTACGTTCTTATACAAGGAAATAGCTAAATAATTCATGAGGTGAAAGATAATGAAGAAATTTTCTAAGTCTATTTGCACCACCAGTGAGAATGATTCTTCGTTCCTGGTTATTGAAAAAGACTGAAAATCGGAGGAAAAAGTATGTCTATCTTTGAAAAAATTGGGGAGAAACTTTCAGGTGCCGGACAAGGTGTTGCACAGCAGGTATAAAATTTCGCTGATGTTGCACGGCTGAATAGTATCATTTCCGAAAAGGAAAAGCAGATTGCCCAGCTTTACATTGAGATCGGGCAAGCATACTATGAGCATCATAAAATTGATCCGCAGGGCGAGGAAATTGAACGCATACAAAAAATAAGCTCGCTGAACGCTGAAATATTGGAGTGCAAAGAAAACATCAAGCAGATAAAAGGGGTGACGAAATGCCCCAATTGCGGTGCTGATGTTTCTCTTGACGCAGCGTTCTGTAACGCCTGCGGCACGAAAATTCCTCCTGCGGCAAAGGTTGAGGATATATCCTCTAACGAGTCGGGAGCTTTGTGTCCGAAGTGCCATAATCCCGTCACTGCTGGCAACGCATTCTGCAACCATTGCGGAACGAAAATCGAACAACGATAACGAATAATATAGAAAAGAGAGGTAGTAAATATGTTCTGTGGAAAATGTGGAGCGCAAAATCTGGAAAATGCGACCTTTTGCAAAGAGTGTGGGGCACCGCTTAATAGTACATCTTCTATAAGTACAGGCTCCGATATGGGTGAACTGTTAGTATCGACAAAAACTGGAGCAGCAGGTAGAAAAGTTTTACTTTGTGTTTTGTGTCCTTTGTTGATTCTTTTGGGCATCTTTATTATGGCTACTCCAGAAGCCTTTTATGAACTAAGCCATCAGCATTATCGTTTGATTGCTATTTTAATAGGATCGGTTTTAATTGGATATGCTTTATTCTGTTTGATTACTACTTTTTTAGGAAGTCGTTCATATTGTGATGTTTATGAAAATTCCGTTGTAGGTATGACAGCGTTGAGCATGAATCAGCCCAATATGCCTATGCAAAAATTTGCTATCAACTATAGTGAAATCAACAATGTCACTGAAACTGGAAAGACAATTTGTATCTACACTGTTTATGCAACATATGAGGTGCTGGCACTTCACAATCGTTCAGAAGCTGTAAATGAGATACGGAAACGAATTTCTAAAAATGCCGAAAGGTAGATGGAACTGAGCTAACATATTGATTTGTTAGAATTGAAGATGATAGAACGGATTCCATCACACTTTTTAGTTGCCATACGTTGACTGAAAGTAGCTATTCCAGTTGGGGATAGCTACTTTTTCATAAGGGAACGTCCAAAATAAAGATTTCGTGGTATAATGGATAAAATTAAGAAACAAACGGAAGAAGCGTAGAAAAGATGCCCCAAATGCGGGAAAAGGTAGCTCTCTATTTGACTTTCTATAACCGCGCGATTTGGGCGTGCTAACGTGCCCACGGCAATCGCTTACGAAACAGGGAATACTTTGAGCAAGTAGCTTGGTGGAGGACGCTATGGATGAAGTCACTGCAAGGAGGAATACACCTATCAAGCAGGAAAAAACACATTCATTATCACGCCTCCGTTAATTGCTGGGTACAAAACAGGTTCTTGATCCAATCAAGTCGTCATCCAATGTAACATAGCTATATCAAGACCCTCAGTAATTATGCGTACCCGCGCCTTGGAATGAACTTTGTAATCTGAAATCCATGTATCCATAAAAATACAAATATAAAAACAAGCACAGCCGCCAGTATAATTATCAAAACTTTAACTCTTTTCTTTTTCATGAGCTTTTCTCCTTCTGTTTCTCCACCGTTTTAGGCAATGACCTCGTTGTCGGCATCTCATTGTTCGTTTTGTTCTTCCCTTTTATGTTCCTTATAGCAAGACCAATGAAGAAACCTGCTGCAATGCCGATGAAATTGCAGATCAAATCATCAACATCAAGGCTTCTGCCGAAAATCATTTGTAAGAGTTCCGCTATGGACGGAACAACAACAGCTACTGCATAGATGTTCTTTTTATTAACCTTTTCCGTAACAAAGGGTAGAAAGAATCCCAATGGTAAAAACATGGCAACGTTGCCAATCAACATTGTTTTTATCCAGCTTCCGATAACAATCTCGCCGGATAAGGTTTTTATTATTGTTGGTACTAAATTGAAACCTCCAAAGCTGAAAATTGGCGGCATCTCATTCCACCATCCGAGAAAAATACCGTCATAAATATGCAACCAAAAGTTTGCCGGCAGTACAACAAGGCTTATCAAACCCGTTAAATAACAGACAAAAAGAAGCTTTATGGTTTCGTCCAACAATCGTATCGGACAATCCTTGCGTTTTCTTTTCACGAATCTTACTACAGCATAAATGATTCCCGCAATCAAACTAATTGGCAATGTTTGCAAAAAGTATGCCCAAACGGAAGCATCGTTCATTTGAAATCTTAACCAACCAATCATAATATACACTCCTATAAGCCAACTGTCAGATTCCACTGGCGGCAACGAATGCTGCCGCCAGTGCTGTTTGGTATTAGTGGTACGAATCGTCAACGAGTATTGTACCGCTTATATCCATACTGCTCGCGGGATTGGTCGCGGAATTATTGTAAAAGCGTATGTAGTAAAACTTGTTACAATCAAGTCCAGTAAACGAGCGTCTTTCAGTGTACTCAGCACTCGTAAAATTTACCGTTCTTGTTCCAACTAACGTTCCGGAAGCAGTTGCAGTAGCCTTCTCTTAGAGATATATAAACCGTTCCAATTCTGAAACAGTTTCGATATAATCATATCCATTAAAGACTCTCCATGCGCAACTTAACATATATTGGCACATCTCTTTCCGGTTATTTAATTGGATAATTTAAGGATAGAAGCTGGGAATCCGCACCGCACCCTTGCAGCAGAGAACACCTCAACCTAAGCAATCCCCGCCGCAAGGGGCAACAGGAGTTCGAGAAAAGTATAGAACCATCTCGCAGGATAAACGGTAAAAAGGATGTAGGTGATTCCCATTTACCGTCAAAATATAGGATTTGATCAGAGCATTATTGCCGCAAATGAGTTTACGAAACAATCAATGCTTTGCAGATTAAAATGGAGCCATTATTTCAGAGTCAACACTACCATTCCCACTTCAACGGGGGAATGGGAGATGATGCATTTGGGTTATGAGCGGTGTTCTCTCTAACCCATGAGCGGATCGAGTGCTCGACCTCATACTTATTTACCGCTTCACGCTGTTCCGGTATATAAAAATACGAGTTATCGTATGCATTGTAGCAGTAATACCGATAAACTCCGCTGTATAAATCATCGTAGGAGTAAATATACGGTCTCACCACATGCTTTTTCCAAGCTCCAACATTCAGCGTGTACCCTCTTGTGATCTTGCTTGTTACCGTTTGAGCAGCACTCACGGCCAAACCAAAGCTTAGCGCTTCCGAAGCTTTTAAGCCGCCAGAGGCATTGAATCCAACATTTACAGAAACCGAAACCTCTTCTGTAAAAGAATACGTTCCACTATCACTTGACTGATATAAATCAAGCCCTTCCCATCTTTGGATATAGTCACACCAAAGCTGATGCTTTTCCAGATGGGGAGTTACATACCAACCTTCGCTGATGATCGATGTGTATTGATCAAGCACCGGAGTCTTAGGTTCATCCATCACCAGTTTGCCATCAACTATTTTGCCAAGATTGATTATCGTTGGCACACCGCTCTTTTCATTTCCAAGCAACATAGCTTCCTGCGCCTTTTCAATGTTGTCGGTTAGCTGTATGGCAATACTTCTTGCTGCATCCGATGACAATTCCGGATGGACGCTCACAAGATGTTCATACATCTCTTGCTCTGTTCCTGCTCTGTCGAACTCTACAATATATTCGTCGCGGGAATAAGTGGTTTCTTCCAGCATTTCAGAAGAACACTCATTAGAGCCATAGGAAACGACTCGTCCGCCTTTAGGTAAAACAGCGGTATAGTCTTCAGTTTCGACTATGGAATAACCCGAACCAGGATCGACAGTCACTTTCTTGTACGAATCGGAGTTGTTACCGGATTGGCTCATCACCTCAGCGGCTTCTGCGGATATGTTTGAAAGCCCAATCGGAAACGCAAGCAGGACAGCCAATCCCGCTGCGATCAATCGTCTGTTTCTCATACTCTTAATCTCTCCTTTCAGATTTCTATATTTTGAGTTTTTTAGAAGATAGAACAATTACCACTATAAAATCATAGGCATCACCTTCAAATGTTCATAGTCCTATAAACGCAGCCTGCACATGGTGTAGGTCGCAGAATGATTCCGCAAAAGAACCACCAAAGTTCTCTATACTTTAACAACGCATATCGTTGACAAACAGGTTACAGACTCAGAAAAAATCGGCGTGTATCATTACTAACCGATTCCCCCCCTGCGGCCTCGGCTACCGGTTTACAGGCAGCCGAGGTCACAAACGAGGTACGGGAGGATGCGATAGGGTGCCTCGCTTTCGATATCTGAACATGAACTCTCAAAGTGTTCAGGTATCACCGAATGAGAGAACTGCATAAAGCAGCATTTTAAATCAATCCCATGGTGTGGTCACTCCGTGCCGTTCTAATGCCCGCCAATATGTGCCCTTGAACGGAAGTCCGGGTGAATCTTTTACAGTATAAACTACTCCGCCTATAACCATCCTGCGCTCATTTGAATCATCATAATACGCGCTGAATGAGAGCTTTTTGCCATCGTCGTTGATTGCCGTTACAAACACGGTGGTTCCGTCCCCGTTGATCGAATGCGAGTTATTATCCATCGCCTTGCCTTCCTGTTTGACCTCGGCATTATCAAAAAAGAAGTTCCAATCAGAGATAAGATCGACATCGTCAAATACAACCCATTCGGGTGACGTAACGCCTTCTCGCAGTATCATCTTGTTGATGGACGCATCAAAGAAATCTGTAATTGCCGCGATTTCCTTCAGCTTGAGCCATTCGTTATCATTGCCTTGGTGAATACGGCGGCTACTATCCGCAAGAGCTATTATGATTACGGTAATTACAACTGCGGCTACAACAAGTAATGTAATAATAGTTTTTTTCATGCAACGCCTCCAACGCATCGGCTTTGACGATTTAGTTCTCGTTATATTTACGCGGAGCAAGAATTCGCGTATCTATATAAACATCCTTGTATTTAGATACAACATCTTGCAGCGCAAGGTGTTACGCCATGGATAGCTGCCAATCCTGCATAGCCATCGTTCTATTTGAACGGCATCCGTTTCTATTTATTTTTGTTCTGAGTAACCGCACTGCTTTCGAGACACTCAATCATAGCGGCATCACCTCCCTATAAACCGTAGTCCTTTTACTTATAAAACGATGTAGCCCGATGGTTACACCAGTTCCTTAAGGCGTTTTTGTGTTTAGACAAAGCACTTTAAACCCTTTCTATATTTATAAACATACAAGTGAGGCAAACAGGTTACAACTTCAATCAAAATATATTATCACGGTTGAAATTTGAAGCGTTTTATAGTATAATTACTACTGTCATCAATCTACTGTAAAAGCAAAGGAGCTTGCTATGAAAGGACGATTTGATTTCCTGATTCTTCATCTTTTGAGCAAGGAAGAAATGTACGGTTTTCAGATTATAAAGAAATTTGCCGAAAACTGTACCGATGGTGAATTTGAATTAAAAACCGGCACTCTATACCCATTGTTGGCGACTATGGAAAATAGAGGGTATTTGTCGTCGAGAACCGCTTGTCTATCCGGCAGAGAGCACAAATTCTATAAGGCAACTGCAATGGGTAAAGAGTACCTGTTGCAGCAAAAGGAAAGGTGGTATAAGTGGGAATCATTTGCCAACAAAATACTTGAACTCTAATTTGTAACCTGTTTTGAGTTTTCAAATGTTTATAAGTTGAAAGCTTATAGCGGGCCGAAAGGAGAGCCTATGCTCGCGCTTTATATGAGCTTCATAGATGACGAATCACATCGCCGTCTATTTGAGAAAATATACATAGAGTATCGTGAGCAGATGTTTTTTATGGCACGATCTGTTCTTGGAAACGACTCATACGCCGAAGATATTGTTCATGATGTTTTCATGAAAATTGCCAGGAAGCACATGACCAAGATCGGCTCGATTGAAAACGAGAATGATTTAAGAAACTATCTGCTGACAGCAACCAAATATTCGGCTTTGAATCATTTGCACAAGCATCGACGAGAGCTAATCAGTATGGATGCTGAAATCGAAGCCAATATTCGTGGCACTGTTGTTTTGTCGGACGATGCCTTTGTTGAAAAGATCTGCAACAGCATTGAATATGAGCGGATCCTATCGGCAATCGTATCTATGAAAGATATTTACAAAGAAGCTATGTATTATCATTTCGTGATGGATTTATCCGTACCGGAGGTGGCGAATATGTTGGGTTGCAAGGTTTCTACTGTAAAGCAAAGACTTGTGAGAGGAAAGAAGCTGCTTTATGTGCAGCTATTTGGGGAAGAAAGCAATGAAAGCAGAAAATAATTTTAACAGGGCGCTACGAGAAGCCGTTTCAGGCGAGCTTTCTGATGCCATTTTGCACGAGGCAAAGATTCCACATACATTTTCGGATGGTTTCCTTCGCAAGATGGATAAGCTCACAAAAGCTGAGAAAAGCAGATTTTGGAGAATGACAAGCACAGTGCCGAAAAGATTCGCTGTAATCATGGCTTCGCTTTTGATAATCACTCTGACAGCTTGCAGCATACCTTCGGTGCGTGCGGCAGTTGTAGGATTCATCAAAGAAACCTATGATAATTGTGTTCGGCTTTTTACCGGTGACGTTGGGAGCAATAAAATCTCGGATCAATACGGTATTACCGAATTGCCCGATGGGTTTGCTGAAATAGGCAGAAAAGAAAGTGATGCAAGGTGTATAGTGTGTTATCAAAATGAGAAAGGCGATCAGATTGTTTTGACGCAGAGCATAACCGAGGATCACTCCATTTTCCTTGATAACGAAAATGGGGAACTCTCCGAGATCACTCTGTCAGACATGAATATTTCGGTTTATAAATCTGATGATTGTACGGTTGGTATATGGCTGCAAGATGAATATGCTTTCCATCTTACCGTTTATGGGGAC
>OLOQ01003285.1_pt1 | contig 11961 bp, 14 predicted proteins | sample 1673101 | NCBI WGS metagenome assembly OLOQ01 (sample SAMEA3136754, study PRJEB25190) | human gut metagenome | biome: human gut; feature: human-associated habitat; material: faeces | place: Austria | collected 2013 | reverse complement strand
CGATAAAGGAGGTACCATGTGAACGCAGAAAAAACGAATATCCCAAACAGCGTGGATGCAACCCAAATTCCGGAATACGTCTTTGAATCGCTGGCACGGAGCCTGCTTCCGGTAATTCAGAGATATTACGAAAGCGAAGACAGTAAAAAGGCTTTTGCCGAATGGAAAGCAAAGAGCAAAGAAGGAGATTTCAGACAGTGCATCTACATAAAGAAGCCGGGAGGATTGCAATAATCGGCAGTCCTCCCGGCTTTTTCATTACCAGTCTTCAATTTCTTCCATTAAAACAATAAATCCGAACCCATGACCGATTGGTCTAAGGTTCGGATTATCTTGCTTTGGTGGAGCGTCCGCAACCAAAGGCGAACACGGCAAGCGACCAGATATGGCGGCCTCAAAATGTCCTTCGATCTCGTCCAGCAGGATGTCGTCAATGGTGATCGGTCTGTCCCCGCCGTTCAGGATCAGCGTCATTCGGTCGTCGTAGAGATAGATAGCCCGGACGAAGATATTGACCAAGCCCCGGCGGGTGCTCTCGTCATTGATATTGCCCCGTTTGAGGGAATCCAGAAAGGCTTTGATCTGCGGGGCGGTAAAAGTGATCTCTTTTCCCATTTCCACGGCGAGCTGCGCTTGCAGCTCGTCCTTTTCCTTTTGCCGCTTCTCGATGCGCTCGGTAATCATCTCCGCCGCCTGCCCATGCTCCAGGGCTTTCCAGAGGTTTTCGATGGCGGCGTCCGCCTCTTGGATGGCCGACTTGATGCGCCGGATGGCGGAGCTATCGTAATCCGCTTCACAGGCGGCGGCAACCGCGGCGGCGATCTTCTCGATGTTGTTGTCGGTCAGCAGCTTCCGGCACTCTGAAACAACCCGATCCTCAATGCTCTGCTTGCCGACCACCTTCTTTTGACACAGCTTCTTTTTGGCGTTCTTGCAGGCGTAGTAGCGGTATGCCGTCCCGGATTTCCCCGTGCCGCCGTAGCCGGTCATCATCTCGCGGCAGTAGCCGCAAAACAGCTTGGTCGTCAGCAGGTATTCTTCCCGCCCTCGGCTGCGAGCCGGGGCCGCCTTGTTCTTATTTAGAATGTGCTGCACCCGATCAAACAGCTCGTCTTCAATGATGCGGGGCATCCCGCCCGGCGTTTCCGTGTCCTTGTAGATATAATAACCGATGTACCGCTTGTTCCGCAAAAGACGGTGCAGGCTGTTCTTGTTGAACGTTTTGCCCAACGAGGTCTTGACCTGCTTGCCGTTAAGATAGGTAATGATTTCAACGACGGTCTTGCCGCTGGCGTACAGCTCGAAAATCTCCCTCACCGTGGCGGCGCCCTCCGGGTCGATATGAAACCGCCGCTCCTTGTCCACATAGTAGCCCAGGCCGGGATTACTGCCGTTGGACAGGCACTTTTCCGCGTTGATGTCCATACCCCGGCGAATTTTCTGGGACAGCTCCGCCGAGTAGTATTCGGCCATGCTCTCCAACACGCCCTCCACCAGAATCCCGCTGGCGTCGTCGCTGATATTCTCCCGTGCGGAGATCACCCGAACGCCGTTCTTTTTCAGCTTGGCCTTGTTGATGGCGCTGTCATAGCGGTTGCGGGCGAAGCGATCCAACTGATAGACAAGGACGGCTTCAAAGGTGTGCCTGTCGCTATCGGCGATCATGCGCTGGAAGTCGGCGCGGCTGTCCGTCGTGCCGCTCTGCGCCCGGTCAATGTATTCGCCGATCACCGTATGTCCGTTGTTCTTCGCGTAGTCATAGCAGGTTTGAAGCTGCCCCTCGATGGATTGCTCCGTCTGGCTGTGGCTGGAATAGCGGGCATAGATCACGACATTCATTCTTTCACCTCCCCCAGCATTTGCAGCAGCGTTTCTTTCAGCCTCCCATTCATGGGCGAATTCGGGTCAAAGCACATCTCCACAAACTTCTCCATCTCGGGCGTGGTCTGTGTGATCTTGGGCTTGTATTCGTACAGCTTGCCCTGCGGATTGTCCGTCCGTCCGAAGATGTAATCCATGGACACGTCGAAGTAATCCGCATAGCGGGTCAGCGTTTCAAACGTAGGCGACGCCTGATTCAGCTCATAGCGGTTCAGGCTCGATTGCTTCACGCCGACGATCTCCGCCATCTTGACCTGTGACAGCTTTACGCTCTCCCGTAAATGGCGAAGCCTTTGTGCGACCTCTTTCAAAGAATCACCTCCTGCCTGTGAGATGATTATATCAGAAAGGGACATATCGCGCAACCCTAAAACAGCATAATTCATAGAAAAGAATTATGCTGAATCGCATTTGTGAATGATCCGCAGATATTCGCAAATGCGCTCCGGCTGCAAGGGGCAGACGGAGGACAAAACAAAGCGGCGCAGCTGTCATGGGTTGACAGCTCACGCCGTTTTTGTTTTGCGGATTTGGAGGAAATGCGCCCACACGGAACGTTTGTGTGGGTACCCATTTCCGACAAAGCCGGCGGGGTTTCCAAAGGGGAGGCAGCCCCCTTTGGCACACAACCTTTGGAACAAAGGTGTAGTGTGTTATACCTGACGGCGCGGCTGGCGGGAAAAATGAGGGTGTCGCCTTATTGGACACACTCGTTTTGAACGACAGGAAAGCGGACAGGTTTTTGTGAGCGGGAGAGGCGAGCAAAAACCCTGTTCGATTTCAAAAGCGGCGGCAGGTATACCGTGCTCCCGTCCCTTACGCGCTCCGGCTCCCGCGCGTTTTCCGCCTACTGTGCCACGGTGAACAGTGCGTGGAAGTAGCCCTTTTCCGCCATGAGCTCGTCAAAGCTTCCGCTTTCCTCAATGTGCCCGTCCTTCAGGACGATGATCCCGTCATATCTTCGCAGCAGGGCTTCCTCCAGCGTATGCGTTACCACAATGCGGGTGATGCCGTTCAGGTCGAGCAGATCGCGCGTCACCTGATACGCCGTCTGCGCGTCCAAGGATGCCGTCACCTCGTCGGCCAGCAGCAGGTCGGATTTCTTCAGCAGACTTCGGGCAATGGAAATCCGCTGCTTTTCACCGCCGGACAGTCCCTTGCCGTTTTCCCCGCAGAGATAGTTCTCCCCGCGCTCCGCCAGAAACTCGTTCAAATGGGCGCGGCGAATGGCCATGTCAAGCTCCTCCTGCGGAAAGTCACGGAACATGGTCACGTTATCCCGGATGGAAGCGTTGAATACAAACACATTCTGCTGGATGTCGGAGATCATCTCATAGAGCGATTCGGCGGAAATGCTTCGCAGCTCCGTATCGTCGAAGAGAATATCGCCCTTGTAATCCGCGCTGCCCGCCATCAGCAGATGGAGCAGCGTGGATTTCCCGCTGCCGCTGCCGCCTACGACGGCATACGCCTTTCCCGCCTCAAAGACGGCGGAAACATCGTGCAGAACATCTTTTCCTTCCTCATAGCCGAAGGAAACTTGCTCCAAACGGACACCTTTTTCCAGCCCGGAAATATCGGTGCGCCCCGCGGAGGTAGGATTCTTCTCCAATGCCGAGGCCAGCTTGTCGATCAGGCCGCGGGCCGCCTTGCGGCTGGCCAGCAGACCCGGCAGCTCCGCAATGGGCTGGATCATAAAATTCATCAGGTTCACGAACATAATCACGGTGCCGGCCGTCAGTCCGCGTCCTGACAGTGCAAGCCAGGCGCCTATCAAAAACACACCGAGCTGTGCGCAGATACCGGCCACAGCCCCGATCATCCCTACGATGATCTTGATCCGCCGCTTGCCGAACTTTTCGCCCTCCAGAGCTTGATTGTTTGCGGCGAACAGCTTGAAAATCTCCTTTTCTGCCTTGAAGCTCTTGACGACGGAAAAACCGCTGAGGCAGTCATTGAGGGCTGCGGTAAAATCCTTGTTTCGCTCGGAAACCTTCTTCTCCGCAGCTTCCAGTTTGCTCCCCGTCAGCAAGGACGCAATGAGGGGAAGGATGGTAACGCCGACTGCGATCACGGTCATCAGCGGCGAATACCACAGCATCAGTCCGAGAGCGCCGAGGAAGGTAACCGTTTTTGTAATCAGGGAGAGCTGTTGATCGAGATAATTCGCCTCGATGCTTGTCGCGTCATTGGTCAGCGCCGACAAATAGGTGGCCGTGCTTTCATCCCGAAAGGATGAGATGCTTTTTTCTGTGAGCTTTTGGAATGCAAAGTCCTTGTATTGCCGCATGGCCCGCCGGATATAAAAGGGCACCGAGATATAGTCCAGCAGGAAAGCTGCGATACACAGCAGCAGAAAACCGCCGCAGATTTTGGCAAGAACGTCGAGAGGCAGTGCGCCCTGCACCCCCGAAGCGGCGTCAATCAGCTGCCGGATAATCCACGACAGGATCAGATTGAGCGTGCCGGATACCAGCGAACTGAAAACAGCAACACAGAGAACCGGAACGTTCCTATAATAGAATTGTGAGATGAGTTGTTTTTTCAGCGGTTTATTTCTCATGTTCGTCCACCTCCTTCCAGAGAGAGGACAGAGCTCCGTCCTCAAAGGCTTTGACGGCGTTTTCCAGGCTTTCCATCGCCGTCGTTCCGAGATTGTCGTGGGCGCTCGCCCAGTCAAGGTGGGCGACAAAGCGGACGGTGCTCGCATCATAGCTGGGAGCGGCGTCGAAGCACCGTGCAAGAGTCAGGGCTTTCTCCAAGGAGGCGCGCGCTTCGTCTGCACTGCCGGTCTTGATCTGCGTATAGGCAAGGCATACGTGGAATACTCCGTTCATCTTATCCAGGAAGCCGGGCTTGTCCGCTTCCTTCAAGCCCGAAATCAGCGCGATCCCCCAAAACAGGATCGCCCGGGCGGAGGAAATATCCCCCCGTGCAATGAAAATATTTACATATCCGGAAACTGTGCGGATGAGAGTGACAACGCTTTGAAGCAGGGCTTCTGACAAAAACAGCACGGCCTCCTCCGGGCATCTGAGGTTGGTAGCCAGCGTGAGCCCGATCATGTCGTTGTAAAGCCCACCCGCATTGTGCTTCTTCAAAAGTTCTACGGACTTTTCTCCTTCGTCCAGCATCAGGTAAACGTCTGCCATCTCGCCGTAGATTGTCTGCTCGCTGATCTCCGGGTCTGTATTTTGTGGGAGCAGCACAAGAGATTCTTCCAGCAGCTCCAAAGCTCGCCGCAACATGCTGTTCTCCTGACTTTCCACACCGAACACTCGATACAGAACGGCGCTTTCGTGAACGATATCAAAGGCATTCGGGTATTTCTTCAATGCCTTTTCCGCCGCCGAAAGCCCGGCGTGGTCCTTGTCGTGGCGGTATTCTTTCAGCTGCTGCACAGTCGCCGCCAACCGGTTGTCCTTCATTTTGTATCCCAGCAGAACGTCCACGGACGTGTCGAAAAAGTCCGCCATCTCCAGAATCATATGTAGCTCCGGCAAAGAAAGCTTTGCCTCCCATTTATATACCGCACCCGCCGTCACGCCGAGCGACTCGGCAAGCTGCTCCATGGTCAGCGACCTTTGTTTGCGGAACCTGCGGATATTCTCGGCAAGCATCATTTCCATGCGCCCGCCTCCTTTCGCCTTTGTATGTATCCATTATAAAGGAAACAGAGAAAGAAGTGAACACACTGTTCATACTAAAAAGATTTTATTTTTTATACCATTGGTAAAAATGACGTCATTTCCGGGCAAAGGAAAAGAGCAGCCGGGGGCTCGGCTACTCTTCATAATCTCGGGATAACTTTGGGCCAAAATGTCCTGAAGTTAGGCCTCTAATGGAATAAAGGTTGCAGATCAAAGCTATTGTCCATACCCGCGCTCTTTGCAGCAAATCCACGATACCCCTGATAGAATAACTCTTTCAATCGCAGGATTCCGCCGCTTTGCCACTGCCGTCCCAGGTAAATCTCCCGCACATGGCAGCGTATTTGTCATAGTAGTTTCCATAGCTGGCTTCATATACATACCGCTTCTGCGCTTCCGGGTTTGCCTCCTGAAGTGCACCCTTCATCTTGATGACGGAGTTATTATATACCTCTGCCAGTTTTTCTCCGTCCCATGCAACCGTGTCGATTTCCTGCTGGTTGTAAGAAACGAGATGTGCAAAGCCCTCGTTGAAGGTAATGGCGTCAAGACGGTCGATATATGCTCCCTGCGCCTCTGCGGAGTCAATATCGGGAAAACAGTTTCCAACCATCACATGGAACAGCTCATGCGTCAAAAGGTTCTGAGAAAGAGCGGACAGGGAGATTACTCCCATGTACTTTTCCCAGCACAAGAGGTCGAAAATCATATGATATTTTCCGTCAGGGGCTTGCTTGACGGTGGCGTCATTGGGAGCGGGATACCCCACGATCAAATCAAGCGTAGTGTCATCCAGAAACGCACGCCAATTCTCAAACAGCGCATCCCATATTGGGGCATTACACGGGATAAATGTCTTTGCGTGGGAGATGATTTCCTCTTTGATACGGAAAATGATCTCGCGTTTTGCCTCGATCTCAGGTGGAGCCTGAAAGATGTTTTCGACGCCTTGTCCTGTGCGGTCAACGTATAGCCACATGGATGAGAATTTGCGCACATCTTCTGCGTTCAAATATGCGTCCACAATGGTTGTGTTTATGTTCATTTTGTCACCTCCAGTTCCTTATATAAAGAGTGGAATTCGTCCCATCCCCCTTTTGCTTCTTTTGTAGTTTCAAAAGATGCCCTGCTCGGACTGCTTGATGTGTCGCCTGATCTTTTGCTCGTGTTTCTGGCCATAGGCATAGCTTTTTCTCATAAATTCGCCGATACTGCACGAATGATACATGGCATCCAGCACATCAAGGGTAGGGCGGTTGTCCGTCTTCATCGTGAAGAAATACGGATAAATGCATCCGCCATTTTCTCGCGGGAAATAGGGGTTAATACTGCTCAGGCGGTTGTCACGCATTATAGATTCCACAACCATCTCGCTCAAAATCCATTTCAGAGATGGGCTTTCATATTCATCCCATGAATCTCTAAACAAATCATGCCATACATGGAACCATACCAAATGTATGATCTCATGGATCGCCTCACCTATGGCACCCTTTTCACTATTCAGATAGAAAATGTCAAAGGCGTGTTCCGTTAAGAAACGCGGCTCGATAGGATTCATGGAAACGCGGCATTGCATGTCATTGAGTATTGCATTACAGTCGCAGTCAAATGCTTCCGACAATGCTGCGACGATCTGCGGCTTGCAAGTTGCCCAGTAATCAGCATATAGCAGAATTCTTTTGTCAATGTCCTTCTTCAGCGAAGGATACAACTGGCGGAGTTTTTGGGAGAGGTACCGGTTTCGCTCGTCATTCGCAAGCGTCAATACATGTTCCCTGTCCAACTGAGGATAGAAGTGAAACAAAGGGGACGTCCAAAATAGGGGAGTATCCGCAGATTGGAACGCCAGGATCCGGTCGATCATGTAATCAACTCCGGGATTAACAAATAATAGTTCCATAGTTTTACCTCTCCAACCTTTTCTTTCTTCCCCTCTGCGGATTGGGGTTCTTCAACAAATCCGATTTCTCCGCGATTCGGGTCAGCCATTTCTTTTCCTCATCGGTCAATTTCGTTTAGTTCAGATGCAGCCGCTTGCAGATAAAGGCCAGCGCCGCTTCGCCCGATTCGGGGGGGTCGCTTTCTTCATGTATCCTCATTCCCGAAGCTTTCCAGCATCTGCAAAGCAACTTCTTGCAGCTTTTGCAGTCCGCTGTCGTCAAGCGTTCCCGTCTTGCCGATGCTTCCCGCAATCAATGCCGCCATTTCTTCTTTTGTGGGCGGGATGATCGTTCCATCCTCCGCTTTCGGTAGTTGTTCCGCCATTTCCACCCATGTCTGACGCATCAACTCCGGCGTGGTCGGGGCCTGCTGTTCCATGCTCTTGCGCATATCACGCAGGATCGCCATAAAGGTATTTCGTATTTGTTCAAGTTCCGCTTCGTTCTGCGTCGCTTTTTGAGAACGGATATACGCTTCGTCTTCCCTGATTTCCGGCGTTTTCTCTGGGTGCGCCTTGCGGTAATCTGTCAGCATGGAGAGCGCGCCGCTTAATAGTTCATTCCGGGATAGTACGCCCTCCGTCATAGCCCCGCTGAAATATACGTCGATCAGCCGCAGCAGATAGGGAAACTGCGGGTGTTCAATCAGGCGGTTTACTATCTCTGTCTTAAAAGCCGGGGACAAAAGCTGCTGCGCAGCTTCTTCTGAAAGTCCGAGTTTGGTAATATCCATGTATTTGGGCGTCCGTATGGATGTGAGGCCCAGCAGATAGTCCGTAGATGTGTCCAATGCCTTTGCGAGCTTTCCGAGGACTATCGCGTCCACCTGCTTGGTTGTGCCGCTTTCGATCCGGCTCAACGTGGATTCCGTGACGCCGGCCCTTTCCGCAAGTTCCTTCTGCGTCCAGCCCTTGTTGTGTCGCAAATCGCCGACCAACTCGCCGATGGAACCCGGTAAATGCGCCATTTGACCACCTCCGTTTCTATAAACATTGTATCACGGCTCTTGCAAATCTGCAATATTGCCAAGGCGGATCACGTTGAAAATGCAGTTCCCGCAAAAATCCGGGGATTGCGTTTTTTTATGCTACGATGTCTACACGACCGGTCGAATATCACAAGAAACGGAGGAATGGCTATCAAAATCAAGTTACCAGAGATAGAGCGAAAAGCGGACGGCTCACTGCCCCGCATGACGCCCGCGCAGCGTAAGCGGGCCAACGCCCTCATTCGGAAAGCCTGCTGCAACTGCGACAATGGCAACTGCCTGTTATTGGAAGACGGCGAACCGTGCGTCTGCCCGCAGAGCATCTCCTATTCGGTCTGCTGCAAGTGGTTCCGCTGGGCAGTGCTGCCGGGTGATCCGGCGCTGGAAGCGGAGATTTCCCAAAGCGACACTGTGAAACATTGCGCCGAGTGCGGACAAGCCTTCGTCTCCAAGTCCAATCGGGCCAGGTACTGCCCAGACTGTGCCGGGAAGGTACACAGACGGCAAAAGACCGAGAGCGAGCGGAAACGGAGATCGGACGTGGACAAATAGGGCCCGAAAAAGCCAGTGTTTACAAGGGGTTTCAGATGCCATTCCGTGGTGGGCGGTATCTTGTATCGTCCATCCCGGAAAATGGGCTTCTACTTGTCCACAGGGAAGGAGGAGAATGGCACAGCACGCGATTTTACGGTTTACCAAGCACAAAGCCGGGCCTGCGGGCGCATTGGAGGCCCACCACGAGCGCACGAAGGAGAAGTACGCCAGCAATCCCGACATCGACGTAACGAGAAGCAAAGACAATTTTCATATCATCCAGCCAAAGCAGAGATACCGGCAGGAAATCAACAGCCGGATCAAGGCAGCGGGCTGCAAGACACGGAAGGACAGCACCATGTTTGTGGACACCCTCATCACCGCCAGCCCGGAGTTCTTCGAGGGCAGGAACCGAAAGGACATCCAAGCCTACTTTACGGAGGCCGTGACCTTTATAGAGCAGAAGATCGGCCGGGGCAATATCTTCTCCGCCGTGGTACACATGGACGAAAAGACGCCTCACCTGCACCTGTGCTTTACGCCCATCACGGAGGACGGGCGGCTGTCGGCCAAGGAGATATTGGGCAACCGGGCGCAGCTCTCCCGCTGGCAGGATGAGTTCCACGCCCACATGAAAAAGACGTTCCCCGCCCTCAAACGGGGCGAGAGCGCCCTTGTCACCAAACGGAAGCACATCCCCACATGGTTATTCAAGCAGTCCGTCAGCCTCCTCAAGCAGCAGAAAGCAATTGAACAGGCCGTTTCCGAGATCACCATGATGAACGCCGGGAAGAAGAAAGAGGAAGCCCTTGCCCTGCTGGGCAGGTTCTTTCCCCGGCTGGAGGCCCATTTGGGGCAGGTGAAGAAGTACCAGGCAACGATCGACTATCTGACACAAGAGAACGCGGGGCTGAAAGAAAAGGTCGCCGACCAAGACAGCGTCTGCAAGAAGCTGGAGGCGGCGCGGCTCAAACAGGAGAACGAACAGCTCCGGGCGTTGGTAGCGAAAATCCCGCCGGAGGTCCGATGGGAAATCCAACAGCGGCATACGCCGCGGAAAGGAAGGGAAGAACGCGATTGATTTGCACTTTGAAAATTGAATATTTTGGAAATACCCACCATGTCCGATAAGGAAGTCAGAAAGGAACCTCCCGACATTGAGCTTCCGCAGGCCATCATAGATTCCCTTGCCCGTTTCCTTGTTCCAGAGATACGGAAGTACTACGAAAGCGAACAGGGACAAAAGGAGTTTCAAGAATGGTTGGAGGAACAAGAGCAGAAATAAGATAACAAATAAAGCAGAGGGTCAAGGCGCAAAACCTTGGCCCTCTGCTTTTTATCATTTTTCTTCACACATGAGTATACGTTGTATATTGTATTTCCTTTTTTGTTAATTGCGTTACGAGTTCACAAATGCTTGAGTCAAGTTGTTCATTGTAAACATGGTTAATAACCTCAGAGAACTCTTTTGGTTGCTCCTTTTTTTTCTGTGCCAGCAACTCAAATAAAGTGTCATAAGATGTTGCCATAACAGTACCTCCTTAGTTATTATACTATCTTTCTATGTGCCTGTGCTTCTAGTTGTTGACGCAAACCAAGCAAGTTGCTCTCTGCATTACACGCCGGACACTTGAAAATGTTATTCCTTGGAAACGGAAACGCCCCTGCTTGTATTGGCATTTCTTGTTCAAAGTTGATTTGAATTTTGCTTTTTGTGTGGCATTTCCCGCAATCAAAATCAACTATTAGGGGATTAGGTAAGGCAGGAGGCTGCATTGGGGGCGGTGGTGCCGCAGTATTTATCGAACGATATATCTGAGACGCCGGAGTTTCATAGATTTTATATATATTTGTTTCAAAGCTCATCCGAAGCAATGTGTAGTACTTTGTAATTGCCTCATTCAACTCAGTATTTTTCGAATAATCTGTGATCTGCAAGCGCATTTCTTCTAAATCGGACAACTTAATAGATCTTCCATGGGTTAGCCAATGTCCGTGGTTGCATAGCAAAGTAGCAATAGCATTTGCACGATTTGCTTTATCTTCATCAGTAACAGCTTTTCCCGTTGAGGAATGCTTTTCCCAAAACTTGAATTTGTAGTCTTTCAGCCAATTTGTTACAAGAGTGCGCGAGAAAGCCTGCGCATTCTCACAGTGTTGAATCTCTCCAGGAGAAATATTCTGAAGAATTGGAATATATGCTATATCAAGATGTTTCTTCTCTTCGGCTTCCTTACGTATCGAGTCAAGTCCTGCAAGGAATGCATCTGCCGAAAACCGTTTTCCATTGCTAACCATCTGAGCATCTATAGGACCAAGAGCAGAGGTTGTCCCCATAAGTATTTCATCTGCTGCCATCGTAAAAATAGTGCCCGCACTTTTTGCCATTCCGGGAACAATTATTCCCACTTTGTTAAAGCGTGACCGAATAAGCTTGACTAAATCTTCAACGACTTCTGCAAATCCTCCAGGGGTTTCTAAAATAATGTCTACTTCGTCACCAGGAAGGGTTAATAATTGGTCGGAAAAGGGAACAATGTCTGAATAATCAATACTATTAGGACAATCTTTTGCAACGTCACTTGCAAATACCATCACACCTCGACCACGAATCTCGGAAATGCGTTTTAATTGCTCCTTCCTTTCGTTGGTAAGTGCTTCAAACGACATCTGTTTATTGAGATAATCTGAGTATATTCCCATTTAATCGCCACCTTTTCTCATTATGGTATTATTATTGTAACACAGCTCCATGCATTTTTCTACACGTAATAAAAAATAGAGGGCCAAGGCGCAAAACCTTGACCCTCTGTTTTCGTGTTGACATTACAGCCACACCAGTACGGCGAAGCCGCCGCGGAAATAATAGGTGTTCGTGCAATGTCCATTTGGTGGAGCATAGGGGAGTCGAACCCCTGACCTCAACATTGCGAACGTTGCGCGCTACCAACTGTGCTAATGCCCC